>MTKX01003042.1_pt2 | contig 17577 bp, 17 predicted proteins | sample 1042771 | NCBI WGS metagenome assembly MTKX01 (sample SAMN06212183, study PRJNA360534) | anaerobic digester metagenome | biome: Wastewater treatment plant; material: sludge; isolation source: anaerobic digester fed with sludge from wastewater treatment plant | place: Denmark: WWTP Randers ... | reverse complement strand
CGAATGTGGATTCCCAGGTTTCTGTATGATAAGTTAAATATGTTATGTTAAAGACTATAAATGACTTCTACCGCGGGATTGGATCAATGAAAAAAGCTTCAAGGGATCAGAGGAACCTGATCCCCTTGGGCATCTCCCCGAAGTATTTCCTGAACGCCTCCGGCCAGTTCTCCGGCACCAGGCCCTTCTGGCTGAGGAAGGCCGAGGCCCACCTCTCCAGGCCCACACCGCTGCATCCGGACCAGAGAGCCTCGCCGCTCTGGGCTTTCACCGTAAAGCCCTTGGGGTACTTCTCCCCGTTCACGGATAGGTTTTGAAACTCAATCCAGTTTCCGTTGTAGGGCAGCACCGCCTCATAGTCCACAGTTCCCGCCCCGGTCATCTCCGAGAGGCCGGTCTTGCCCTCCTGAGCCATGAACCAGGGGGTGACCCAGGCTGTGCGCCAGGTCAGCTGCAGGATATCCTCGAAGATGTGCTTGTAGCAGGCAGTCAGCTTCTCCTTCTCCGCCAAAACCTGCTCCTTTGTCCCCAGCCACACGATCTCAATTCGGTGAAACTCATCCACCCTCTCTATGCCGTGAATCCCGCCGGACTCATAGCGGTGGCTGGTGCCCGATCGGTCGAAGACACATATGGGCAGCTCCTCATTGGGGAGAGTCATCCCCTGCAGAAATCCCCAGAAGGTGGGGCACTGGGCATAGCACATCCCTCCTATGGGGACATCGATCTTCTCCTTTACCAGCTCCAGGGGAACCTCATGGGTGACCTTGTAGTAGTCCATGACCTCCTCCCAGAAGGCCGGGTCCCGGGTCTTGGGGGGGCAGACGAAGTAGATCTCGGGATAGACACCCTGGGCGTGTCCGCTCTTCTTCCAGACGTCCCATGTATCCAGCTTGGGAAAGATCATCTCCCGGTATGCCAGCGGTCTCAGAATCTCCTCCAGGACAATTTTCTCGAAGGCCCGGAAGACGGCCGTGGCCTGGGGCCCGTAGATCCACTGCCCCCGGCTGGAGCCATGCTTGATCCAGCCCACCTTCTGCATCTCCTCCGTAGGGTCGCGGCTAAATTTGGGCTCGCGGGCTGCACTCTCCCATAGTAGCTCCCAGTGCTCGGTCTTGCCGCCGTAGCTCTGCAGCTTCTCCTCCAGAAGGCTGATGATCCGATCAGGAATGCGGTTTTCAATCTCCGACTGGCCCAAAGAGCCCTCCGGCCCCACATCCAAGGACAGGAAGAGCCGGCCGTTCTCAAATTTGATCTCCCGGACATAGGGGATCTTATGGGTGATGGCCCGGTCCGACTCCACCTCAATATCGAATTTGTTTATATCCAGGCCCCTCACTCCGATCCGGAATTGCTTACCCAAGAGTTCAGAGAGCGGTCGTCTCAGCCTCAGCAGGGCATCATGGGCCCGCACAAATCTGTCGCTGTCTATGACCAGATCGATCCGATTTCCATAGAGCTTCCACGTTGTCAGGTGGGCTCCCTGCCCCTCCGGCGCTCCCTTCTGCAATATGGGGCCGGCGCCGGCAAAGAATTCTGAGAGGGCTGCCTGTGCGCTGGCTGCATCACCGCTCAGCCGCAGGCTGGCCTCCAAATGAAATTTCATCTCTCCTCCGTGATCTTCACTGTCTCTTCCGCTATTTTAATGTTCATCAGCAGATCGTCTACTGTGGAGAGCAAAGTCCCAATCTTCTCTGTGGAGAACTGCAAAGTGAGACGGTCCGCCTCCACATCCAGAATCATATTGGGCAGGTTGTCCGGCTCCACTGCCTTGGCCGCAGCCTCCGCCTCCCGCCCCCGGAAAACAAGGCGGGCCCGGATCATATCCCGCTCTCCGCCGGAGGAGCCGGCTCCTTCTCAGGGGGCTGAAGCTGCTCTCCCACAATCTCATCTAAAATAGTGAGGAACCGATCCTCAGACCCAGGGGGAATGGAGCCCCCGCTGGCGATGGTGTGCCCGCCGCCCACTCCGCCCACCGCCCCAGTCGCCCGTCGCATAGCCACAGAGAGGTCCAGCCCCCGGGAGATCAGCGGCCTGTTTCCCCTCCCCGATATCTTGACCATTCCCTCCTTATGGTTGAGGGTGACCAGAGGCAGATCAGTGTATAAATAGCGAATCCCCAGACCGGATACGATCGCCCCTGCCTCGCCGTTCTCCATCTTAAGATAGCGAATATTCTTCATAGCCCTGCTCTTCTCTCGCAAAAGGGCTATCTCCCGCAGGATATGATCCTTGTACTCCGCCGCCATCTTCCGGGCCTCGGGCAGGGCGCTCTCATCGCGCAGGCATACCTGCAGGCCCAGCCCCGGCACGTCCCGGTTGCCGCAGGCGTTTAAAAGCTGCACCATCTCCAGGGAGTTTTCCACAACCTCATGCCGCAGCCGGATCACCTCCCCCACAATGGAGTCGGCGGCGAAAGAGCCCTGTATCAGCAGCTTAAGGGTGATGGCCGTGCTCAATCGGGCCAGATCATCCTTCTCCAGGCTCTCCACATGCCCCGAGATCCCCAGCTCCCGCAAAAACTTTGCCGCAGCATACCTGTCTCCCACATATTCCAGCAAGGGCTCTATGCAGCTGGCGAAGACCTCCTCCACAGGCCCATCCTCTGCCATCTTCAAGCCTGGCCGGACCTCCACCGCTCCGGAGGATACCGCCTCATCCAGGATGCTCCGGTTGGCTCCGATCATGGCCTGCCGGTCGCCCATGGCCCCCACCAGGGCCAGGCCGGCCAGATCGGAGTTATCACCCATATGCCGGACCACAGAATAAACCGTCCCTGCGGCAGACAGCTCAAATGCCCCATCAATGCCGAAGAGATGGGGATTGAGGTGCATGCAATCTATGCTTCCTACCGGCCGGTGGTGGTCCAGAACAAAACAGTCCTCTTTGACCCGGGATATAGTCTCCGGCTTGCCGCTGCCCATATCGCAGAAAACCACCGGGCGGTCCAGGCCGGCAAGCACAGAATCATCCAGTCTATTGAGCAGCGTGGCCAGGAAAGGTATTCCGGCGCGCTGCAGGGCAGTGCAGATCAGAGCAGCGGAGGTGATCCCGTCGGCGTCGTTGTGGGAGATCACCCGCATGCTCTCGCATTGCAGTATCGACCTGGCAATGGCCTCAGCAGCTTTATCCAGCCGCTTCATGAGATGAGAATCTCAGCCGTCTCCGGCGAATAAGTCCATTCCGGCGCCAGCCGTCCGGAGTCATGGTAGTATTTGACCAGCCGTCTTACCTTGTTCTCGGTAAGCTGCAGAGCTCTCTTGTTATGATCATCCTTTTTGTTGGCATTGATATGCTTCCTGACATGAAGGGCCTTTCTCATCAGATTGGCCAGGTCCTCAGGGATATCGGGCAGGGCCTTGTTCTCCTTTAGCAGGCCGGTTATGCTCTTGCCCAGGGCCAGCTTTGTGCTGGGAACGCCGTACTGATCCCTCAGGGTCAGGCCGATCTTGCTGGGGGCCGCTCCGCTCTCATGCAGCTTCATGATCGTCTTTTCCAGCTCCTCCTTGGACATATCAGACCAGGCAGGCACTTTGGCGCCCACAGGAGGTCTGGATCGGGAGGAACCCTTTTTTCTGCTATGCATCTTAGCCATCTTTACAATCCTCATTAAATTTCATAAAGGCGAAGGTGTAACACTCCCTGCCAGGTGGGATAAAAAACTTGCGCCGCCCCCTAGGCAAGTGATTTATAGGGAGGCAATTTTCCAGGATCATATCCATGTTTCCCGATTATATAAACCAGCTCTTTTATCTGGTGGGAGAAGCGGTAGTGCTTCTCGCCGTAATAGTGCTCATTTTATCCATAATCGTGGCCCTGCTCATCCTTTACTCCTTCAAGACCGGGAACTTCTTTGCCGCCCGCTATATGCTCCTAGGCATCGTACTGCTGGAGAATGTGATCAAAGCCATATTCTGGGTTCTGCGGGTGGATGATAGCATCATAGACGATGTGGGTGTGAGGCTGCGCAATTACATAAACAACAGAAAATTCTCAAGAGTTCCTTATGAAGAGCGCTTTATCTTCATGCCCCAATGCGTTCGCAGCACAGAGTGTCCGGCCAAGCTCACACCCGAGGGCATAAAGTGCATTGATTGCGGGCGCTGCCGGGTGGGTGAAGCCAAGAAATATGCCGAGGGCTTGGGCTACCGGCTATTTATCGTCCCCGGATCGAGCTTCATCAAGAGGATGATAAAGAAATATCAGCCGCAGGCCATTGTTGGCGTTGGCTGCCACATGGAGATAAAAGAGGGGCTGGACCTCTGCCACCGCTACGGCATACCGGCCAGGGGAGTACCGCTCCTAAAAGCAGGCTGTGTGGCCACAGAATTGGACTGGGAGCAGTTTTACGAAGCTATTAAAGAAAAAGATGCACTGGCAAAAAAATGAGTTGAGATATGCAGTTATTTCTCAATGGTGATGGCTTCAGATGGGCAAGCCTCAACGCATGTTCCGCACTCAGTGCACTTTTCAACATTAACTACTGCTATTTCGTCCTCGCCCATGGTGATGGCCTCTTCCGGGCACTCCTCGACGCAGGTTCCACAGCTTACGCACTCATCTCGGTTGACAACTGCAGGCATTATTAAATCCTCCAAATTTGCCTCACAAGGCAGATTTCCCTGTTTGTGTATCTGATATATACCTTTCGTTAGCCGGTACTGCCCAACCGGGCCGTCAAGCCAGCTGGTTGTACCTCTTTCGATCCTTCAGCTCCTGGCGCTTGGCGCTGTTCCATCCGCTAACCGCCTGCAGGTAGCCGGTGATGCGGCTGATATGATCCACATCCTCCGATCCGCAGCTGGGGCAGCGATCCTTCAGGCCGCCCGATACCATAGAGCAGCCCAGGCAGACGGTTATATCCTTGCTGAAGGTGAAGTAGCCGATCTGGGTTTCTCGGGAGAGGCGCAGGCCGAAGTCCATAAGCCCCTGGGGATCGGGAGCTGCTTCTCCCAGGAAGATGTGGAAGATGTTGCCGCCGTCGACTATGGGGAAGAACACATGCTCGTACTTGGCCCTCTCAAAGATGGTCACATCCGCTGCCGGAGGGAGATGGGTGCCGTTGGTGTAATAGACGGGCAGGTCACGGGTCTTATGCAGGTTCTTCTTGACCGCATCAAGGTCCCCTTTGACCACGCCCTCGGCGTATTCCCTGAACTCCTCATGGATCAGGTCGGAGACGGCAAAGCGCTGAGCGGTGGTCTCAGCCGGGGTTCGGGCCAGGGCAATGGTCATGCCGTGCATCTGGGAGAGCTTCTTGGAGTACATCTCCATCTCGGTCATGGCCCGCACCGCCAGCTTCCAGGCATCCCTGGACTCATGCATCTGCTTTCCAGTATGAAACTGCACCATCTCATTAACCCCAACCACGCCGATGGTGTAGACCAGGCCTTCCAGGCCCACTGCCACCGATCCCTTCTCCCCGGTGACGGGATCGCGGGGCTGCTGGGTGGCGAAAGGCATGCGGTGGTTCTTGATGATCTGATTCATCCACTCCCGCTTGACCTTGAATATCTCCACCGATATATCCATCAGCTCCCTCAGGTACTCAAAGAGAAGCTCGTCGTCGCCCCTGGCCAGATATGCCGCTCGCGGGCAGTTGAGGGAGACCACCTGCCAGGAGCCCATGGAGAAATGCTTGCCGTCCTTGAAGAGCAGCTTGTCTTCGAACTGGCTGTCGCTTTCCGCCGTGGCTGCGAACTGATAGGCGCAGCACTGGTAGCAGGATATCCCCTCCCCTGCTCCCCGGTAGGCGGGAAGCTGGTTGTCGAAGTAGGGCGTGCCGTACTCTGCGGCCAGCTTGAAGGTCAGCAGATATAGATCCCTGTAGGTGGGCAGATCGGGATGGGCGGCGTTATAGGCCTCATCCTCCTTCATGAAATCGGGCTCGATGCTGATCTCCGGCTTGGGGAAGTTGAAGGGCTTGCCCCAGTAGTCCCCGGCCAGCATGACCTCCATCAGGGCCTTGAAGGCCAGGCGCACCTCGCGCTCGAAGCTGCCGTAGGTTTTAAGCGGCGCATCGGGAGATGAGCCATTCCAGACCCGGCCGGCGTAGACGGCAGGCTTGTCCCGCCAGAGCTTGGGAACGCCGGGGGTAAGCTGGACGCTGGAGAAGACCAGCTGGCCGCCCCTTGCTACCATCATCTGGGTCATCTCGTAGACGAACATCTGCATCAGCTGCAGAATCTCCTGGTAGCTCTTGCCCTCGAAGTAGGGGGCGATGAAGGTCAAGAAGTTGTAGAAGCCCTGGCCGCCTGCGAAGTTTGTCTGGGCGCTGCCCAGAGCCTTTACGGCGTGAAGTATGGCCACCTCCGGCTTCTTGGCCGGGCCGGCCACGCTGGCCTTGGTGCCCAGGCCATCGGGCATTAGACCGTAGTAGAGGAAGTAACGCAGATCCCAGTCCTGGCAAAAGGGCCTGGTTCCGAAGTACTCCAGATCGTGGATGTGCAGGTCCCCGGCCAGATGGCGGTCGGCCAGGTATGGCGGCAGAAGAAGGAGGTACTGCTCCTTGCTGATCTTGTCCGCTTTCTTCTTGTGGCTGGTCTCGGCATTCTCCTGCAGGTTGGCGTTCTCCTTGGACTCAAAGCCCGTGCCGATATCTATGAGATGGGCGTCGAAGACGGGAGTTCCTACCCGGGTGCAGATGTTGCGCCACTCGGCATGATGCCGCTCTAAAAGAACTACATTCATTATCTCCCGCACCAGGGGGCCGCTCAGGTACTGGACGCTCATCCAGCGCACCCGCCGCTCCACCTCTTTGGCTATGTCCTCCGCCTCTTCTGCGGTTATGCCCGGACTTTTATAAAACTGCTCGGAGAGCTTGGTCTCCTTCAATAATTGCTTGGCTATGGCCCCCCTGTCCCAGTCCAGCAGATGCCCGTCTGTGGTCCTGACCCTGGGCATGGCCGATACCGCCAGCCCCTCCAGCGTCTGTTGCACTATCCTGCTGCTCAAAGCCCATCCCCTCTACAAAGCATGATTAATACCCTCAATTCTAAACCTGGCTTTTTATTTAAGGCATGGTTTATGGGAGTTTCGCTCCGAACTTCATCTGAATTTTTAATAAATTATATTTTCGACTCTGAATAATGATGCTATGGAAGGCATCTAGCATATCAGGCTATATCTCTAGTCCGGGCAGGGAGAAAGTATTATGATATATGAGAGCGGGCAATAAATATCCATTCCAGCAATCATCCTGCCGAACCAGAGGTCACTCTCAAAAGGATTGTCAAAAACCCTACATCATAGGAAGTTTCAAGAAAAGTATTTATACTATCGTTTACTCTCAGAGTCAGAGCGGGTACACTCATTTTTACTAACCCCCACTCCCCTACCCGCTCTACAATAATTTTCAAGTTAGATTATATAAAATTTGGCTCTATGTAAATTTAACAAATCGTGGATTATGCCTTGAATAAATATAGGAAGTAAGCCTGGCTATACGCAACCACGAACCGTGAGGAGCAAAAGAAATAATCACCCATCAATCCCTGAGTCATACCCTAAACAGTACATTGTCATCGGTTATGCTCACCATTCTCTGTAAATCCTTTTTGGATCTTTTGATCCCGAGCACCCAGCTGAAAAAATTATATCAAGGAGAACGGACCAGTATCTAGTATGGAAGAGGCCATTGGCAATAGCGTCTATAATTTCATCGACCTGGTGGGAACCTCCACCGAGGGATGGGAAGATGCGGTGGGCAATGCGGTGAAGACGTCTGGCCGGAATCTGACCAATATGAGGATCGTCGAGGTGGCCAGGATGGACATCCGCCTTTCCGATGGTGGCATTGTTGAGTACCGGGCCAGAGTAAGGCTCTCCTTCAAGAATGAGGTCGAGCCGGAGACGCTGTAGATTAACCCATTTTGTTCTCAGCCCGCATAACCTCCCAGATAAAGCGGGCGGAGTGAGCCGTCTCCCCGGCCCCGGGCAAAGTATATTATGCCCCCATTGACAGATTCAGGATGCATGATCAGGGGCAAGGCTTGGATCTACGGAGACGATATAGACACTGATGTGATCATTCCCGGCAAGTATCTGCGCACCAAGGATCCCCGGCTCTGGGCGGAACACGCCATGGAGGGCTGCGATCCGGAATTTGCCCGCCTGGTGGAGCAGGGCGATATTATCGTGGCCGGCAGGAACTTCGGCTGCGGCTCCTCCCGGGAGCAGGCTCCGCTGGCTCTGAAGGGAGCTGGTGTGGCGGCAGTAGTGGCCCGCTCCTTTGCCCGCATCTTCTATAGAAATGCCATCAATGTGGGCCTGGCCTTGATCGAGGCCGATGTGGTCTGCCGGAAAGGCGACCTGGTGGAGGTAGACCTGGCGGAGGGCCTGGTGAGGGTGGAGGGCCGGGTCTACCAGGGCAGCCGCCTTCCAGATTTCCTGAGAGCGATCCTGGATGACGGCGGCCTGGTGGCCCATCGCCGAAAAGAGAAAGGGCTGGCATGATCTTTCCGGAAGACTACAAGTTCGTGGGAATCAAGGACCGCGAGGGCAGGGGCGAGCCGGTTTACTTCTCCACGGAGTATCTAATCAGCCGGGAAGGGCCGCGCCTTTATAGGGTGGAAAGCCAGGGCAGCGGCTTCATGAGAGAGGTAGCAGCGCTGCAGCTTTTGGCCAGCGGCGAGGAGATTGCCTTTTATCCCCAGATCGTCGACACCAGGAACCGCACCCTTCTCATAGATCTGGCCGGCGAAATTTGCCGGGCCGGCAAAGCCAATACTGTGGTCTTCCAGGGTCCGGACGAGCACATCACCTTTGTCAAGGATCCCGATCAGGCTGCGATCCTGGAGATCGAGGTCCTGGATGTCTCGCCTCCCGATCCGCCCTGGCTGGTCTACTCTCTTCAGAGGCTGGAGGCCTGCAGCATGCTGGGGGATCTGGCGGTTCGTTTCCTGCCCCGGACGTTGGACCTGCGCCGTTTCTCCGGGGACGGCATCTATTATCCCTGCCGGGCCTCGGGCCTGGCTCCTACCTTGGACGCCGACCCGGTGAGAGCGCCCCGCCCCCTCATTGTGGGCTGCGAGGTATCCCGGGAGATATTCTTGAGCAACTATCCTGATAGGGAATATGATTTCATCAATATCTGCCCCCTGCACTGTCGGGAAGAGATATTGCAGCCGGAAAAGCCCTTCATCACCCGATGCTGCCGATCGGAGCGCCGGGGCAGGACGGCCAAGAACGGCCAGCCGGGAATGGCGGTGCACTGGGGGGACAGCCCGCATAAAATAGCGGAGGCGGTAAGGTGTCTGGTAGAGGATCTAAGAAGATCGCAGTGATACCGGGAGACGGCATAGGCCCGGAGGTGGTGGAAAGCGCCCTGGAGGTGCTACAGGCAGCGGGAGCGTGCTATGAGCCGGTCCATATGGAGATTGGCCTTGGCCGCTGGAAGAAGACGGGCCAGGCCATGAGCGACGAGGATATGGATACCATCCGGGAGTGCGACTGCATTCTCTTTGGGGCTATTACCACTCCATCCGATCCCAATTACAGGAGCGTTCTGCTGCGCATGCGAAGAGAGCTGGACCTCTATGCCAACATCCGGCCCTTCCGCAGCCGCGACCTGGATTTCATCATCGTGCGGGAGAACACAGAGGGACTCTATTCCGGATTGGAGGAGCTGGGGCAGGATGAGTCGCGCACGATAAGGGTGGTCACCAGGCAGGGCTCGGAGAGGATAGCAGAGAAGGCCTGCGATCTTGCCTCAGGCAGGAGAAAGCTGACCATAATCCACAAATCCAATGTGCTCAAGAGCGACCTCCTCTTTCTGGAGAGCTGCCGCAGGACAGCCGAGCGGCGGGCTGTAGCCTATGAGGATATGCTGGTTGATGCCGCCGCCTACAACCTGGTGATCAATCCCAGGCGCTTTGATGTCATGGTCACTACCAACCTCTTCGGAGACATTCTCAGCGATGAGGCGGCAGGCATTCTGGGAAGCCTGGGCCTGTGCGCCAGCGCCAACCTGGGCCGGAGCATGGCCCTTTTCGAGCCCATTCATGGCAGCGCCCCGGACATCGCCGGCCATGGCATAGCCAATCCCATTGGGGCCATAAGAAGCGCGTCGATGATGATGGACTGGCTGGGAGAGCAGGAGACGGCCCGTCGCATGGAAGAGGCGGTTCAAAAGAGCCTGGAGGCAAAGGTGTTCACCCCCGACCTGGGTGGCAGCTTCCGAACTGAGGATGTAACCCATGCAGTAACAGGATATTTAAGCCAGTCAGAATAGCAGCGGCCAACTATAGCCGCACTTTTTGCCAGACCTGAGCCGGACTACAAAAAGCCGCTGCTCTTACTCCGAAAGTTTCCAAAGATTTATATTCTTAATCACACTTAATATATTTGGTGTGTTAGAATGATGCTGGGAAAGCTATCTCTGCTCATCATCTTGCAGATATTGATTATATCATTTTCTTTCGCCTCGCCCTCATATGATCTCTCGCCCTCCGCCGACGATGCCCTTCTCTCCCTGGGCGGCACTGCCTACCTGGACGGCGATGGTGACGGATTTTTCTCCGCAAATGAGAGCGGCCTGGCCAATGTGACCGTCCAGCTGATGCAGGGAGGCCTGCTCCAGGCAACCGTCCTAACCGACCAGTCCGGCCATTATATATTCTCCAACCTCTCGCCGGGCGTCTACAGGTTGGAGGCCGGGCCGGTGGCAGAAAGCAGCCAGACCGCACCGGGCAGAGGGTGCTATGAGGTCAACCTGACCGACAGGCCCGGATCCGGCCTTGACTTCGGATTTCTCCCTCATAGCCTCCTTCCGGCTGCCGGCCCTATCCGGAAGCATCCCCTCATGCGCCCTGCCCCGGAGGAGGTGGCCTTATGGGCCAGCCAGTACAGCGCCTCGCCTAAGGCGGTCATCGCTCCGGAGACTGCCGCCATGCTGTCAGCTGCACCTCCCGCCTCCTTCAGCCTTCTGGATCGTCTCAAGTACATTGCCTCAGAGAGGGATCAGGGAGTGTGCGGCAACTGCTGGGCCTGGGCCGGCACCGGGGTTATGGAGATAGATTATGCCCGGCAGATGAAACAGTCTGATCGCTTCTCTGTGCAGTTCCTGGACTCGAATTACAACGGCGGCTGCGGGAGCAATGCCGCCTGCTGTGGCGGCTGGCTGGATAATCTGGCCGGCTTCTACCAGGTTAAGAAGATGATCGTCCCCTGGTCCAATGCCAATGCCCATTACCAGGATGGATCAAGGAGCTGCGGAGGCTGCTCCGCTGTGCCGGCTTATAGAATATCTGCGAGCCCCAATTATAGGGTATCATCCATAGCCACCAGCCGAATAGCCACGCAGGGCCTGCCTTCTGAGCAGGCCATAGCCAACATCAAGGGCGTGCTCTTGCAGGGCAAAGCCATATGGTTCGGCTTCTTCCTGCCCGATGCCGCTTCCTGGAGCAATTTTCAAGATTTCTGGGGCAGCAAGCCGGAGGCTGCCATCTGGCAGCCGGACTACGCCTGCGGCAGGACCTACAGCTATCAGAGCGGTGGCGGCCATGCAGTTCTCTGCCTGGGCTACAATGACACCGATCCCAAAAACCGCTACTGGATAATGCTCAACAGCTGGGGAGATACACCTGCTCGGCCGGCCGGCCTCTTCCGGGCGGCCATGGATATGAACTACAATTGCAGCTACACTGGCCTCGGATATGCCTTCTACTGGATGACCCTGGACCTGAGCTATGATGCAAGCCAGAACAGCGCTCCCCAGACGCCTGCCCCGGTTCAGGGGCTGGCTCAGGGATATGTGGGGAAGATACTGAGCTACACCGCCACCTCAAAAGATCCCGACGGCGACCAGCTCTTCTTTACCTTTGACTGGGGAGACGGCGCCACCACCAAGACGCTGCTTTCCGCCTCTTCCACAGGCGCGGCAAATCACATCTGGAAAGAGAAGGGGACCTATAAGGTAAAGGCCATGGCCACGGACAGCCAGGGCGCCTCCTCAGGCTGGTCGGAGCCATTCAGCGTCAGCATCTCCGGCTCCAGCACAGTCAACAGCCCACCCAAAAAGCCCTCAACACCGGCCGGGATCAACAGCGGCCTGGCGGGGATAAGCTATACTTTCACCGGATATGCCGCCGATCCTAATCGCGATCCTCTTTCTTATACCTTCGAATGGGGAGACGGCCAGACCAGCAAGACCGATTTTATGAGATCGGGACTTTCCGCCCGGGCCTCACATGCCTGGCCCCTTGCAGGAGCATACAGCGTCCGGGTCCAGGCTGAGGACAGCAGCGGAGCACAGTCCACCTGGTCGACGGCAAAGACAGTGATAATCAAGAAAGCTGCCGGCCAGAGGGCTTCTCAGATCCTGGAGAAGGCCTCTCGGAAGGTATCGGCCAAGAAGACCGATCTGGCGCTAGCCAAAAAGAGGATCGACTGAGGCCTAGCAGGCCTCTTTGGGCAGAGAGCGAACCATGGCCAGAGCTCTCCGGCCCACCTCGGAAGGATCAAGGATCAGCCGGGCTACGCCGCTATCAATGGCTGCTCTGGCCACAGCCTCGGCCACGGCTGGCACCACCCTCCGGTCCAGTGGTGAGGGAATGATATTCTCCTCCGAGACCGGGTCCACCAGAGCGGCTATGGCCCGCGATGCAGCTACCTTCATGGGCTCGTTTATGTCCGAAGCCCTCACATCCAGGGCTCCCCGGAATATGCCCGGGAATCCCAGGACATTGTTGACCTGATTGGGGAAGTCCGATCTTCCCGTGGCCACCACCCTGGCTCCGGCCTGCAAGGCCAGATGGGGCATGATCTCCGGGTCGGGGTTGGCCATGGCAAAGACTATGGCATCCTCGGCCATGCTCTCCACCATCGGCGGCGAGACAATACCGGCCACGGAAAGCCCCAGGAATACATCCGCCCCCCTCAGGGCATCGGCCAGGCTGCCTTTTATCTGACGCGGATTGGTCTCCCGGGCGATCCTCTGTTTTGCTTCATTGAGATCAGCCCGGCCGGGATGGATCACCCCCCGGCTGTCGCAGAGGACGACATCCTTTGCACCAAAGCTATAGAGAAAGCGGGTAACAGCAATGCCTGCCGCTCCCGCGCCGCTCACGGCCACGGAAATATCCGAAAAGCTCTTTTTCACCAGCTTGAGGGCATTGATCAAAGCGGCCAGGGCCACCACCGCCGTGCCGTGCTGGTCGTCGTGAAAGACGGGAATATTGAGAGCTTTTTTGAGCCGCGCCTCCACCTCGAAGCAGCGAGGAGCGCTGATGTCCTCCAGGTTGACCCCCCCGAAGACGGGCTCAATAGCGGCTACGGTGTCCACTATGACCGACGGGTCCTTGGAATTGACAGCAATGGGAAAGGCATCGATTCCGGCAAAGTTCTTGAAGAGTATGGCTTTTCCCTCCATCACCGGCAGGGAAGCCAGGGGCCCTATGTCTCCCAGGCCCAAAACTGCGGTTCCATCAGTCACCACAGCCACCAAATTGCCTTTGGCCGTGTATTGATAGACCTCCTCGGGATTCTTCTCAATCTCCCGGCAGGGCTCGGCCACGCCGGGGGTGTAGGCCAGAGATAGATCTTTTACCGTGGCGCAGGGGACCTTGCTGTGTATGGCAATCTTGCCCCCGGACGCCCTATGAAACTGTAATGCTTCATCTCTTAGAGTCATAACAACACCTGAATGTCCGGCTAAACTGAGGAGCAACAGATATAAAGCATGGGTTAGACGGACTGTGAGGTAAGCCGGGGTGGCAGAGCGGACAATTTCCGCGGAAAAGATGCCGCGGGAGTTCAAACGCGGCAGGCTCGAGACCTGTTGTCCCTTCCAGGGACGCTTGGGTTCAAAATGGCAGGGCGCTACAGCCCGGCCAGGAAAATCCCAACCCCGGCGCTAATCAAATTCAGAAAAAGGCGATAGAATTATGGCTAGATTTCCAGAAGCAGAAAAGAGAATCTTGAATCTCAAGATATGCATGCGCTGCAACGCCAGAAATCCCGTGAGAGCTACCCGCTGCCGCAAGTGCGGGTACGAAGGATTGAGAATGAAATCCAAGGAAAACAAGACCGCTTAAATGACATTTGAGAGGGGCAGGGTAGAGCTGCTCCTGGCCCGGGCGGCAGAGCGCGGAGCCGGGCATCTCACCCTGATCGATCCCGACTCCCAGAGTCCGGAACAGGCGGGGGCTATTGCCCGGGCGGCAGCGGATGGGGGCACCGATGCCATCATGGTGGGCGGCTCGGTAGGCGCGGCGGGAGTTCTTCTTCACCAGACCGTGGCCAGGATCAAAGAGCAGACCAATCTGCCGGTGATCCTCTTTCCCAGCAGCGTGGCCGGGCTGTGCGAGAACGCCGATGCCGTCTTCTTCATGAGCCTGCTCAACTCCCGCTCCCCGTCCTATTTAATCGAAAACCAGGCCCTGGGCGCTCCACTGGTTTTGCGCTACGGCCTGGAGCCAATTCCCATGGCCTATATCATCATCGAGCCGGGGGGCACGGTGGGCTATGTGGGAGACGCCCGGCTGATACCGCGAAAGAAGCCGGAGCTAGCTGCCGCCTATGCCCTGGCGGCCAAGTTCATGGGCATGAGGCTGGTCTACCTGGAGGCCGGCTCGGGAGCAGATGCACCCCTGCCGCTGGCCATGGTCTCTCTGGTCAAGAAGCTCCTGGGAGATGTTCTTCTCATAGCCGGCGGGGGCATCAGGGACGGAGCAGCCGCGGCAGAGCTGGCGGCAGCCGGAGCGGACCTGATAGTGACCGGCACGGCGGTGGAGAAAAGCCAGGACGTGAAAGGCTTCGTCTCCCAGATCACCTCCGCCATTGGCAGGTAGCTTTTCGTGCCCGGCCCACTGTCCGCTTTTCTGGATCAAAACGGCCTGGACAGCTTTCTTTATGTAGGCGAGAGCTACAGCGATGCGGATATGTATTATCTCTCCCGCTTTCTGGCCGGGGACAGGTTCGCCCTGCTGGCGGGGGAGAAGACCACTCTTCTGGTCTCATCCATGGAGCTGGGCCGGGCCAGAAAGGAGTCCGCTGCCCACCAGGTCCTGAGCACCTCTGAGTTTCATATCACAGACAAGCTCAAGAGCAGCAAAAGGCCCGATGAGGCTTATGCCATGGTTTTAGCCGAGTTCCTGGGCCGCTGCTCGGTCAAGAGGCTGGGGGTGCCCTATAATTTCCCCGCCGGAATCTACCGTAGCCTGGAGCAGGATTTCAGCGTCAAGATTCTGGGCAGCCCCATAGCAAGGCAAAGAGAGATCAAGAGACCTGAGGAGCTGCAGGCCATCGCCCTCACCCAGAGGGCAGGCGAGAGGGCCATGAAAAAAGCCATTCGTCTCATAGCCGGCTCAGAGGTAAGGGGGGAGATGCTCAGCCGGGGGGGCGAGCCTCTTACATCGGAGAGGGTTCGCCGGGCCATTGAGCTCTCCCTCCTGGAAGACGGCTGCGAGGCGGTGGACACCATTGTTGCCGGCGGAGAGCAGGCAGCCGATCCCCATGCCCGAGGAGCGGGGCCGCTTCCAGCTAACGCGCCGATAGTCATCGACATCTTCCCCAGATCGAAGAGCAGCAGGTACTTTGCCGATATGACCCGCACTGTTCTCAAGGGCGAGGCATCTTCCGAGGTTGTGGAGCTTTACCGGGCGGTGGAGGCAGCCCAAGAGGCTGGCCTACAGGCGGTGCGAGAGGGAGCCATGGGATCTGAGGTACACCGGCGGGTATCCGATGTATTCCAGGAGCAGGGATATCCGGAGAGAGAAGGATGCGGCTTCACCCACTCCACCGGGCACGGGGTGGGCCTGGAAGTACATGAGAGGCCTTCTCTGGGCGAAGCGGGAGCATCTCTCAAGAGCGGTCAGGTGGTCACGGTTGAGCCGGGCCTCTATTATCCGGATCTGGGTGGCGTCCGGCTGGAGGATCTGGTGGTGGTAGAAAAAGACCGCTGCCGAAACCTGACCCGTTTGCAGAGAAAGCTGGTGGTCTGAGGTGTTCAGGATGGAAGATAATTTGATGGAAGCTGATATTCTTGAGAAGTACAGGACGGCGGGACAAATTTTATCCCAGGTCATGGCAGAGGCCGGGCCCAGGATAAAGACGGGAGCATCACTGCTGGAGGTGGCGGAATTTGTGGAGGAGGCCATCAAGAGCAGAGGCGGCCAGCCCGCCTTTCCCTGCAATATATCCCTGGACAGGATTGCGGCTCACTATACCCCTGCGCCAAATGATCCAAGCACCTTTGAGGAGAATATGGTCAAGCTGGATATAGGAGTGCATGTGGATGGCTACATCGCTGATGCAGCCATGACCGTTGACCTCAGCGGCCATGATAAGCTGGTACAGGCCTCCCGGGCGGCATTGGATGCCGCCCTGGAGATAATCGGGCCGGGAATAGATACAGCCGAGATCGGCAAAGCCATAGAAAAGACCATAACCGGCTACGGCTACAGACCGGTTTATAACCTGACCGGGCACGGCCTCTCCAGGTATCAGGCCCATGATCATCCGGCCATACCCAACCGGGCTATGGAAAAGGGAACTGTGCTAAAGGCCGGCGATGCGATAGCCATCGAGCCCTTTGCCACCGATGGCTCGGGCCGGATCAGTGAGGGGCCGGTCAATGAGATCTATGGGCTCTCCGGCTCCCGACCGGTTCGGCTGGCTGCGGCGCGCTCCCTATTAAAGGAGATCATGGAAAACTACAGGACCCTGCCCTTCGCCCGAAGATGGCTGAAGGGAGAGAGAGCCGAATANNTCTCTCAGGCCGAGCATACAGTCCTGATACTGGAAGATGGATGCGAGGTAATAACCAGATAGGTAGATAGGTATATTGTAAAAGGAATATTGTAAAAGGATAAGCTGGAGGGGAAGATAATCCTGAGCCGGATTATGACCAATCTTTTCAGTTGTTAAGAGCTATTCGCCCTCGCCTGCATCCTCAGATCCATCATCATCCTTGTAGCTGTCGTCTCCCAGCATAGCGGCGGATATGGCATCGATTCCGTCCATGAGTTCAGCGGTCATGCAGTAGGGTATGTCCCCGGTCTCCGGCAGGCTTTCTCCTCCAATCACCCTGGCGCCAACCTGGCTGAGCAGATCGAAAGCCAGATCCAGGTTCTCCTTTTTCTCTGCCTCAATAGCTGCGACGATCAGCTCATCCATGCTGCTCTCCCGATCGAAGCTTCCGGTGATGTAGCGCTGGCTGGAGACAAATACGGCAGCAAGAGATGTCTTTAGCGACTCGATCATCAGATCGGCATCCTCCCCCAACGACTCATGCTCGGCAAAGACTATGGATCTAATGGTAGCGATCTCGGCCATGGCCTCTTCAGGAGTTAAGATCTCTTTCTCCACCCTGGCTATTACCTTAAGACAGGCTAAAACCACGTCATCCATGATATATATGAAGACGGCACCGGAGTTCTTGTCCTCCGCCTCGGAGAGACGGAAGTTGCTGTCTTTCACCTTGTTCATCCAGTTAAGCCAACGCTTCTCTGTGTAGAATTCTTCTTTCATGATCCAACTCATCCTTGCTTGCCGATTATCGGTATGTCTCCACCAATGCCACCCTTTCTATAACCAGATCTTCCATCCTCTCCTCACCCACAGCCTGTAGTTCCTGGG
>MTKX01004879.1_pt1 | contig 17629 bp, 21 predicted proteins | sample 1042771 | NCBI WGS metagenome assembly MTKX01 (sample SAMN06212183, study PRJNA360534) | anaerobic digester metagenome | biome: Wastewater treatment plant; material: sludge; isolation source: anaerobic digester fed with sludge from wastewater treatment plant | place: Denmark: WWTP Randers ... | reverse complement strand
TTTATTTGATTGTCTGCTTTTATGCAAGAAAAAATAAATTTTCTTTTCCGGACGCTCATCGTACAGAAACCAGATGAATCGCGAAAGGATGCCTTGTCGAATGCCCATTTCATTCAACCGGTATTTAAACACAAAGGGCAAACCGGATAGGTGGTTTGCCCCTTAAATTAATTGGTCGGGGCGAGTGGATTTGAACCACCGGCCCTCTGAACCCCATTCAGATACGCTACCAGACTGCGCCACGCCCCGATGAAATACAAATTGACGTGCGTCATTACCATTACGGCCAACCCCTGTCAAGGGTAAATAAATTGACGCTTATCGCAACGATATTTTTATGTCGTGAGATGGATTATTCCCCTTCATTCATAAAAAAATCTTAATAATTAATTGACACTTTTTATGTTTTTATGCCTATAATAAAAAAGTTAACATGACACAAAGGAGTTTTTTTGAAACTAAGAGACGTTAAAGAAATATTGGACGCCCATGTCGTTGTCGGTGAAGAAAAACTGGACATGGATGTGCATACGGCTTTCGGCGCCGATTTAATGAGTGATGTTATGGCCTTTGCCAAAGCAGGCAGCCTTTTGCTGACCGGATTGACCAATCCCCAGGTCATCAAAACCGCTGCCAGCCGAAATATTGCCGCCATCATCGTTGTCCGGGGAAAAGAGCCCACAACCGAAGCCATCGCAATGGCCAAAGATCTGCAAATTCCGATTTTAACCACAAATTATATTTTATTTGAGACGGCCGGCATTCTTTACAGTAAAGGAATTGTGGGCTGTCTGAAAAAAGTTGAAAGCGGTTTTTCCAAATAAAACGGTCCCCCGGTTTTCTCAGAACATTCAAAATATCGAAGATCCATTTTTTAAGTTATTTTTAAAAGAATCACTTGAAAACACGTCGGTGCGTGTCGAAATCTCTCTTTTTCTGTTCGTTTTTTTTGATTTTAACAAAATGATTTCATTGACAGTAAAGTCTCTTCTATGATAAAAGATTTTTAATTTAATTTTAGATATTTAAAACGAAAATAACCTTTTTCAGCAAGGAGATAATATTGAAGCTTCGTGAAGTCAAGGACATACTCAATGCCGATGTGATTGTTGGAGAGGACAAGCTGGATATCGAGGTTGAAACAGCTTTTGGAGCGGATCTGATGAGTGACGTTCTCGCTTTCGCCAAAGCGGGAAGTATGCTGCTTACGGGACTGACCAATACACAGGTTGTCCGAATCGCCAATGTCTTGGATATTGCGGCAATCATTTTAGTACGCGGCAAGAAACTTTCCACCGAAGCGATTTCTCTGGCTACGGATATTCATATTCCGATTTTAACGACAAAATATATTTTATTTGAAACGGCCGGTCGTCTTTACGCGAAAGGTATAGTCGGCTGCCTGGAGAAAGTTGAATCCGGCAGTGATCGAATCTGACAAAAACCAGCACATATTCACGTTTGACGTTGAAGGAGGTAATTTCAATGCCGCGGGAACTGTTTCCACCCGCATTAAATCCCTTCTGAAGCAATTACAAATGCCTGATGATGTGGTCAGGCGGTCAGCCATTGTTTCCTATGAAGCGGAAATCAACATTGTCTCCTACGCAAAAAAAGGGGTAATCCGGATAACGGTCAGTCCCGACCAGGTAATGATCGAAGCCGACGATACGGGTCAGGGAATACCCGATATCAACCTCGCCATGCAACAGGGCTATTCCACGGCCAATCATCTGATCAGAGAAATGGGTTTCGGCGCCGGCATGGGATTGTTCAACATCAAGTCGTACTCGGACAAATTTGACATCACATCGGAAGTGGACAAGGGAACATTTTTAAGAATTATCATTAAAGAACACGTTACATAGAGGATGGATTATGGACATCGGAATCATTGCAGAAAAATTAAACCTCAAATTCATGTCGGCGTCCGACAGAAAAGCGAATAACGTTACAGGAGGGTACACGGGGGATCTGTTAAGCGATGTTATGGCCAATTCACACCGAGGAGATGTCTGGATCACCAGACAGATTCATCAGAATATCGTTGCCGTCGCCACGCTGAAAGAGCATGCCGGCATCATTCTAGTCAACGCCTGCGAGCCNNTGCCGATACTGGTATCAGACCTTTCAGCATTTGAATTAACCGGCAGAATCTATAACTTGCTGCGTTCGGATAAGTAAGAGCGAATTCTTTATGTCTCCCCGGCACAAAGCTGCCTGATATTGTATTGNNAACATGATGAAAGTTTTTAATTGCGACCTTCACATTCACACCTGCCTGTCGCCCTGCGCAGAACTGGACATGCATCCCGCCGCTTTAGTGGAAAAAACCATTGACGCCGGTCTGGATGTGATTGCCGTCTGCGATCACAACGCTTCAGAAAATGTTCCCTATGTGATCAAGGCGGCACAAGGCACGCACTTGAAAATTCTTCCGGGAATGGAAATAACGACCAGCGAGGAAGTGCACTTTCTTGCCCTGTTCGATTCCCTTTCCGATTTGATCGCCCTGCAGCATTTCGTCGATCTGCATCTCCCGGGAAAAAATGATGAGGACCGGTTTGGGGTTCAGGCCATCGTCAACGAACACGGCGAGGTAGAAGGACTCAGCGATAAATTATTGATCGGAGCTACGGATGTTGCGTTGAATGATTTGCTCACCGTCGTTCATCATTATCATGGACTGGCGATTGCCTCGCACATCGACAGGGAAAGTTTCAGCGTCCTGGGACAGCTCGGTTTTATCGACGACAGCATTCATTTTGACGCACTGGAAATATCGTATGCAACCGGAATTCGGCAGGCGCGGGAAAGATACGCGGATTTGAAAAAATACGCTTTCATCACCTCATCCGACGCCCATTATTTGAAGGACATCGGCAGAGCCACAACGAAAATCATGATAAACGAACCGACGCTGTCCGAATTGAAAATGGCTTTTTCAAGGGAAAACGGCCGTTATGTTGTGGAATAGTCAATGCGTCAGCATCCTCTGTATGCATCGTCGCATCGTTGCCTGGACCCGACCTTTTTCCGACGATGCGGCCGAGCTGTTCATGCTGCGCTTTTAGACTTTAAGCCTTACGCAATCCTGAAGGCCTTTTTACAGATCTCGTCGGGTTTTGCGATTTGCTTCGGAAACCCGGAGATCCATGAAACGGGAGATTTATAACTCATGCTGGAACTTGCCGCACACATTCTGGATATTGCCGAAAACTCTGTTCGGGCCGGCGCCAAACTGGTGAACATCACCATCATCGAAGACGACAAGAAAAATCTTCTTTCCATTGAAATCAATGACGACGGACACGGCATGACCGAAGAGGAAATTGTCAAGGCGCTTGACCCTTTTTACACCACAAAAAAAGTCAGACGCGTAGGACTGGGCCTTCCGCTTCTTGCGGAAGCCGCCAAAAGAGCGGGCGGCGACCTTCGTCTGAAATCGGTCAAAGGCAAAGGAACAAAACTCAAAGTCACCTTTCAGCTCGATCACCTGGACAGGCAACCGATGGGGAATATCACTACGACAATACGCAATCTTATTGCCGGAAATTCTTTTGTTGACTTTCTTTATAAACATAGGCATAATGACCGCCGGTTCTCACTGGATACGAGAACAATCCGTAAGGAAATCGATGATTTACCAATAAATCATCCGGAAATTTTAAAGTATATTAGGGATGTTATCGATGACGGTTTAGAGGATATTCAATCCCGCGCGTAACAGACCAATAAGATTGAGGAGGAAATTGATGAAGTCGGAAGATAATGAACTCTTGAAAGAATTCACGCCAGAACAGGTGGATCAGCTAAACAAAATTATTAAGAAGCACAAAGGGAAACCGGGGAGTTTAATTCCGGTTTTGGAAGAAGCGCAGGTATGTCTGGAATATCTGCCCGTTTCCGTGCAGAAGAAAATTGCCAAAGAACTCAACCTGCCTTTGAGCCGCGTTTACGGTGTCGTTACATTTTATTCATTCTTCACCATGACGCCGCGGGGTAAACATACCGTCCGCGTCTGTCTTGGAACGGCGTGCTATGTGCGCGGAGGAAAGGCACTGACCGAAACCCTGCAGAAGGAATTCGGCATTCACGAAGGCGAAACGACGCCAGACAGGATGTTTACGCTGGAGTCCGTTCGCTGCCTCGGCGCCTGCGGTCTCGGACCGGTTGTCGTTGTGGATGAAGATGTCCATGGACGCGTCAAACCATCCAAGTTAAAAGAAATACTAGCCCAATACAAATAAAATAAAAAAAGCCGGGAGGAAACGTCAATGGCTAAATTGACCATAAATGACTTAAAAAAAATAAAGGAAAAAGTTCATAAGGAAATGTCTCTCCGAGACGGCGAACGTCGTGTAAAAGTTACCGTGCATATGGGAACCTGCGGCATCGCCTCGGGAGCCAAGGAAGTGATGGACACGCTGCTTCAGGAAATTGAAACAGCCGGAGCCAATGATGTCGTCGTCACCACATCCGGGTGCATGGGATTATGCAGCCGCGAACCGCTGGTAACGGTGGAAATCCTGAATCAGGAACCGATCAAATACGAATATATGAATTCGAACAAAATGAGACAGGTTTTCAAAAGACATATTCAGGGCGGAGAAATTCAGACACCTTTTGTGCTGGCCCGGGGAGCTGAAGTAATCAAATAATATTTTCCATCGATAATGCTTGTTGCCACAAAGCACGATGATTTCATAAGGAGGATGTAGGCTAAATGAAAGTTTTACGCGCACATTTACTGATTTGCGGAGGCACCGGCTGTCAAGCTTCCGGGAGCCCTGCGGTAAAAAAAGCTTTATTGGAAGAGCTTGATAAAAAGAAATTAACGGAAGAGATTAAAGTTGTTGAAACGGGATGCAACGGCTTTTGCGCCCTCGGCCCCATTATGGTCGTTTATCCTGAAGGCGTCATTTATATATCCCTGAAACCCGAGGATATGGCGGAATTGGTGGAGGAACATCTGGTCAAAGGACGAATCGTCCAGAGACTTCTTTATCGTGAACCGACAACGGATCAGATTATTCCCACGATGCAGGACATCCCCTTCTTCGCCCATCAGGAACTCAGAGTCCTCAAGAACCGCGGTCTGATTGATCCGGAAAAAATCGAGGAATACATCGCCCGCGATGGCTACGCCGGCATGGCCAAGGCGTTAACCGAAATGACCCCCGAACAGATCGTGCAGGAAATTCTGGATTCGGGATTGAGAGGACGCGGAGGCGCCGGATTCCCGACAGGTTTGAAATGGAAATTTGCCGCACAATCCAAGGGCGACGTCAAATACGTTCTTTGCAATGCCGACGAGGGAGACCCCGGAGCATTCATGGACAGAAGCGTCCTGGAAGCCGATCCGCATGCGGTTCTGGAAGGCATGGTGATCGCCGCCAAAGCGATCGGATCAAAACACGGATACATTTACTGCCGCGCCGAGTATCCGCTGGCCATTCACCGTTTGAATGTGGCCATCGATCAGGCTAAGAAAGCCGGCCTTTTGGGCAAAGATATTCTGGGCACGGGATTTGATTTCGATCTGGAGATTTATCAGGGCGCCGGCGCATTTGTCTGCGGCGAAGAAACGGCTCTGATGACGTCTATCGAAGGCAAAAGAGGTATGCCGCGCCCCAGACCTCCCTTCCCTGCCGTTGCCGGTCTGTGGCAGAAACCGAGCATTTTGAACAACGTGGAAACGCTGGCCAATATCGGACAGATCGTTCTGCGCGGTGCCAAATGGTACGCCTCCATCGGAACGGAAAAGAGCAAGGGAACAAAAGTTTTTGCGCTGACCGGAGATGTGGCGAATGTCGGTCTGGTGGAAGTTCCTATGGGAACAAAATTGGGAACCATCGTTCACGATATCGGCGGCGGCATTCCCAAAGGCAAGAAGTTTAAAGCCGCTCAGCTGGGCGGACCGTCCGGCGGCTGTATTCCCATTCAGCATTTGAACGCGCCTGTCGATTACGAGAAAGTTGCTGAACTCGGCGCCATCATGGGCTCCGGCGGTCTAATTGTCATGAACGAAGACAAGTGCGCGGTGGACATGGCCAGATTTTTCATGGATTTCTGTCAGGATGAATCCTGCGGCAAATGTACACCCTGCCGCGAGGGAACCAAACGCATGCTGGAAATCCTAACCAATATTACCCAGGGCAAGGGAAAGGACGGCGACATCGAGCTTCTGGAAGAAATGGCCCAGGTTATCAAAAACGCCGCTTTGTGCGGTCTGGGACAGACGGCTCCCAATCCCGTATTGAGCACCATTCGTTATTTCCGCAATGAATATGAGGAGCATATCCGCGATCATCGCTGCCGCGCAGCCGTATGTTCGGCGATGTTCAAATCACCCTGTCAGCATACCTGTCCGATCGAAATGGATATCCCTGCTTACATCGCTCTGATCCGGGCTGAAAGATTTGACGATGCTTACAAAATTCTTCTTCAGACCAACCCCTTCCCCTCCGTTTGTGGAAGGGTCTGCGATCATAAATGCCAGACAAAATGCCGTCGCGGCAATCTGGATGAACCGGTCGCCATTAAATTCCTGAAGCGATTCATTACCGACAACGCCCCCAGACCCAAAGTCGACCCCGTTTTGGTCAGCAGGAAAGAAAAAATTGCCGTTATCGGCGCCGGTCCAGCCGGTTTAACGGCCGCGCGCGATCTGGCTTTACGCGGCTACAAGGTGACCGTTTTTGAAGAACTGCCCAAACCGGGTGGAATGCTTTACTGGGGCATTCCGTCCTATCGTCTGCCGCGCAACATTCTGGACGGTGAAATCGACGATATCCGTGCGCTCGGCGTGGACATCAAACTCAACACCCGGGTCGGCAAGGATATTACCTTCGCCAAACTCGAAAAAGAATTCGATTACGTCTATCTGGCCACCGGNNAATGTTTACGGCGGCGTTGAATTTCTGAGAGATTTTAATGCCAACGAAGAAAAATGGCTCAACGGCAAAAATACGCTGGGCAAGAAAGTCGCCGTGATCGGCGGCGGTAATTCCGCCATCGATGCAGCGCGTATCGCGCTTCGCCTTGGCTCTGAAGTGACCATTCTCTATCGTCGCTTGAGACAGGATATGCCCGCGGCCGAGGAAGAAATTAAGGCGGCTGAAGAAGAAGGCATCAAGATTGATTATCTGGTCGCTCCTTTGAACGTCGAAGGTGCAAAAGGTAAAGTGACAGGCATCACCTGTCAACGCATGAAACTGGGCGATTTTGATTCCAGCGGTCGCAAGAAACCCGTTCCGGTTGAAGGATCCGAATTCACCCTGAAGGTGGATGCGGTGATCTCGGCCATCGGCCAGGTCCCGGATATGAGTTTCATCGATGCCAAGCGAGGCGTGGAAATCAATAAATGGGATTGCTTTGCTGTCGGCAAGGTTTACAAATCCGGCACAACCAACCCCCGTTATTTCGCCGGCGGTGACGCTGTAACCGGTCCGGATACCGCGATCGGAGCCATTGCTGCGGGACATCAGGCTGCCGACGATATCGATGCCGCCATTCGCAAAGCGAACGGTGAACCGGCTTATGAAAAACCGGCACTTGAAAAAATCGATATCCCGCTCATTATCGATGAAGAAACCGTTGAAGCTCCGCAGATGGCAATGCCTGAACTGCATCACGAAACCCGTAAGACGAATTTCGTGGAAGTGGAGCTAGGCTTCAAACGCGAAGACGCTATTAAAGAGGCGTGCCGCTGCCTGCGCTGCGACGCGGCTGTTTAATTTACTCTAAAGGTAATGCAAAAAAAGAGGCTTGCCCTTGTCGGGTAGGCCTCTTTTCTTTGGTCGATTTCTAAAAACAAAGACTGTGGAAGAAGCATCCGAATTGTTGATTAAGACAATTTGAATTTTAAGAATTTGTTTGTGCTTTTCTGCGTTAAGAATCTGTTCAATTTATAGTTTGTTCCTTTCAAGCCTGAAAAATACCCCAGTGCATACAACGTTTCATTCTTCCTGATATCGACTCTGCCGGCACCCTGCAATTTCTTAATGGCCCCCACCTGACACAACGCCTTAAAATATTTCTGGAGGGTGATTTTTTTTATATCTAACGCCTGAAGAATGGCGTTGTAGAAATCCTGGTTTGTGATAAAACAGGCATAGGGATATCTGCCTTGATATTTCGGTTCCTCCAGTTGAAACAAATAGCGGAAAGGTTTTTTGGTTTTGGCGCTTCGGCTATCTTTCTTTTCAAGCTCATTAAGAATTTCACAAACCTTGTATTTTATAATCAACCGCTCCACCCTCGGATCGTCATTCATCCATTTCCGGGCATATCCGAGCTTCTTTCCCCGTAATTGCCGATGATAGACGTTCTCGATATGTTCTTTGTAATTGATTAATACACTGTAAAACGTCGCAATCGCCTGGGACTCCACGTAATCAAGCCATTCGCCCTTCCCTTCGTCCTCGTCATCCGTATTTCTTTCCTGCGTCGCCTGGTCGATCCATGCCCGGAATATGCCGTCAAATTCAGCCTCCAGAGAATCTATTTTTTTATGATCGTCCGCAACGCTTGATGACGTGTCTTGCACCGTTTGTTCATCATCCTTAATCAGGTAATCGATAAATGCGGAAAAATCGGCAAACTCCTTTTGATAGTGCATTTTATATTTATTGTGTGTCGAGGTGACAAATTTTTCATAATTTCCATTCCAGCTCTCGAATAATTCTTTTTGAGTTTCAAAATAATGCCGGAGATTTTGGTCCTGCCGGTTTCCCAGATTTTCTTTTTTTTTGCGGTTATTTTCCATGCCTGCTTATAAACCTCCAAACCAGTATCCGTATAAAATATCGACAACGTTTTTTTTCAATTGTGTTGACCGGTTTAAAAAAAATATTCCTCTTGCACAATCATCTATAAGGACCTTCCATCGGGATGTCAATTCTTTTGAGGTAACTATAAGTTCTTGAACTTATTCATGACTTACGGTTCTTCATATATATCACAAATTATTACCTTTTTTTTGACAAATTTAACAATTGAGCGTATAAGGAATCGTTAAATTTCTGGCAACAACTGCCCTGAGCTCTGCGTGTATAAGCAATGATTCATTCATGCATACATGACAAAGACCGGCAGTAAAATAACATTGTTTCAAAATATTCAGAAAGGAGATGAGATCATGCCACGATGGACGTACAAAACAAACATTATTGATCTGGATCAGGTGATCCCGCCCGACAAAGTCCAATGCGACCTGTCAGGAGACTGCATTGTCACGGATCTTCAGGGAGGAGGCCTTCCGCATTTCAAGGAAGTGCTCGACAAGGAAGGCGAAGGCGAATGGGAGCTTGTGCAGTGCCAGTATCACGGAGGCAAACTGCTGTGCATCTGGAAAAAGGAAATTAAAGAAGCCTTTGCCAGTTAATCAATCCGGATTGGTCTGTCATCAGCCCTTCCGTTGAGCGCGCATAACGATAGAGGCTGATCAGGGATGAAGGTGAAAAAAATCCAGTCATGCGGCTTTGATGCGTCGTACGCTGGTTATTTTAATGAATGGAGGTAGTAGTGTCATGGCTTTTAATGCACCAGCCAAAATGGTAGGTCTTGTCGGCAATGCCGGCGTTTACAAATCAAAACTTTCAGTATTTCAATTTCTTATCCGGGGCTTCATGGCAGGAGCCTACATCGCGATCGGCGGTGCGCTGTGCACCGTGTGTTCGACCGGTGTAGCGCCCATCCTTGGCCCCGGCATCGGCAAATTAATCGGGGGTGCGGTGTTCCCCGTCGGATTGATTGCCATCGTTCTCACCGGGATGGAACTTTTTACCGGAGACTGTATGCTCGTCCCCATGGCCGCAATGATGAAACGGTGTACATGGGGTTCGGTTTTCAGAAACTGGTTCTGGGTCTATATCGGAAACGTTGTCGGTTCTTTTTTCTATGCCTATATGATGGCGGTTGGCCCGTTTGTGGACGGCACCGCGGACGGCACGCTGGTCGTCAACGCCTTCGGAATGACGGCGATCAATATTTCCGTGGCCAAGATTCTGACGTACAAGGCCGTCGGGACCGCCGGCCTCTGGTCCTGCTTCATGAAGGCCATCGGTTGTAATTTCCTGGTCAACATCGCAATTTTGCTGGCCATTACGGCGGATGACGTGATCAGCAAGTTTTTCGGAATCTGGTTCCCGATCATGGCCTTCGTTGCCACCGGATTTGAACACTGTGTCGCCAATATGTATTTCCTTCCCACAGGCAAGTTCCTGACGGACTGGTATCCGGCCACCATCGAAAAAGTCGGCGGCCTTTTGGCAGCCAACGGCGGTTTAAGCTGGGGGGACATCTGGTTCTGGAACATCATTCCGGTTACCATCGGCAATATTGTCGGCGGATTTCTTTTCATCGGTGTGGCCTATTTTCTGATGTTCAGAAATGAACTTCCGAAAGACTAGAGGAATCGCAATTGTCACTACCGGCATGGATAACTTTTTTTATCTGCGCGGCGGCCGTATTCATTCACTATATGCAGGTGAGGAATACCCGGTTTTTGCTCTTTGCCATTCCCGCTTTGCTCGCTCTTCTCATTATTCCGATGCTTTTGGCATGGATGAGTCGGAGAACGTTAAATAAAGCGGCTCAAGAAAACGTGTCCAAGGCAAAGTTGTACAAAATCGGCAAAGTGACTCCGGCCATGACGGGACAGGTTGTCAGCATCAAAGGCCATGTCAAAAAAATCAGCTTTCGATGGCTCAACAGGCCGCATTTTCATGTTGAAGACTCAACAGGCCGGATCCGGGTGATTATGTTTACCGCACCCGATGACAATATCCGAGAGGGAGACCCCGTAGACATACTGGGAATTGTAATCAAAAATATTTTCAAACGCGGCACCCCGGCCATATCGGCCGTCAGCGTTAAGAAGAACGAATAGATAACAGACACTTTCAGGAGGTCGTCATGAATTCAAGAGAAATCATCTTTCTAATAGGATTTTTAATTCTGGGCATAACGCCGGTTTTCGCGCAACAGCTTCCCGGCGGAGCAACGGAATTGATCATGCTCGCAGGCATGCTGATTTCCACATCCACAGCTTTTGTTAAATCGTAACATCCGGGCAGAGCGAAGCGGCGGCCGGTCGTCTTCGCTCTGCCCCTCCATGATCTTTCCATAAAACAGGAAATTGCTTACCGGATTTTGGCTAATTTATTTTTGTTAGTGTTTTCATCAATCGACACATCCGTACATGCGCCGATCTCATTGCATCTTTCCATCGGCCGGGTTTGAAGCCGGAATCGTGGCTTCTTATCTCTTCTAAAAAGAACGGCTTGCTTTTTTGCTCAAAAAGAAAGTTTCGAGCCTTATGAATCAATATAATTTTCTAATATTATTCATAACATAAAATCCTTTCCATCCCTCCGAGAAAACACGACTTTGTGTTTGACAAAATAATGTATTGCAGCTATAAGCGGCAGTCAAACTGCTGACTGATAAGTTTTCGAAGTCCAAAGAGAAATTTGTCCCATTGGAAGCCCGTTCAGTCGTATTACAGGCAGCTCAATATAAGAAGAAGTTATAATAAATTTACTAAAGTGAGGTAAGGAATTTATGGCAAATGAAAATTTAGAAAGTAAGAGGTGGTTGATTGCCGGCGCGGCTGTTATCATTCAGTTGTGTCTCGGCACCGTGTACGCATGGTCGGTTTTCAAGAATCCTTTGATGCAGATGCATGGATGGGAAGGCAAATCTGTTCAGTACACGTTTATGCTGTTGATGCTGATCATCGGATTAGCGGCTGCTTTCGGCGGTACCTTGGTTGATAAAAAGGGACCGCGTTTTGTCGCCACCATCGGCGGCATTTTATTCGGTATCGGCACCCTGGTGGCCGGGTACGCAGATCAGGTTGGGAACATTTATTTGCTTTACCTGGGTTTCGGCGTTATCGCCGCTCTGGGTAACGGTTTCGGTTACGTTACGCCGATTGCCACGCTCATTCGCTGGTTCCCGGACAAACGCGGTCTGGTAACCGGTCTTGCCGTGATGGGTTTCGGCGCCGGTGCTTTCTTCATGGGGAAAATTGCTCCCGTGATGATCAAATCCTTCCAGCAGATCGACCCCGCAGGAACCATGATCGCTTCCGGCGTTGCCAACACCTGGTATATCTGGGGTATCATATTCCTGATTCTTGTTACAGGTTCCGCTCAGTTATTTAAAAATCCTCCGGCCGGTTGGCTGCCCAAAGGATTCACACCTGCCGCCACAACCGTGTCCGCGGCGGATTCCTTTACCTTCGGAGAAGCTGTGAAAACCCGTCAGTGGTGGATGCTCTGGGCCATGCTGTGCCTCAACGTTTCCGCAGGGCTTGGCTTGATTTCCCAGCACTCTCCTCTGGCACAGGATATTTACAAAAAAACTTATGGGTTAACGGGAGACCTGACGCCTGAACAAGTTGCGATCGTTGCCGCCGCCGGTGGCGCTGTTGTCGCTTACGCCGCCATCTTCAACGGGCTGGGCCGCTTGTTCTGGGCAAAAATTTCCGATAATATCGGCCGCAAAATGGTATTTCTTATTATGTTTGCCACCCAGGCCGTTTTGTATGTGCTCGTTGCCAAAGGTTTTGTTGCAACATACTGGCTTTTTGTCATCGCTTCCTGTTATCTTTTGGCCTGTTACGGCGGCGGATTCGCCACCATGCCTGCTTTTGCCGCTGACGCTTTCGGTCCCGCTTACATCGGTAAAGTCTACGGGTTTATGTTGACGGCATGGAGCACTGCCGGTATCATCGGCCCTTATGTTTTTGAAGTATTCAAACCTCAGGCGCTCACGATTGCCGCCGGCTTATTGACCCTCGGTTTTGTCATCGCACTGATTTACACCCCTCCGAAGGGCAAAAAAGCCTGATACGTCTTATCTCAAAAGCCCCGTCCGTATTCAACGGACGGGGCTTTTTCACACCTTGCCGCACATTTGCGTCTATCATTATTTTAATTCTGTTGACATTTAACAGGGTATTGTTTATTCCATTACAAGCTTCGCTTGTCCGCTGTCTTCTTTCGCCTGGGCCTCAATGTATTTCCGAATTACGCTCTCATTTATCCCGACCGTTGAAACAAAGTAGCCTATCGACCAAATACCTTCCACTCCCCAATAGACTTTGTCGAGAAATTTAAATCTTTTCCTCATCTTCTGTCCGGTGTTGGCTTTGATTTTACCCACAACCTCACTCACTGAGTATTTCGGTGGTATTGACGCCAAAAAATGTACGTGATCCAAATCCGTGTTCACTTCCAATATTTCTATGTCTGGATGATATTTGCTCACTTCCAATATGAGCTTTTGCAAATATTCGCCAACACCTTCCTTGAATATTTTTCGGCGGTATTTGGTCGAAACCACTATATGATATCTCGTATAATATACCGCATGGGCTTGTTTTTGACATTCCATTCATATAGTATATACGAAGACAGCGGATACTTCCATCCACAGGCTCACGCCTGTGGTATTACGAATGTGGAATAAAATTTTAATTTTCGCATGATAAACTATTATATTAATTCTACGGAAGATTATCACAAAAATGAACTCAACTCGCTTGGGTGGGAATTAACTGTCTGCAATGCGCTTGATCCTATGGACAGTCCCTGCCGAAGGCTTATTGCCTCACAGACATCATTCGGGGAAAATTTATATCGTTTTCTGGAAGAAATCATACCCGTCGACACAATCCGTACGATTCTGGAAATAGGCGGCGGCATGGGTTATCTCATGCGTGATTTCTTGAAATTCAATCCGCGCCTGAAGGCAACAATGATTGATATCTCTCCCTACCTGCTGGGTTGTCAGAAAGACCTGTTACACTCTTTTGAAGTCGATTTTCTTCTGGCCGATATCCTCACGGTGCCACCGACGACATTATCCTCTTTCGACATGGCCGTGATGAATGAAAATCTGGGCGATCTTCCGACACTGGTGACCGGATCAAAAGACGACATCTACCATGGCCCTGCCGCCGGAGTTATCGAAAAAATAGAAGCCTTCAATATAAAATATAACCTGCAGCTGGGAGCCAATCAAAACGAACCCGTCAACATCGGCGCCCTGGAAATGGTGGAAAAACTCTGTCTGGCCGGGATCAAATATATCTATCTGAGCGAGCACAGCTGTGAAGCCGCCGTTCCGGAGAAAATGAAAAATTATCTCTTTTTTCAAACACCCGGCATTCCGGAAATGATTTCCCTGAAAGGACACCGCGAATTCACCATCAAATTTTCCTATTTGCAGAAAATTGCGGAAATGCTAAATTACACCTCGCGGCGCGGACCGTTCGCCGATTTTCTCCCTCTGGATTTCAATGACAGGGTAAAAACGGCATTGCGAATGTTGACGCCGCAAAGCGACAACCAGGAAATTATCAGGCAGTTTGTTTATGATCTTTTTAAATATGAGTATTTAATTCTTATTCGAGGAGACCACAAATGAAGAAGACCGTCATGATTATTTTTCCGGCATTATTTTTCTTGCTGTCTGTTTCCGTCAGTCCCTGCCACGCTTTTCGGTGCGGAAACGGACTCGTCACGACCGGAGACACCAAAAACAAGGTTCAGATGACCTGCGGAAAGCCCTCCGCCAAGGAAAAACGATGTCTGAATAGCTGGACCGGCAAAAAGGCCAAATGCGATAAAAAAGTCGAGGTATGGTACTACAACTGCGGCGACAACGACTTCGTTTACGCTCTGATTTTCGAAGGCAATACATTAACCGGAGAAAACTCTGAAGGCCGGGGCCATGGACCTTCAGAATGCCGGGGACAGTGAACATAGCACTGGTGGCTCCGATCCTGATAGCCGGAATTTAAAAGAGCTGAGCGTTGTTTCGCTTCAAGATGTTTTTCGAATGTACGCCGCTGTTAAGAGAAATCCGCCGGGAAAGCGCCATGATCGTAACGCTTTTATAATGAATAATCATTGACTTGCCTTCATGATTTCTTCTATACTGTCTTTGTGGAAGCAAGTCCTTCTCCCTGATCTCCGAAGGATAACGCATGTACAAATGCAGCCGGCGTGGCGTCAGGTCCCGCATACTTTTGATCCTTAAGGATATCTCAAAAGGATAAACCTATGACAATGGACATGTTGATCGTATTCGGGATCATCCTGCTGGCCGCCCTGCTGTTTGCCTCGGAAAAACTTCGCGTGGATCTTACGGCAATCGTCATCATGGTTCTTCTCATTCTAACCGGCATCATTTCACCCTCCGAAGGCATATCCGGCTTCAGCAATGTGGCCACCATCACGGTTGCCTCCATGTTCATTCTCAGTGCGGCCCTTCAGAAAACCGGTTCGGTCAATTTTCTCGGAACGATTTCTTCCAAAATATTCAGATTTAATTTCTGGGTGGGACTGATCGGCACGATGATCTTTGTAGGCGCCGCATCGGCGTTCATCAATAATACGCCGGTTGTAGCGGTTTTTATTCCCATTATGCTGGGAGTTGCGGCAGACAATCAAATGAGCCCTTCACGGCTTCTGATGCCGATTTCTTTCGCGTCCATGTTCGGCGGCGTGTGCACCCTGATCGGCACATCGACAAATATCATTGTGAGTTCCGTCGCCGTTCAGCATGGATTACCAGCCCTGGGCATGTTTGAATTCACCAAGATGGGACTGGTTTTTTTTGCCGCCGGTCTGGTCTATATGGCGGTTGTGGGGGTCCGGCTGATCCCGTTGAAGAAAACGGAAACGGACCTGACGAAAAAATATCAGATGAATGATTATCTGACGGATATCGTGCTTCTCGGCAACGCCAAATCCATCGGCAAACGCGTCGCCGATTCACCGCTGATCAAAGAGCTGGACATCGACATCCTTGAAGTCATTCGAAACGGACGGCGTCTTCACGTCCCCGTGTCCGATATCGTTCTGATGGAAAACGATCTTTTGCGTGTGCGTTGCGATATCAAGCAGTTGCAAAAGCTCAAAGAGCGGATGGGCATTAAAATGAAATCGGACTGTGAACTCAACGACGAAAATTTCCGCTGCGAAGCCCTCAGCCTGACTGAAGTTGTGGTGGCTCCGAATTCACGTCTCGAGGGGAAGACCATCAAATCCTCGTATTTCCGTAATGTCTTTCACGCAACGGCACTGGCGCTGAGGCACAGGGGACAACTGTTCAACACCGGATTTACCGATACGATTCTCAGAGCGGGCGATGCCATTCTGGTGGAAACGCGCAAAGAAAATTATGAGGCGCTGAAAAACAGCAACGATTTCGTCATTGTCTCGGATATTGAGACGCAGCAATACCGTAAAAGCAAAATCATTCCAGCACTGCTCGTCATTGCCGGCGTGATTGTAACGGCCAGCCTGGGCATTATTCCCATTGTGGTCGGGGCGATGATTGGCGCTATCCTGCTGGTTCTGTCCGGCTGCATCACCCTTGAGGAAGTGATCTGGTCAANNTCTGCTCGGCGGAGTTCTATCGCTGGGTATCGCGCTGGAGAAAACAGGAGCGGCCATGTATCTTTCCAATAATTTGATTTATGTTTTGGGAGATCTGGGACCTGTCGCCATTGTAGCAGCGCTTTATCTGCTCACCTCGATTTTGACGGAATTAATGTCGAACAATGCCACAGCCATATTGCTTGCGCCCATTGCCATTGCTGCGGCCAACGGGATCGGGGTTAGCCCCACGCCCTTTCTGATGGCGATCGCCTTCGCGGCCTCGGCAAGTTTCATGACGCCGGTAGGATATCAGACCAACACGATGATCTACGGCGTCGGGCAGTATCGTTTTTCCGACTTCATAAAGGTGGGAACGCCGCTTAACATCATGTTCTGGATTCTGGCGACGCTCTTCATCCCTGTATTTTTTCCTTTTTAGGAGGTGACATGGACGGCATCACGGCTTTGATAAATCAGATTTTGAATGTATTCCGTATTCCTTTATTTCATATGGGTGAGGCTCCGTTTACGTTATGGACGTTTATTTATCTCGTTGCGGCTACGATGATATTAACGCTGGCGGCGTCTGTGTTAAATAAAGTCATTGTTACCCGTCTCCTGACAAAAAGCAACATCGAACGGGGCGTTCGTATCGCCATCGGATCGATCGTTAAATATATTGTACTGGTTGTCGGATTTATCATCATTCTGCAGACCGCCGGGATCAATCTCAGCAGCCTCACCATTCTGATGGGAGCTTTAGGCGTCGGTATCGGTTTCGGTTTACAGAACATCACCAACAATTTCGTCAGCGGCATGATTATTCTGCTGGAACGTCCGATCAAGGTTGGCGATCGCATTGAAGTGGCCAATGTTTCCGGAGATGTGGTGGATATTTCCATGAGGGCGACGACGATCGTCACCAATGATAATATTTCCATCATCGTTCCTAATTCCCAGTTTATTTCCGAAACCGTGATCAACTGGAGTCATACGGATCGGAGTGTCCGCTTTAATTTTCCGATCCATGTTTCATACCGGGAAGACCCTCAGGCGGTCAGAAAACTCCTTCTGGACATCGCATTGAATAACCCCGGCGTGCTCAAAGATCCCCCGCCGGATGTTCTTTTTTCCGAATTCGCCGACAGCGCCATGAGTTTCAATCTGCGCGTCTGGACAAGGGAGTATATCAACCGCCCCGGCGTGCTCAAAAGCCAGCTCTACTA
>MTKX01002164.1_pt2 | contig 17681 bp, 16 predicted proteins | sample 1042771 | NCBI WGS metagenome assembly MTKX01 (sample SAMN06212183, study PRJNA360534) | anaerobic digester metagenome | biome: Wastewater treatment plant; material: sludge; isolation source: anaerobic digester fed with sludge from wastewater treatment plant | place: Denmark: WWTP Randers ... | reverse complement strand
CCTGCACCCAGTTCTGGCCGGGCTACGACCATGTGGAATACTTCTATGTCCTTCTGCTGAACCGCAGCAACCAGATCCTGGGGGCTCACCTGGCCTCCAAGGGGGGATTCACCGGGACGGTGATCGATGTCAGGGTGATCTTCCAGGTGGCCCTCAAAGCCTGCGCCACCTCGATCATCGTAGCCCACAACCACCCCTCGGGCAACCTCACGCCCAGCGATGCCGACCATGTGATCACCCGCAAGATCAAGGATGCCGGAAAACTCCTGGACATCCTTTTGCTGGACCACCTGATCCTGACCTCCGAGTCCTTCTTCTCATTCGCCGACAACGGCGTGCTGTAACCTTTAAATCACGACTACGATGAAATGGTTTCAGAACATTACAACGCTGGATGAGCTGCGGTCGGAGTACCGCAGGCTCGCCCTTTTGCATCATCCCGACAGGGGAGGGTCCACGGCCGACATGCAGGAGATCAACAACGAGTACGACCTGCTGAGCAAACGGCTGATCAACGGCAACGCCTCCTTCTCCCAGGGACGTAAATCCTGGGAGCACTTCGTATCCACGGAGATCCGCAACAAACTTCTGGAGGTGATCTTTCTGGAAGGGATCTCGATCGAGGTCATCGGCAGCTGGATCTGGATCACCGGGAACACCCGGGAAGTGAAGGCCCAGCTCAAGGAGCGGGCCTTCAAGTTCTCCCCCAACAAGCTGGCCTGGTATTGGCAGAGCGGCGACTACCGCAAGCGCAACGGCAAGCAGTTCTCGATGGAGGAGATCCGTGCCATGTGGGGGACCCGGGAGGTCGAAACCCGCAGTATCAACCCTCAACTGGCCTCATGATGGGAACGCGCACCTTTGCCCGGAACATGCTCAGGCTGGCCTCGCATAGCGGGGTCAGCCTGGCTTTCTCCCAGTTCCTGGATGCCGCCATATCCATGAATTCCGGGATTGAAGACATCACCCGCTCGCTGGTTTTTTCGTATGACAAGCCCCAGCGTTACCTGTTCATCGAAACCTGGTATTCGCTTTTGGAGGAATCCATTGCCAATGGTTCCGGAAGGAGGGACGTGCTGGGTGATTTCTACGGGGAGTACGTCAGCCGCTCTCATATCCCCGTTCCGCAGCAATACTGCGACATGTTGCCGGGTCTTCAAGCCCTGGACATGCCCAACATGCGCGTGGCCGACTACCGGTGCCGCAGCGGCCGCCGTCTGATGGCAGCCGCCCGGTACAACCGGTGGCTGCGGTTCTACGGTGCCGACCAGGATATCAGCATGGTGCGCATGACCCTGCTGAACCTCTTCATGAACGAAATGGCCGGTGAGGTGGCCTGGTACGATGCCCGGTGCGACGCCTTCTACGGGGCCTGGGGGGTCGACCTGGATTACAGGGCCCGGCCGGTCATCCGCAGACTTGATGACCGGCAGAGTTTGATCTTTCAGAAACGCGACGGTTCCAAACCCGAAACCGCAAGGCTTCTGTTCGGGTTCTGAACTGTGGTTGTTGCAGGACTGCGCCTTGCAACCACACATGCCGTTCGGCCGGAGGGCCGGACGGCTTTATTTTTTTGCCGGGGTCAAAGAGGGGCTTATTCTCTAATTCCGCGGCAAAGTTATTTATCGCTCCACGGAACTGTCAAGGGTCCCGGACCCTCTGCGATGGTCATCGCATCCTTTGGTCCGGGATGCTTCGCACGCGTTCACTTTCCTTGGGTTGCCCTCAATCTGGCAGGAAAGTGACATCCGCCCTTGACATCATCCGCGGCAGCTCAATTCAGTCAGCCCGTAATTATTGAATAACCGGCGAGCCAGATGCCAAAACAAATCCGCAGGGCAGCGGTGAAACCTTATGGCCAATACAGCCAGGAAACTCAGTGAATCACCCGTTGAAGAATCTGCTCCGATGCAGGTAGTGAAGAACCAGGAGCCGGCCACTGAAGCCGCCGTAGAGACCGTGGTGGAGAAGCCGGCACCGCAACCGGAGCTGTTGCTCGAGCAGCGGATCACCATGGTGGAGGATCTCACCATGCTGATCGACCGTTGGCGCAAGCTGCAGGAGTCTTACCGCAACCTTCAGACCTTCAAGATCGGGACCGACGGGATGAGCACCCAGATCGTGCTTCGGGACATCGCCTCGGGCAAGGAGTTCAAGACCTCCAACTCTTCGGTGGTTGCACGGATCCTGGAAGAGATCCGGCTCACGCTTCAGGGGAAGATCACCGAAGTTGAGAGCCAGATCAGGTTCTGACAAGAAAGGGATCCCGACCATCGGTCGGGATCCCTTTTTTTGGTCGGTGGCAAAGGATTTCAGGAATGTGCTACATCAAAACATATTCTGTGTTTTTTTTTCTCTTACTACTTTGACATTGATTAAAGTTGGAGTAGTGCATTGTAACAATTATTGTCTATTTTTGTTACAATTATTTAGTTGTGAAAGAAATGCAAAGCATTGAAAAACAGATAGAAGAAAAGATATTGAAGGTTCCGCGGGGAACGCTTCTTTTTCCCGAAGATTTTGAGAATTTCGGATCTTCCGGATCGATACGGCTTGCCTTGCATCGTATTGAGAAGAAAGGCGTTATAAAAAGGATAACCAGGGGTATTTACGTCCGGCCAAAGGTCAGCAAGTATATTGGGGAAATAATGCCCACGGCAGAAAAGGTTGCGGAAGGTATAGCCAAAAGGGACAAAATCAGGATTGTGCCAACGGGATCCTATGCGTTAAATGCATTGGGTTTAAGTACGCAGGTGCCTATGCGGCTGGTTTTTCTTACCGATGGCGCTCCACGAGAAATCAAAGTAGGAAAACGGAGTATCAAATTCAAGAAAACAACGCCTAAAAATTTGATGGCTAAAGGAAAGATCAGCAGTCTGGTAATCCAGGCCTTGCGTGAGATTGGGAAAGATAAGATCTCTTCCGTCGAAGAAGCGGAAATCATTGACCACTTAAAGCGGGAAGATCAAAAGTTGTTGTTTCAGGATATGAATCTTGCACCCGAATGGATAAAAAGTATAATGAAAAAGGCATTGTAAATGAAGAAGGTTGATTTTTCCACTATTTCTTCGGGTGAAAAAGTAAAGATATTTGAGCAGGTCAGTGAATTGACAGGGTTACCCCCTTTTGCTGTAGAGAAGGATTGGTGGGTCGTAAAGGCTTTGGAATTGATTTTCGGCATGGAAATCAAAGACCATTTACTTTTCAAGGGAGGAACTTCTTTGAATAAAGCCTGGTCTTTGATCAGCAGATTTTCCGAAGATATTGACCTGGCCTTGGATCGCAATTTTTTGGGTTTTCCAGGTAAATTGCCAAAGAAAGAGATAACAAGAATGCGTATCCGGTTCAATGAATACATCAATTCCGTTTTCTTCCCGGATTTGGTTACTACTTTTCGGGACAATGGTTTTGTAGATGTAAATTTTAACCTGGTAAAACCGGTTGATTCAGATCAGGATCCGCGGGTTATTGAGATCTCATATCCGAATCATACCGAGTCAACTGGTTACATACAGCAAAAGATTCAATTGGAAATCGGATGCAGGTCATTACGGGAACCGTTTTCTCTTCAATCCATTTCTTCTTTTGTTGATGCGAGTTTTCCGGAATCTGCCTATGCGGCATTGCCGGTGTCAATACCTACAGTGAATCCGGAAAGAACATTTCTGGAAAAGATATTTCTCTTGCATGAGGAATTCCAAAGGCCAGTTGAAAAAAGCCGGGTAGACAGAATGAGCCGACACCTGTATGATATTTATGTGCTTGTAGGTACTCCTTTCGCACTGGAGGCTTTATCAAATAAGGAACTTTATGCGGAAATCGTGCATCACCGGCAGAAATACACCCGCCTGGGTGGCGTTAATTATAAACTCCATAATCCCAAAAACATTAATCCACTTCCACCGTCCGGGACAAATGAGTTGTGGAAGCAGGATTTCTTAAGGATGAAAGAGCAAATGATCTATGGAGACTCTCCAACTTATGAGGAAATGGTCGATGCTATCAGAATATTCTTGTTAAAACTGAATGCCTTGGATTGGGAGGTGAGTTGAACGAGTTGAACCAATGTTCCCCCACAGAAAGAATATTCTTGTCTATCTAATCCATAGTTATTATCGAAAAGGTACGTGAATCCTTGACTACGTCCAGGCTTCCCGTGAAATCTCAGGACTGCATTGCACCCATCGGGCAGCAACTGCAGGACTGCCTGCTGTGCTGTGATTCACCACAGTGCACCGTGTCCGGCGCTGTGGTGCGCCCTGTCCTGCACTGTGGCGCCTGCTGTCTGGCTCTATGGTGAATGTCATATTTCCTGAAAAGGTGCCTTTTTTTCTTCATGCCCCGATAGGGCAGGCTCGGCATGGATCAACAGAAAACAGGGTGATATGCACGCTTAAAACGTGCAAATCACTCTGTTTCTGTAAAATACATCAAAATAAACTGAACCGGGATCGACCCTTTTTCTTGTAAGAAAAAGGGGGCAAAAAGAACATTTGAAAGGCTATCTGCTAAAACCTTTGTTCATTAAGTGTTGTACTCACATATTTCCGTCATATTGAAACATTCACTGGGAAGCAAAATTGATTTTATTGTTTAATTTAGTCAGTCAAAACCGATTTTATTAATTGGCTTATTATTAAGCAGATGTGTCAAATGTAGCCATTGAACTCAAGAATGTTTATCCATTTCGTTTTGCATTGCACTCTGTTTATGACAAACTCACTAAACTGATTTTTTATGACCAAAGAACAGGAAAGGGCAGAACTGCACCGCACCATATGGCAAATAGCGAACGACTTACGAGGAAGCGTTGATGGCTGGGATTTTAAATCGTACGTGTTAGGCATGCTGTTTTACAGGTTCATTTCGGAAAACCTTACGGATTACCTAAACAGGGAAGAACAGCGAACCGGCAATACCTCTTTCGACTATGCCCGACTATCTGATGAGAATGCCGAATTCGGGCGAGCCGACACAGTGAAGGAAAAGGGATTCTACATCCTGCCATCCGAGCTATTTGAGAATGTCCGGAAATCCGCTAAAAGCGATGCCAACCTCAATGAGACATTGAGCCGTATCTTCAACAACATTGAAAACTCCGCAAAGGGAGCCGACAGCGAAGACGATCTGCGTGGCTTGTTCGATGATATTGATGTGAACAGCAACAAGCTGGGAGCGACGGTACAGAAGCGCAACGATCTTCTGGTTAAAGTGATGGAGTCGATCGGAGGCTTGAGACTGGGGGAATATCAGGACAACACCAATGACACCTTTGGCGATGCCTATGAGTTCCTGATGACCATGTACGCCAGCAATGCCGGTAAGTCGGGAGGAGAGTTTTTTACACCGCAGGAAGTTTCGGAGCTCCTTGCCAACATCACAGTGGTGGGGAAGAAACAGGTAAATAAGGTGTATGATCCTGCTTGCGGATCAGGGTCGCTCCTGCTCAAATTCGCCAAGGTGCTGGGTAAGGAAAACGTACAGCAGGGATTTTACGGTCAGGAGATTAACCTATCCACATACAACCTGTGCCGCATCAACATGTTTTTGCATGACATCAACTACGAGAAGTTCGATATTGCCCATGGTGATACCCTACAAGACCCCAAACATTGGGACGATGAGCCTTTCGACTGCATCGTTTCCAATCCACCTTATTCCATCAAGTGGGACGGTGATGCAAACCCGCTCTTGATAAATGACCCCCGGTTTTCTCCTGCCGGTGTGCTGGCTCCCAAAAGTAAGGCTGACCTTGCCTTTACCATGCATATGCTCTCGTGGCTTTCTACTTCGGGAACAGCTGCAATAGTCGAGTTCCCCGGAGTGTTGTACCGTGGGGGAGCAGAACAGAAGATCCGCAAATACCTCTTAGATAACAATTATGTGGATGCAGTTATCCAGTTGCCGCCTGATCTGTTCTTTGGTACAAGCATTGCCACCTGTGTGATCGTGCTTAAAAAGAGCAAGAAGGACAATTCCACACTGTTTATTGATGCCTCCGCTGAGTTTGAAAGAGGCGGTAACAAAAACAAGCTCACGGAAGCCAATCGTGAAAGGATACTGAATGCCTTTATTGGACGGAAGGATATTGACCACTTTACCCGCCTTGTGCCTAACGCTGACATCGCTGATAACGACTACAATATCGCTGTGAGCAGTTATGTGGAGCAGGAGAATACTACTGAAGAGGTGGATATTGAAAAGCTCAACGCCCACATTGCAGAGATCGTAATCCGCCAGAACAAACTCCGTGCTGCCATCGATGAGATTGTTGCTGATTTGGAAGGGGGGAGCTTATGAGTAAGATAGAAGAACTTATTGAACAATATTGCCCTGAGGGGGTGGAGTTTAAGGAATTGGGAGAAGTAATGACTATTACAAGAGGAGCATCCCCTCGACCAATCTCAAATTACGTTACAAATGACCCAAATGGAATTCCTTGGATAAAAATAGGTGACGTAAATTCAAAATATAAATACATAACAAAAACAAAAGAAAAAATAACAAAGGAAGGTGCTGAAAAATCGAGGTATCTTAAAAAAGGTGATTTTGTATTATCAAATTCCATGAGTTTTGGTAGGCCATATATTTTAGCAATTGATGGCTGTATCCATGACGGCTGGATTTCTATGCAGGGATTTGAAAGTTCTTTAATTTCTGATTTTCTCTTTCATTTATTGCGTTCAGACATTGTACAAAATTATTGGAAGCAAAAAGCTTCATCAGGTACAGTTCAAAATTTAAATGCAGACATTGTTAAAGCTACGAAGATCCCAGTCCCACCGCTCCCCATTCAACAAGAGATAGTAACAATCCTCGACAAATTTACCAAGCTGGAGGCAGAGCTGGAGGCAGAGCTGGAGGCACGTAAGCGCCAATACGAATTCTACCGCAACCAGCTATTGAATTTTGAAGGGAAAGAGGTCGAGTGGAAAACGCTGGGAGAGGTATGCTTAAAGACTGAAAATATCAAATGGAAAGAAAATCAAAATATAGATTATCAATACATTGACTTGACATCTGTAAGTAGGGATAATAATAAAATTTCCGATACACAAACCATAAATTCAACTAATGCTCCAAGTAGAGCGCAGCAAATTGTAAACAGAGACGACGTAATCTTTGGGACAACAAGACCTACGCTAAAAAGATATTCATTAATTTCTTCTGGATATCACAATCAGATTTGCAGCACAGGTTTTTGTTTACTTAGAGCAGATAAGAGAATTCTTGTGCCAAAGTTTCTGTTCTTTCTTTTAACAACTGCGAATTTTTATAGTTATGTCGAAAACAATCAAGAAGGGGCTGGTTATCCTTCTATATCAAATAGTACAGTAAAGAAATTTCAAATTCCCATAACTCCCCTTTCCGAACAGGAACGCATTGTAGCTATTTTGGATAAGTTCGATTTACTGGTAAACGACATCTCGGAAGGAATACCGGCAGAAATTCAGGCACGCCGCAAGCAGTACGAATATTATCGTGGGAAACTGTTGGATTTTAAGAATATAAACAATGGATAAATATACCCTTGTTGCAGAGAATCCGGAAAGTACGGTGGTGACTGAGTTTCAGTCGCATTTTCGTCGTGAAACAAGTTACCAGACGGAAGCGGAACTCGAGAAGGCCTTTATCGATCAATTGCAAACACAGGCTTACGAATATCTATCCATTGCTTCCGAGGGTGAATTAATCAACAACCTGCGTTTGCAACTGGAAGCACTAAATGGTTACCGGTTTACCAATTCAGAATGGGATCAGTTCTTTAAAAGCAAAATCGCAAATCAGAACATCGGGATTGAGGAAAAGACAGCCATCATTCAGGAAGACCACATCCAACTCTTAACCCGTGATGATGGTACGGTAAAGAATATCTACCTTCTTGATAAGGCAAATATCCACAACAACCGGTTGCAGGTCATCAACCAGTATGTGGTCGATAATGGTCAAAGACCGAATCGCTATGACGTAACCATTCTGGTTAACGGCTTGCCACTGGTTCATATCGAACTCAAGAAACGGGGTGTGGATATTAAAGAAGCGTTTAACCAGATCAACCGTTACAACCGTGAATCTTTCTGGGCAAGTTCAGGACTGTTTGAGTATGTGCAGCTCTTCGTGATATCGAATGGCACCTACACAAAATACTACAGCAACACCACACGGTTTACCCATTTAAAGGAACTGGGTAACAATGTGGCTCGTAAAGGGAAACTCACCAGCAACAGTTATGAATTTACTTCGTGGTGGGCTGATGCCAGCAACCGCCCGATCACCGATTTGATGGACTTTGGTCAGACGTTTTTCGCCAAGCACACCTTGCTAAATCTGCTGACCAAATACTGTGTATTCACTTCCGACAAACTGTTGCTAGCTATGCGCCCTTACCAGATTGTGGCTACGGAGCGCATCCTGGGGCAGATCAATGTTTCATACAACTACAAGAGGTTCGGCACCATCAAGGGTGGAGGATATATCTGGCATACCACCGGTAGCGGGAAAACACTCACCTCGTTTAAGACCGCACAACTGGCAAGTAAATTGCCGTTTATCGATAAAGTGCTGTTTGTGGTGGACCGTAAAGACCTCGACTATCAGACCATGAAGGAGTACGACAAGTTCGAGAGGGGAGCGGCAAACAGCAATACAAATACCGCCATCCTTAAGAAACAGCTGGAAGATCCTAGTGCCAATATCATCATTACCACCATACAGAAGCTCTCAATCCTGATCAAGAAGCAAAAGCACCACGCTGTATTCAATCAGCATATTGTGATCATCTTCGATGAGTGCCACCGCTCCCAGTTCGGGGATATGCACTCAGCTATCACAAAGACATTCAAAAAGTATTTCCTTTTTGGCTTTACCGGTACGCCCATTTTCGCTGTTAACTCCAACAGTAACGGTCGTGCTGATATGCGAACCACCGAACAAGCTTTTGGTGCCAAATTGCATACCTACACGATTGTGGATGCCATTACTGATAAGAATGTCCTCCCGTTCCGCATTGATTACATCAGCACGATGAAGGAACAGGAAAACATTCAGGATGAGAAAGTATGGAACATTGACAGGGAACGGGCATTGGCAGCGCCGGAGCGGATCGGTAACATTGTAAAATATATCAGTGACCATTTTGACCAGAAGACCAAGCGCAACAGTTTTTATCAGTTGAAAGAGCGTCGGTTGGCAGGGTTCAATTCCATATTTGCGGTTTCGTCGATTGACGTGGCAAAGAAATACTACGCCGAGTTCCAGAAACAAATGGCTGCTTTGCCGAGCGATAAACAACTGAAAGTTGCTACGATATACAGCTTTGGGGTAAATGAAGACGATCCTGAGATTGATGGCATCATCGAGGATGAAAACCTTGAGGATACCAGCCGCCTGGATCAAAGCTCCAGGGACTTTCTGGATGGAGCCATCAAGGATTACAACAGGATGTTCAAGACCAATTATGATACCTCGAGCGATAAATTTCAGAACTACTACAAGGACGTGTCGCAACGGGTCAAAGACCGTGAGATAGACCTGTTGATTGTGGTGAACATGTTCCTGACGGGTTTTGATGCAACCACGCTGAATACATTGTGGGTAGATAAAAACCTGCGTTTGCATGGGCTTTTGCAAGCCTACTCCCGCACAAACCGTATCCTCAATTCGGTTAAGACCTTTGGTAATATCGTCTGTTTCCGCAATCTGGAGAAAGCCACTAACGAGAGTATTGCGCTCTTCGGTGATAAGGAAGCCTGTGGCGTTGTGTTGCTGAAAACCTATGATGAGTATTACAACGGCTATAAACATGCCGATAAAGATGTCCGGGGTTATGTCGATCTGGTAAGCGAGTTGCTGGGTAAATTTCCTGTGGGTGATCAGATTATCGGGGAACAAAACCAGAAGGACTTTATCAAGTTGTATGGCGCCATCCTGAAAGTAAAGAACATCCTTTCCACGTTCGATGAGTTTGCCGGCAACGAGATCCTCAGCGAGCGGGATGTGCAGGACTACCACAGCATGTATATCAACCTTTACAATGAAATCAGGGGCAAAAACAAGTGTGACGCTGAAAATGTAAATGACGATATCGTGTTTGAGATGGAATTGATCAAACAGGTGGAGATCAACATTGACTACATTCTGGCACTGATCAAAAAGTTCCATGATGGTCATTTACAGGACAGGGAAATCGTTGTCAGCATCAACAAAGCCATCGACTCCAGTGTAGAACTCCGCAATAAAAAAGAGCTTATTGAGCAGTTTATCGACTCGTTGACACCGGCAACCAATGTTGATGATGACTGGCGCTCCTTTGTGGATGCAAAGAAACTGGAGGAGCTAGACCGTATTATCGTGGACGAAAATCTGGACAAGGACGAAACCTACAAGTTCGTCAACAATGCGTTTCGTGATGGCTATTTGCAGTCCACCGGTACCGCTATCGCTAAAGTATTGCCGCCGGTTTCGCGCTTTTCCCCCACGGGAGAACGCACCATGAAACGTGAAACCGTGCTTGATAAACTCAGTGCATTTTTCAATAGGTTCTGGGATATATCTGGGGGACAGTTATTCAAAATATAAGGTGTAATATTAATGTGCATAAACTAGAATTATGAAAGGTCAGGATAAATTTTTAACTGAATTCATTGATGGTGCGCGAAACAGATTTATCATTCCGGTCTATCAACGCAATTACGACTGGAAAAAAGAAAATTGTGTTCAACTATTTAATGATTTGGTCAAAACTATTCAGAACAATAAATCGAGTCATTTTTTTGGTAGCATTGTTTACTCTCCAGCTAATAATGGACAAAGAAATGATTATTTGATTATTGACGGTCAACAACGCATTACAACTGTTTCTCTAATACTGGCAGCAATGGTTAACCTGATGAAAGAAGGAACGCTAGTTTCTGAGAAACCTAGCCTTTGCAAATATATTGAAGAAACATTTTTGATTGATAAGTTCAATCCGTCAGAGCGTAAAATGAGGTTGAAACCAATTAAAAATGATTGCGATGCGTTTGACAATATTATTATGGGTAAGAAGGAGAGTTATGATCATAAATCCAATGTAACCACAAACTATCATTATTTCTATGATCGTATTCAACTTCAGGAATTAACCCTCGATGAGTTAAACGATGCAATTGAGAAGCTGAAAATTATTGATATCTACCTTGATAAGGACGATGAGCCTCAATCTATTTTTGAAAGCCTTAACTCAACCGGTTTAGACCTTCAAGAAAGTGATAAAATCCGCAATTATGTATTGATGGGCCTGAATTCTGACCTTCAAGAAACATATTATGAAAACTATTGGAACCCAATCGAAAAGTATACCAATTTCAAAGTCAGCACTTTCGTGCGAGATTATTTGACACTTAGACAAGGAAGGATCCCAAATATCAATAGCGTTTATCCAACATTTAAAGAATTCATTGAAAATACCAAAGCCCCTTTAGTTGTTAAAGAGGTCTTGGCTGAGATGCTAGGATATGCTAAAATAAATAATGAGTTATCATTGGCAACAAAATACTCTCCAACAGTATGTGCTATTCTGAAACGTTTGGCTCAAATGGATATGACCATTATCAATTCATTCTTATTGGCATTTTTTAAATATGTGGAGGATAGTGAAGTGCAGGAATCTCTTCCTGTGAAAGTGCTTTCAACTATTGAATCGTTTATTTTTCGACGATTGATATGCAGCTATGGTACAAATGCCTTGAATAAGATTTTCTGCACCCTTCATAAGGATGTGCTAAAGTTAAAAGGTACAAACGACGATTATGCTGATGTGTTGATTTTTATTTTACTGAATAAAAAAGGTTCTTCTCAATATCCAGATGATATAGAATTCAAACAGTCTTTCCTTAACCGTAATATATATTTAATGAATTCGAAGAACAAAATGTATCTGTTTGATCGTCTTGAAAACGGAAATAGCAAGGAAAGGGTGGAAGTTATCAAAGCTATGACAGAAGGCACTTTTTCTGTAGAACACATCATGCCCCAAACCCTTACAGAACAATGGAAAAAAGATTTAGGTGATGAGTATGATCGCATATATGACGAATGGCTGAATACTATTTCAAATTTGACACTGACCGGATACAATAGCAAATATAGTAACCGTCCGTTTCTAGAAAAAAGAGAATTAAAAGATGGATTCAAAGACAGCAATTTACGATTAAACGCTTATATTTCTAGATGCGAAAAATGGGGAGAAGAAGAATTGAAAAACCGCAGGTCACAATTATGGGATCTTGCCCAAATGTTATGGAAGTATCCTTCAACTTCATTTGAACCAGAAGTATTAGACCCGGAAATGCATAGTCTGGATGAGGACTTTGTATTTAAAGGTAAAAGAATTAACTCATTTACATTTATGGGAACTCATTACAAAGTTTTCAGCTGGGCTGAAATGATAGCGGATGTCACAAAATTGATTTATGAAATAGATCCAGCACCATTATATCAATTAATTATGGAAGGTTCTTCCGATTTATTATCAAAGAAAGAAAATTGGAACACAAAAATTGGTGAAGATCTTTATTTGTATACCGGAAATGATACCAATACAAAAATCAGAATTCTTAAAAAGATATTCGCAAAATATGAGTTAGATGAAAGCGAATTGGAGTTTGGAATTCCGATTCAATCGGAAACTGTCGAAATTGAAGAAAATTAGATTCCAATAATCGATGGAAACATACATAAATGAAATACCTGAATGGTTGCTTGAAGATGATACGTACCTATTTCATGGAACAAGTAATTTAAGTGAACAGAATTTAGATAAAGGCATAATAATCAGTTTTTCCTTTCTCCCACTTGATACTTTACATCGAATTATTTCTATTTATGAAAAAATGATCTGGTTCGGTAATCATCAAGGAGGATTTGGTGTACTTAAAAATTATTCCAATAGAGATCATCACAATAATGGAAAGTACTTTTTTCTTGGAGAAACGGCGCACAGGTGTTCATTATATGCCTCCTCAGACTTTGCAGGAGGCGAGTTAGTTAGATCCGTCTATTATTGTTTAAATGACCTTGAAGAGTATTTGATTAATCCAAAATTCCGAGAGAAACATAAATCTGATCTTGTTAGAGACTATGAGTTGTATGGCAAAGTAGATGGTGTTGATTTGAATTGGTTAGAAAGCCATGTTGATTCATTCAAATCTATATTATCCGATGTAGCAAGCTTAAGAAATAGCTTTAAATATGGCATAATCTACTGTTATAAAATTGAAAAAGAAGATTATGCAAGTTTGGTACATAGAAATGGAATGGGTATATTGGTTAAGGAACCGTTACCACCGGAACGATTAAAAGCGAAACTGGTATTTAATGATCCAATTGAGAATTATTTTGGGAACATATTTCAAGACAAAAAACGGCAAGATCGTTATTTGAAATGGTTCAACAGATTGGGGAAAAATAACATCTTATAAACTATTATGGAATAGCAGATCGCAATTTATAAAGAATATCTGGTGTATCTTGGGATGTATTAATCAATTAAAAATTATCCCGGAGCGAAATTTCTTTAATTTTTTAAGCTCTGCTTCTTTAGCATAAAACCTTCTATTGAGACGTTTTATGTAATCTTTGTGAAATCCGGTTTTTTTTAAATGCTCAACATCTCGCTTATATGCAGGTAGTACTTCATAACTTTCTGTTCCTTTTATCTTAAAACCAATATTGGTAATTGCTAACAAATCTAAATAGTCAACATTATTGAAAAACTCAATGAAATTGTTGTGTGAATATTCTTCATCTGAATATAGAAAAAAGGAATTCGTTTTTGGCAATTCATAAGTTCTATAATAAAATCTGTAATTCCCTATTAAATCAGACTCTAATGCTGTTATGGGTTTAATATTCTCATGCATTTTCATCATAATTGGTATACTCCCAACACCTGCTCCATACACAATAAAGTCAACCGTCGATATTGGGAAAAGATATTCAACAATATGGGGGAATCTCTTGGCTAAGTTTTCTGAGTCATATTTTGCAGAAGAAACATATATCTCTGTGGTGTTATATTTTGAGCATAGATTTATATTGTTGTGAATATCTTTTTTACTATACAATTCATCAGATTCCCGATTTATTGTAATCCTGCAAATTGGTATTGGAACAATTAGATTTCTTAAGTCCAAATCAATTATTTCCTTCAAGATCGGAACTCGTTCACTACTGCCTTTTAGTTTGGTCAATAGAGTTGCAGTGGAATGAATTTTGGTTGAATTATGGTATGTTATTTCATCTGAAACTAAGCCAAAATCTGTGGGAATATAAAGAAGTTCCCCTTCCCCTTTATTTAATGTAAATCGCCTAACAATGAATGATTTGTCGATAAAGGAGAATTTTATCTGAACTTTGTTTTCTTCGGAGCCAAAAGGAATTATTCGAATATGATCTTTACCATTTTTGGTAACTGCTATTTTCTCGCGACCTTTTTCCATTTTTATTCAATTGGCTGGGTTTAAAAAATGACTTTAAATTTTTTCATCCTAAATGTATAAAATTTTAATGTAAATCCTTGTCCTCAAAATATCTATAAGAGATTTTATTTGTGAGCCTGGAACTACCTTCCCATGTTGCGGATAACAGGATGCAGAGGTTGCTCTTTAAACAAATCCATGTAAAATAACAGGTGAATAATTTATACTATCTTTTTTGATTATATGTTAATGTTCTGATATATTGTACTTTCTATAAATGCATATATTGAAAGGCAATTCATATGAAAATGGTTATAGAACATCTGTCCGGGAGCAACATGAGTTTTAATTTCCATCCCTGGTTTTCTCACATTTAGCCAATTATATTTTTCATTTTCTGTCCTTTCCTCTCCATATTTTTCCCTATACCTTGGCTAAAAACAAGCCAAAGGTATATGTCATCAACCATTCGCCGCAACCTTGCCCTGCGCGAGTATGATGTGAAGACCCTGCCTTCGGGAAGGCAGGCGGTGTTTTCCGTGAAGTTCGTTAAGAAAAACGGGGAACTCTCGTTCATTCCCCGGGGGGTGGCCTCGGGACTCCCTTTCCATGTAGCGGGTAACCGGATGCGGGGGGTGATGCCGGTAGATGACTCCCTGAGTCAGGCGGGACATGTGGTGGCCATGGATATCGATGCGCTTGTGGAGTGGAACGGTATGAAAGTGATCCTTTGAGTATGGCTGAAGTGGTGTTTAATCGTTCGGGGGTGCCGCTGGTGGGGTATGGCTCCTCACATTTCTTTCAGACAACGGGGGTGCCGCTGGGTGCGGCTTCGTTTGCTGCTTCTTCAGTTGCTGCTTCCGGTTCCGGTTCCGGTGTGCTTGCGCCTTCTTCTTCTGATTTGCCCAAGACCTTTGTGGATTCCTACGAGGTGGCGGACTGGGGGTCGGGGAACCGGTTTCCGGATATGGCCGATGCCCTGGTTTCACGGGTGGGGGTGCTCAACACGGGCCTTAAGTTCATCCGCAACTTCACCCTGGGGCAGGGGATCTACCCTGTCAGGGTGACCGGTTACGACGATGCGGGGAACGAGACCCTCTCGATGGTGGCGGACCAGTCGGTACGCCGGTTTGTCAACTCGCGGATGGTCCGCCGGTACCTGGAGAAGGCGCTTCNNAGAAGGCGCTTCGGGATTACCTGAAGTTCGGGCCTTCGTTCGTGCAGCTGGTGCCGGATTCAGTGGGATCCTCCATGGTGGGGATCAACACGGTGAACGCCCGGTACTGCCGGCTGTCGGTGGCCTCTTCTTCCGGCGTCGTTGAAAAATGCTTCATCTCCGGGAAATGGTCTTCCACGCCTTCCGCAGGGGAATACCTTTCGCTGGATGTGCTGGATGAGTTTGATCCGGCAGGGTGCCTGGACCGGTTCCGGATGGCCGGAAGGGTGAAGGGGCGATCCTTCATGTACGTGGTGCGTGACTCCTGGTCCAACAACGAATACTACTCCGCCCCGCTGTGGTGGAGCGCCTACCTTGCAGGATGGCTGGACATCGCCGCCATGGTCCCCTCATTCCTTCGTAAGGCCTACGAGAACCAGATCTCCTGGAAATGGCACGTGCAGATCCCCTATGCCTTCTGGGACAAGCGGTTTCCCAGGGAGGAGTTCAAGGATGCGACATTGCGCCAGCAGGCCATCGAGGGNNAGGGCCATCGAGGGTTACCTGGATTCCATCGAATCGAACCTCTGCGCCCCCGAGAACGCCAACAAGGCGATATTCACGTTCTTCGAGATCAACCCCGCCAACGGGAAGACCGAGGAGCAGTGGGTGATCAAGCCCTTGGAGAATAAGCTCGGAAACGAGCAGAACCTGGTCACCTCGGCCGCCGCCAATTCCGAAATATTGTTCGCCCTGATGATCAACCCCAACGTGCTGGGGGCCGGGATGCCCGGGGGGACCTATGCCGGGAACCAGGGGGGCAGCAACATCCGGGAGGCCTTTCTGGTGAACATCGCCAACGCCTGGGTGGACCGCCAGAACATCCTGGATCCGCTGGAAGCCTTCCTTCGCTTCAACGGAGTGCCCGATGACATCGAGCTGCGATTTCGCAATACGATCCTGACGACCCTGGACTCCGGGGCCGGAACCAGCAAGACCATGTCCTGACATGAAACACATCATCGATCTGTTGAAACCCTTGAAACCTTCCATATGCTGATCAACTCCCTGTCGGAAGTGCGCCAGATCCTGCCCGTGGGGGCCGGGAACGACTTCCTTCGGCTGCGGCCCCACATGCAGGGGGCCCAGACTTCGTTCATCCTTCCGCTTCTGGGCCGCTCGATGCACGATGAGCTGCAGGAGTTCTGCGACGATCCGCCACCGGAGCCACTGACCCAGGTTCAGCTCTCGATGCGGGAGCTTTTGGAGAAGGTGCGCTTTGCCATCGTGCACCTGGGGTATTTCCTGGGGTTTGACTTTTTGAATGTCTCGGTCTCGGACATGGGATTCCAGCGCATCGAGAGCGAGCGCTCCAAATCCCTTTACAAATACCAGGAGGACAACCTGCGGGAATACTACCGCACCGCCGGCTTCAACGCCCTGGACGATATCCTGCTGTTCATGGAGGAGCGGGAGGGGCAATTCCTGGAGTGGAAGATGAGCCCCCAGTGGACCGTGTTCCGCCAGATGTTCATCCCCACGGCCCGGGAGTTCGACCGGATGGTGCACATCAACGCCAGCCGCCTGACCTTCCTTCGGCTGCGGCCCCACATGGCCCTGGTGGAGAACACACGCATCAGACCCCTTCTGGGGGAGGGGATCTACGGCGAGATCAAGACGGGGATGCTGCTGGCGGAGCCCCCCGCGAAAGTGACGGCCATCCTGGAGCCCGTCCGGCAGGCGGTGGCCTTTCTCTCCTCGGCCCTTCTGATGGAGGAGTCCGGGGCGGACCTGACCGAGCGGGGGCTTTACTTTTCCTCCACCATGCAGAATTTCTTCGATAACCGGAAAACGGGGCCGGCCGAGGCCGAACGTATCGCCCTTCTGGTGGCCCGAAACCGCCAGGTGGGGGAGAACTTCCTTCTGGCCGTACGGCGACAGCTGCTGGAGAACCCCCTGGACTGGCCCGGGGCGGTGCCTGTTTCGGATGGGCGCCTTCGACGGGACAACACCGGGAAGAAGACCTTCTGGGCTTAACCCCCTTCACCATGCAGGAAATCACACTC
>MTKX01001224.1_pt1 | contig 17704 bp, 19 predicted proteins | sample 1042771 | NCBI WGS metagenome assembly MTKX01 (sample SAMN06212183, study PRJNA360534) | anaerobic digester metagenome | biome: Wastewater treatment plant; material: sludge; isolation source: anaerobic digester fed with sludge from wastewater treatment plant | place: Denmark: WWTP Randers ... | reverse complement strand
GACACTGATGTGATCATTCCCGGCAAGTATCTGCGCACCAAGGATCCCCGGCTCTGGGCGGAGCATGCCATGGAGGGGTGCGATCCGGAATTTGCCCGCCTGGCAGAGCAGGGCGATATTATCGTGGCCGGCAGGAACTTCGGCTGCGGCTCCTCCCGGGAGCAGGCTCCCCTGGCACTGAAAGGAGCTGGCGTGGCGGCAGTGGTGGCCCGCTCCTTTGCCCGCATCTTCTATAGAAATGCCATCAATGTGGGCCTGGCCTTGATCGAGGCCGATGTGGACTGCCGGAAAGGAGACCAGGTGGAGGTGGACCTGGCGGAGGGACGGGTCATGGTGGCGGGCCGGATTTATCAGGGCAGCCGCCTTCCCGATTTTTTAATGGCGATATTGGACGATGGCGGCCTGGTAGCCCACCGCCGAAAAGAGAAAGGACTGGCATGATCTTCCCTCAGGACTACAAGTTCGTGGGAATCAAGGACCGCGAGAGCAGGGGCGAGCCGGTTTACTTCTCCACCGAGTATCTCATCAGCCGGGAAGGGCCGCGCCTTTATAGAGTGGAAAGCCAGGGCAGCGGCTTCATGAGAGAGGTGGCATCCTTGCGGATGCTGGCCAGCGGCGAGGAGATCGCCTTTTATCCTCAGGTTGTCGACACCAGAAACCGCACCCTGCTCATAGATCTGGCTGGAGAGATATGCCGGGCAGGCAAGGCCAATACTGTGGTCTTCCAGGGGCCGGACGAGCATGTCACCTTTGTCAAGGACCCTGATCCGGCGGCGATCCTGGAGATCGAGGTTCTGGATGTCTCTCCTCCCCATCCTCCCTGGCTGGTTTACTCTATTCAGAAGCTGGAGGCCTGTAGCATGCTGGGGGATCTGGCAGTTCGCTTTTTGCCCCGCATCCTGGACCTGCGTCAGTTTTCGGCAGAGGGGGCATACTACCCCTGCCGGGCCTCCGGCTTGGCCCCTACGTTGGATGCCGATCCCGTGGCGCACCCCCGCCCTCTCATTGTGGGCTGTGAGGTCTCCCGGGAGATCTTCTTAAGCAAATATCCTGATCGTGAGCATGACTTTGTCAATATCTGCCCCCTGCACAGCCAGGAGGCGGCCCTGCGACCGCAGAGGCCATTCCTCACCCGCTGCTGCCGATCGGAGCGGCGGGGCAGGACGGCCAAGAACGGTCAGCCGGGAATGGCGGTGCACTGGGGAGACGGCCCGGATAAAATAGCGGAGGCGGTTAGATGTCTGGTAGAGGATCTAAGAAGATCGCAGTGATACCGGGAGATGGCATAGGCCCGGAGGTAGTGGAAAGCGCCTTGCAGGTGCTGCAAGCGGCAGGAGCGCGTTTTGAGCCGGTCCATCTGGAGATTGGCCTAGGCCGCTGGAAGAAGACCGGCCAGGCCATGAGCGACGCGGATATGGATACCATCAGGGAGTGCGACTGTATTCTCTTCGGTGCTATCACCACTCCATCCGATCCCAATTACAGGAGCGTTCTGCTGCGCATTCGACGAGAGCTGGACCTCTATGCCAATATCCGGCCCTTTCGCTCCAGAAATTTGGATTTTACCATCGTGAGGGAGAACACCGAGGGCCTCTATTCCGGATTGGAGGAGCTGGGGCAGGATGAGTCGCGCACGATAAGGGTGGTCACCAGGNNAGAGGATAGCTGAGAAGGCCTGCGATCTGGCCGAAGGACGGAGAAAGCTGACCATAATCCACAAGTCCAATGTGCTGAAAAGCGACATGCTCTTTCTGGAGAGCTGCCGCAGGACCGCCGAGCGGCGGGGCGTGCCCTACGAGGATATGCTGGTTGATGCCGCCGCCTATAATCTGGTGATCAATCCCAGGCGCTTTGAGGTCATGGTCACCACCAACCTCTTTGGAGACATTCTCAGCGATGAGGCAGCTGGCATTCTGGGAAGCCTGGGGCTATGCGCCAGCGCCAACCTGGGCCGGAATATGGCCTTATTCGAGCCCATCCACGGCAGCGCCCCGGACATCGCCGGCCAGGGCATAGCCAATCCCATAGGAGCCATAAGAAGCGCATCCATGATGATGGACTGGCTGGGAGAGCAGGAGACGGCCCGGCGCATGGAGGAGGCGGTTTCCAAGAGCCTGGAGGCAGCCGTGTTCACCCCCGACCTGGGCGGCAGCTTCCGCACTGCAGATGTGACCCAATCGGTGAAAAAATATCTAAGCCAGTCGGAATAGAGAAAAGCAATAAGCCCTCGCTGTTCTCTTTTTTCCTGGAAAAAGCCGGACAGAGAGCCGCCTAACTTGCTTTGAAAATTTCCAAAGATTTATATTCTTAATCACACTTAATATATTTGGTGTGTTGTAATGATGCCGGGAAAGCTGTCTCTGCTTATCATCTTGCAGATATTGATTATATCATTTTCTTCCGCCTCGCCCTCTGATGATCTCTCTTCCTCCGATGACCTCTTGCCCTCTGCCGACGACGCCTTCTTCCTAGAGGGAACCGTCTACCTGGACGGCGATGGGAGCAGATTCCTCTCCCAAAATGAGACCGGCCTGGCCAATGTGACCGTCCGGCTGATGCAGGACGGCCTGCTCCAGGCCAGCGCCCTTACCGACGGAAAAGGGCATTACATATTCGCCAATCTCTCGCCGGGAGTATACAGCCTGGAGGCCGGCCCGGTGGCAGAAAGCAGCCAGACCGCGCCGGGCAGAGGATACTATGAGGTCAACCTGGCTGATATCCCCGGCTCGGGCCTGGACTTCGGATTTGCCTCCTTGAGCCGCCCTCACGCCGCCCGGATCCTTGCCCCGCATCCACTCATGCATCCCGCTCCGGAGGAGGTGGCCTTATGGACCGGCCAGTACAGCGCCTCGCCCAAAGCTGTGGTCGTCCCCGAGACTGCCGCCCTGCTGGCAGCAGCCTCACCCAAATCACTCAGCCTTCTGAGCCAGCTCAAGTACAATGCCTCGGAAAGGGATCAGGGAACCTGCGGCAACTGCTGGGCCTGGGCCGGCACAGGAGTGATGGAGATAGATTATGCCCGGCAGATGAAGAAATCGGATCGCTTCTCTGTGCAGTTCCTGGACTCGAACTTCAACGGCGGCTGCGGGAGCAATGCCGCTTGCTGTGGCGGCTGGCTGGACGACCTGGCCAGCTTTTACCGAATCAAGAAGATGATTGTACCCTGGTCCAATGCCAATGCCCATTACCAGGATGGATCCAGAAGCTGCGGCAGCTGCTCCGCCTTACCGGCTTATAAGATATCAGCGAATCCAAATTACGAAGTGGCGTCCATATCCGCCAGCCGGATAGACACACAGGGCCTGCCTTCCCAAGAGGCCATAGCCAACATCAAAGGCGTGCTTTTGCAGGGCAAAGCCATATGGTTCGGATTCTTCCTGCCCGATGCCTCCTCCTGGAATGAATTCAACCAATTCTGGGGAGGCCAGCCGGAGGCAGCCCTCTGGCAGCCGGACAGCGCCTGCGGCAGAATCTATAGCTATCAGAGCGGAGGAGGCCATGCCGTTCTCTGCCTGGGCTACAATGACACCGATCCCAACAACCGCTACTGGATTATGCTCAACAGCTGGGGGGATACACCTGCTCGGCCCTCCGGCCTGTTCCGGGTGGCCATGGACATGAACTACAATTGCTCCTACACCGGCCTGGGATATGCCTTCTACTGGATGACCCTGGACATGAGCTATGATGCCAGCAAGAACAGCCCTCCCCAGACGCCTGCCCCGGTTCAGGGCCCGGCTCAGGGCCTTGTGGGGAAAATCCTGAGCTACACTGCTGCCTCAAAAGACTCAGACGGTGACCAGTTCCTCTTTGCCTTCGACTGGGGAGACGGCACCACCACCAAGACGCTGCTTTCCGCCTCACCTACAGGTAAGGCAAATCACATCTGGAAAGGGGAAGGGATCTACCAGGTAAAGGCTATGGCCACGGACAGCAGAGGAGCCTCCTCAGGCTGGTCAGAGCCTTTCTCAGTCAGCATCTCCGGCTCCAGCACAGTCAACAGCCCACCTAATAGACCATCCGCTCCGGCGGGAATCTACAGGGGCCAGGAGGGCATCAGCTATGCCTTTGCAGCCTATGCCTCAGATCCCAACCGAGATCCACTCACTTATGCCTTTGACTGGGGAGACGGCCAGACCACCACCACCGATTTCAGGGCATCGGGCCTCTCCGCTCGGGCTTCATGTGCCTGGCCCCTGGCAGGAGCCTACAGCGTCCGGGTCCAGGCCAGGGACGGCAGCGGCGCTCAGTCCCTCTGGTCGGCGGCAAAGGCAGTGACCATCAGGAAAGCTGCCAGCCAGAAGGCCTCCAAGATCCTGGAGAAGGCCTATGGTAAGGTATCCGCAAGTAAGGCCAATCTGGCTATGGTTAAAAAGAGGATTGGCTGAGGCCTAACTGGCCTCTATGCATAGAGCCCTGACCATGGCTTCAGCCCTCCGGCCCACCTCAGCCGGATCCAGATTCAGCCGGGCTACGCCGCTCTCTATGGCTGCTCTGGCCACAGCCTCGGCCACAGCGGGCACCACCCTTCGGTCCAGGGGCGAGGGAATGATATTCTCCTCCGAGACCGGCTCTACCAGAGAGGCTATGGCCCGGGAGGCAGCTACCTTCATGGCTTCGTTTATGTCCGAGGCCCTCACATCCAGGGCTCCCCGGAATATGCCTGGGAATCCCAGGACATTGTTGACCTGATTGGGGAAGTCCGATCTTCCCGTGGCCACTACCCTGGCTCCAGCCTGGATGGCCAAATGGGGCATGATTTCAGGATCGGGATTGGCCATGGCAAAGACTATGGCATCCTCAGCCATGCTCTCCACCATGGGCTGGGAGACGATGCCGGCCACGGAAAGCCCCAGGAAGACATCTGCGCCTTTCAAAGCATCGGCCAGGCTGCCCGTTATCTGCCGCGGATTGGTCTCCCGGGCGATCTTCTGTTTTGCCTCATTCAGATCAGCCCGGCCGTGATGGATCACTCCCCGGCTGTCGCAGAGCACAACATCTCTGGCTCCGAAGCTATAGAGAAAGCGGGTAACGGCAATGCCTGCTGCCCCGGCGCCGCTCACAGCCACTCTGATCTCCGAAAAGCTCTTTTTCACCAGACTGAGGGCATTGATCAGGCCAGCCAGGGCCACCACTGCCGTGCCGTGCTGGTCGTCATGAAAGACGGGGATGTTGAGGGCCTTCTTGAGCCGCTCCTCCACCTCGAAGCAGCGGGGAGCGCTGATGTCCTCCAAATTGATCCCACCGAATGCCGGCTCAATAGCGGCTACGGTGTCGACTATGACCGACGGGTCCTTGGAGTTGACTGCTATGGGAAAAGCATCTATTCCGGCAAAGTTCTTGAAGAGTATGGCCTTTCCCTCCATCACCGGCAGGGAGGCCAGGGGCCCTATGTCTCCCAAACCCAGAACTGCGGTTCCATCGGTAACCACAGCCACCAGATTGCCTTTGGACGTATATTGATAGACATCGTCGAGGCTCTTCTCAATCTCTCGGCAGGGCTCAGCCACGCCTGGAGTGTAAGCCAGGGAGAGGTCTTTTACTGTGGCGCAGGGGACCTTGCTGTGCAGGGCAATCTTGCCCCCGGACACCTTATGAAATGCCAATGCTTCATCTCTTAAAGACATAACAACACCTGAATGTCCGGCTAAACTGAGGAGCAACAGATATAAAGCATGGGTTAGACGGACTGTGAGGTAAGCCGGGGTGGCAGAGCGGACAATTTCCGCGGAAACTGATGCCGCGGGAGTTCAAACGCGGCAGGCTCGAGACCTGTTGTCCCTTCCAGGGACGCTTGGGTTCAAAATGGCAGGGCGCTACAGCCCGGCCAGGAAAATCCCAACCCCGGCGCTAATCAAATTCAGAAAAAGGCGATAGAATTATGGCTAGATTTCCAGAAGCAGAAAAGAGAATCTTGAATCTCAAGATATGCATGCGCTGCAACGCCAGAAATCCCGTGAGAGCTACCCGCTGCCGTAAGTGCGGGTACGAAGGGCTGAGGATGAAATCCAAGGAAAACAAGACCGCTTAAATGGCATTTGAGTGGGGCAGAGTGGAGCTGCTCCTGGCCCGGGCGGCGGAGCGCGGAGCCGGGCATCTCACCCTGATCGATCCCGACTCCCAGAGCCCTAGCCAGGCCGCGGCTATGGCCCGCGCTGCCACGGATGGAGGAACTGATGCCATCATGGTAGGCGGCTCTGTAGGCGCGACGGGAGTTCTCCTTCACCAGACCGTGGCCAGCATCAAGGAGCAGACCGATCTGCCGGTGATCCTCTTTCCCAGCAGCGTGGCCGGGCTGTGCGAGAACGCCGATGCCGTCTNNTCTTCTTCATGAGCCTGCTCAACTCCCGCTCGCCGTCCTATTTAATCGAAAACCAGGCCCTGGGGGCGCCACTGGTTTTGCGCTACGGCCTGGAGCCTATTCCCATGGCCTATATCATCATCGAGCCGGGCGGGACGGTGGGCTATGTGGGAGACGCCCGGCTGATACCGCGAAAGAAGCCTGAGCTGGCTGCGGCCTATGCCCTGGCGGCCAAGTTCATGGGCATGAGGCTGGTCTACCTGGAGGCCGGATCGGGGGCAGACGCACCTGTGCCTCTGGGAATGGTCTCTCTGGTCAAGAAGCTCTTGGGCGATGTTCTGCTCATAGTGGGCGGAGGCATCAGAGACGGCGCTGCGGCAGCCGAGCTATCGGCAGCCGGGGCAGATCTGATAGTGACCGGCACGGCAGTGGAGAAGAGCCAGGACGTGAAGGGCTTTGTCTCCCAGATCACCTCCGCCATAGGCAGGTAGCTTTTTGTGCCCGGCCCTCTCTCCTCTTTTCTGGATCAAAACCACCTGGACGGCTTTCTTTATGTGGGCGAGAGCTACGGCGATGCGGACATGTATTATCTCTCCCGCTTTCTGGCCGGGGACAGGTTTGCTCTGCTGGCCGGGGAAGAGAGCACCCTTCTGGTCTCATCCATGGAGCTGGGCCGGGCCCGGAAGGAGTCCGCTGCCCACCGGGTTCTGAGCACCTCCGATTTTCATTTCCTGGAGAAGCTTAAAAGCGGCAAAACCCCCGACGAGGCCTATGCCCTGGTTTTGGCCGAGTTTCTGAGCCAGCTCTTGATCCAGAGGCTGGGGGTGCCCTGCAATTTTCCCGCCGGAGTCTACAGCAGCCTGAAGCAGGACTTCAGCATCCAGATTCTGGACAGCCCTGCGGCGAGCCAGAGAGAGATTAAGAGACCGGAGGAGATAGAAGCCATCGCCCTCACCCAGAGGGCATGTGAGAAGGCTATGCGAAGGGCCATCCGCCTCATTGCCAGCTCTGAGGTGAGGGGAGATATGCTCCTCCGGGGAGGCGAGCCACTTACCTCGGATAGGGTTCGCCTGGCTATCGAGCTCTCCCTCCTGGAAAACGGCTGCGAGGCGGTGGACAGCATTGTGGCCGGAGGAGAGCAGGCAGCCGATCCCCATGCCAGAGGTGTGGGCCCCCTCCCGGCCCATGCGCCCATAGTCATCGACATCTTCCCCAGATCGAAGAGCAGCAGGTACTTTGCCGATATGACCCGCACGGTTCTCAAGGGCGAGGCCTCTGCCGAGGTTGGGGAGCTGTACCGGGCGGTGGAAGCGGCTCAAGAGGCGGGCCTGCAGGCGGTGCGAGAGGGGACCACGGGATCAGAGGTGCACCGGCGGGTCTCAGACGTATTCCAGGAGCAGGGATATCCGGAGAGAGAAGGATGCGGCTTCACCCACTCCACCGGCCACGGGGTGGGATTGGCTGTCCATGAGAGGCCGTCTCTAAGCGAAGCGGGCGGGCTTCTCAAAAGCGGTCAGGTAGTCACAGTTGAGCCGGGGCTTTATTACCCGGATTTAGGAGGAGTCCGGCTGGAGGATCTGGTGGTGGTGGAAAAAGACGGCTGCCATAACCTGACCCATTTCCAGAGAAAGCTGGTGCTCTGAGGCATTCACCATGGAGGCTAATTATGATGGAAGCTGATATTTTAGAGAAGTACAGGACGGCGGGCAGGATTTTATCTCAGGTCATGGCCCAGGCCGGGCCCAAGGTAAAGACGGGAGCATCCTTGCTGGAGGTAGCCGAGTTTGTGGAGGAGGCCATTAAGAGCAAGGGTGGCCAGCCTGCTTTTCCCTGCAATATCTCCCTGGACCGAATTGCGGCTCACTATACCCCAGCGCCCAATGATGCCAGCACCTTTGAAGAGAATATGGTCAAGCTGGACATAGGGGTGCATGTGGACGGCTATATTGCCGATGCCGCCATGACCGTTGATCTCAGCGGAAACGATAAGCTGGTACAGGCCTCCCGGGCGGCATTGGATGCGGCCTTGGAGATCATCAGGCCGGGGATAGATACCGCCGAGATGGGCAAAATCATAGAGGAGACCATCACCGGCTACGGCTACCGTCCGGTCTATAATCTGACCGGCCACGGCCTCTCTCGATATCTGGCTCATGACCATCCGGCCATACCCAACCGGGGCATGGAAAAGGGAACCATCCTAAAGCCGGGCGATGTGATAGCCATCGAGCCCTTTGCCACCGACGGGTCGGGAAGGATAAGCGAGGGGCCGGTCAATGAGATCTATGGCCTCTCCGGCTCCCGACCGGTGCGGCTGGCTGCGGCGCGCTCCTTATTAAAGGAGATCATGGATAATTACAGAACCCTGCCCTTCGCCCGAAGATGGCTGAAGGGAGAGAGAGCGGAATACGCCTTGATGCAGCTGCTGAGAAGCGGAGCAGTGCATAGATATCCCGTGCTCTGGGAGGTGGAAGGTGCCCTGGTCTCTCAGGCCGAGCACACCGTCCTGATACTGGAAGATGGATGCGAGGTAATAACCAGATAGGAATGTAAAAGGAATACTGCAAAAGGATAAGCGGGATGGGGGAAAACAATCCTGCCCAATATTATGAGCGCTTTTCTGTTCTTAAGAGCTATTCCCCTTCGCCGGCATCCTCAGATCCATCATCATCCTTGTAGCTGTCGTCTCCCAGCATAGCTGCGGATATGGCATCGATTCCGTCCATGAGCTCAGCGGTCATGCAGTAGGGTATGTCCCCTGTCTCCGGCAGGCTATCGCCTCCAATCACCCTGGCTCCCACCTGACTGAGCAGATCGAAGGCCAGATCCAGGTTCTCCTTTTTCTCTGCCTCTATGGCGGCGGCGATCAGCTCATCCATGCTGCTCTCCCTATCGAAGCTTCCGGTGATATAGCGTTGGCTGGAGACAAATACGGCTGCTAGAGATGTCTTTAGCGACTCGATCATCAGATCGGCATCCTCACCCAGCGACTCATGTTCGGCAAAGACTATGGATCTGATGGCAGCAATCTCGGCTATGGCCTCTTCGGGAGTCAAGATCTCTCTCTCCACCCTGGCTATCACCTTGAGACAGGCTAAGACCACGTCATCCATGATATATATGAAGACCGCACCGGAGTTCTTGTCCTCCGCCTCGGAGAGACGAAAGTTGCTGTCTTTCACCTTGTTCATCCAGTTAAGCCAACGCTTCTCTGTGTAGAATTCTTCTTTCATGATCCAACTCATCCTCGCTTTCCGATTATCGGTATGTCTCCACCAATGCCACCCTTTCTATAACCAGGTCTTCCATTCTCTCTTCACCCACGGCCTGCAATTCCTGAGAAGAGATATTAAAGATATCTTTTACTGCACCGGGATCGAATAAGCCTCTCTCTCCATCCGGCTCAATGATCTGGCATAGCTCTCTATCATCAGGCCATTCTCCCCTGCCATCTACTCTGGACATCACCAGGGCTATTCTCCCGGTCTTATCTGAGACTCCCATAGCCAGAGCCCTCTCTATCTGCCTCTCCCCGGAGGCATAGCGCATGATCTCCATTCCCGGATCATTGGCTATATTCCGGCCATCGGAGAGGGCAGAGAGGGCCTTCTCTGCCGCAAATTGAATATGCCTCTCGCTAACGACCAATCTGGCATCCAGAGCCTGGGCTATTAATCCGTGTCGTGATTGCAGGTCTCTTATCGCCCGGATCAGATGGCCACTCTCTATAGTTGGCTTTCCGAAGAGCAGGCGAATCTCATTCATCATTTTCTGATCTGATGAGCATGTTTAAAAGCTTGCGGTCTTGAGGCGACCATAAATAGGATCTTTAAGCCGCATCCCATCGATATTGATTAGAAAATCAATGAAAATCTGGGGAGGGGCAGGCTTGGCTGCCCTCAATTGGGAATTTTAAAGCAATCAAACCAGGCCGGCGCGCTGCAGCCTCAATAGATCGGCGGTATTCAGCTTTTCGCCCTGCCGGAAGTGGGTGAGAATCTCTTCGGCCTCGCGCTTGGCAACCTCTTTGGCGCGATCCTCCTTGATATCTCTATTCTTCTTCTTCATCCCCACAATGACCTTCTCAAAGTCGCGAACCTCACGCTGGGTGCGGATGAACTCCTTGTGCTGCTCATCAGCGGCCTCCTGGGCCTTGACGAATTCCTTATGGGCAGCATCGGCCTCAGCACGGGTCTGATCGGCTTCCTTGAAGGTGGCTATCATCTGATCGTGATAGTCCTGGGCCAGCTCGGCATACTTGGTGACCTCGTCGTGGTAATTGGATGCCTGATCTCGGAGAGCCTGAGCCTCATCCAGGAGCTTGCGCAGCTCTTCATTCTTCTCCAGCTGCTCTTTTCTGCCCTTGAACTCCGCATGCAAGGAAGCGATCTTGTCCACAAGTTGCTTCTCTTTATCCGGGGTCAAAACCTCAGTCTGCTGCCGAAACTCCAGATGATCTATCTCCCGACGCAAATCTCTGATGGAGCGCTCGCCTGTGAGGTTGTACTTCTTGCGGATATCGTCTATCCTTGCGTAAAGCTGATTGGTCTTTTCGTTGTACTCATCCCTGAACTTCTTGGACTCGGCTACATTTTTATTGTTCTCATCCCGCAGCTTCTTGAGCTCCTGGGCCTTGTCGATCAGCTCTTTGGTGGCCTTGTTGAGCTCATTGCGCTTGGCGGCCCATTTGCTCGCCTCTGCATTCAATTGGCTGCGCCTGTCCTTAAAGGCAAGGGACTCCTGTCTGAGTTTGCCTCTCTTATCTTCCAGTTCTGCCAGCATCCCCCGTTTGTCCTCCTGTTCCAGCCCTCGGCTGGGGTTTGGCCCCGCATCGGAGCCAAAAAACCCGGGAACACCTCGCCTCGTCGGCGAAATGCTTCTCTTTTTGCACTATACCTGTGGGGTTTTTTTACATGCTCTTTCCGGCTTCCTGGATCTATGTCTGTCGCGATATAATTATTAATTAGATTCTATTCTCTGCTCCCATGGCGGCAATATAGCACAGTCGCTGCAATTAAAAGACGACTTATCCATATGATCTAGAGAAGCAAGCATGCCAATGTGTATCGAGAAATCCCTTACGTATTAATCTTTTGGTTAGAACGGCATTCTTTGCGATTGGCCTCAGAGGACTATGGGATGAGCTGTATATAATAGTCTGGTTCTTGATGATAAAAGCCTTACCCCTTCCTTGTTATGAAGGCAATCAACAGGTTAAAATAGGTGAGTTGACCAAGTTAAACCAGAGTCACCAAGCAAATAAGGTTATTCGCTTTAAACGGAGGGATTGATCTGAAGAAAGCTATACTAGCAGCATCTATAGCAATGGTTTTAGTTGCTCTTATTGGAAATTCAATGGCGGAAAATGTGCCGTTCTATAACATACAGGTGCCAAATAATGGGCCGACATACCCAGCAACAGGAGGGTATCCCAATGCCAACATGGTGGCCAATGCCACGTTCAATTTCGAGCAGAGCGTACAGGGTAACGGCTATCACATGAGCTACATTTATGCCAAGGCCGGGGCAACGGCAATGAAGAACTATGCTCACGGCTCCGGATCACTGGACAGCGAGTCCACTTTGACCTGGCAGCACCTCACGGAGAAGACTCGCAGCGTCAACGCTGACTACAATGACTTCTACCAGGACTGCATCCAGTTCAAGGAGGACGTGGCCATGGTATATGCACCCATGAGGATAGCAGTAGGAACGGGCTATTATGCCGCTAATCCCCTGGACTACAGCTCCCTGCTCAAGGAGAGGACTGAGGCCAAGAACTACCTCGCCGGCACCAGCATGATTCATGAGATCGAATATGCTCATGCCATAGATAAGGAATTGGACTTGGTGGTCAAGGATAAGATAAACTACACCTACGATCCGGAGCTCACCACGGTGGGATACACTCAGATGAAGGTTACTGAGGATGTCACCGACGGCAAGGTCCATATAGGCGTCCTGCAGGCAAATGATCAATTCATAGGGAATATGATCAAGGCTGGAAACGTCTCACCAGGACCCAAGGGCATCAGTGGTATTCTATCGGCCTTTGATGAATTGAGTGCAAGGAAATACATGTGGAAGGACCCGGCAATTGAGATTGATGAGGATTACTGGGGAACCTACCACATCGAGAAGAACATGACCCTCGAGGTGCCCTACCACATAGTCTGCAAGAAGGATGACTGGCTGCCCTGCTGCTTCGCAGGCTTCGACGACATGAACCCACTGGACAAGAGGGCATTCAAGTCGGCAACCGGAGTCTTTGACTGCACCTGCTTCAAGGCACCGACAGTAGCTCAGTTCCCAAGAGTGTACTAAGAGAGGGGATTTTCCCCTTTCCTTAACCTTTTTCTTTGCATTTCTGAAATAATATTTTTAAGTGAAATCGTTATTTCCTAGGAAAAGCCCTTTAAGGTTGGCAAAGAGAGTTCTATGTCATGCAATTCGAAAGCTGGGAGCCCTTATACCTGGCTATACTGGAGGACTTCGGTTTCTCCCGTCAGAGGGATGAGGTGGCGGCAGAGCTTCTGAGAGAGCTACTGCTGAAGAGAGAGAGCCCACTTTCAGCGGCGGTGGAGTTGCTGTGGGGAAAAAGGGCAATTGTATGCGGCAATGCTCCTGGCCTGTCCCGGCAGCTGGAGGAGATAAAGAATGGTCATGTGGAGGATGCTGTTATCCTGGCTGCGGACGGTGCGACAGTCCCTCTTCTGGAGCATGGCATCCTGCCTGCTATAGTTGTTACCGACCTGGATGGCCCTTTTCCGGCTATCTTAAAGGCCAATAAATTGGGCTCTATAGCTGTGGTGCATGCCCACGGGGATAACCTCGATGCTCTAAAGAGATATGTTCCTCTTTTGGATAGGGTCATGGGCACAGTGCAGTGCCAGCCCTCGGAGGGCCTCTACAACTTCGGAGGCTTCACCGATGGAGATCGAGCGGTATTTCTGGCTAAAGAGATGGGTGCGGCATCTATTGATCTGCTCGGCTTCGACTTTGATGACCAGAGCGTGACCACCCGTAAGAAGAAGAAGCTGGCCTGGGCCAGGAAGCTGATCTGCCTCGCCCTTTCTTAGATCATCTGGCCAGCAGCTTTAAAACCGCCCTGGCTGCATCCCCAGCCACTGCCTCCTCATCCTGAGCAGCGTCGATCAGAACAAAACGCTCCGGCTCATCTGAGGCCATTCTACGGAAGTTTTCATCCACAGATCTCAGAAACTCCAGATGCTCGAACTTCTCTTTTCCCTGGCGCGATCCTAGCCTCTTCAATGCCAGTTCAGGATCCAGAAGGAACAGCAAGGTCATATCGGGAAGGGCATTCCAGGGGCGAAAGACCTCCTGGATCCAGAAAACCGGATGGGGCACAATTCCCCTCAGGGTTACGCCCTGATAGGCGGCGGTGGAGTCGGCATATCTGTCGGATAAAACCACAGCCCCATTCTTTAAAGATGGCAGGACGATCTGCTGCAGATGCTCTGCATGGTCGGCCATAAAGAGGAAAAGCTCATTCATGCGCTTTGCTGGGGAAGCTTGCCCGTCTCCAGAGGCTTCTTTGAGCCCTGCCCTCAAGATGCGGCCCACCTCACCTGATGTGGGTTCAGCCGTCAGGACTATCTTTTTTTTCGGCAGCCTCTCAGCGATCCTGCGGGCCATATGCTGCAAGGCGGTGCTCTTTCCCGAGCCATCTATGCCCTCTAGGGTGATGAGCAGACCGGTCATTAGGCCCTTCAAGTCGAAGAAAGAGATTAATCTGTCGATATCTGATCCTCGAGGAAAATGTATGTTGTCGCCCGATACTAACTCTGGCACATCATCCGATGGGTATCCGCAGTCAGTCCAGTAACCCTCGCAACGGGCGTCTGTACCGCATCTGGGTTGTCTCATGGTCACAGGTAGACGACAGTCATTATCCTACCATAAGGACCTATCAACGCGGCCTGTAGTCCCTTTCTTGCACCGGCATTCACCGCAGAAATAAAATTCCAAGCTCGTGCCAGCCCTCTAAAGGGACGGCATTTCAATGGTGCTCTGACTTATAAATCTTTCCTGAATTAAGGCTTTGCACGTTAAGTTGATTCTGCACGGAAAGTGACAATTTCTTATAGTAGATTAATAGTATCAATCAATGACTTTAGTATCAAACATTTTTAAAAATTATCATAGGTCTCTAACGCCAGGAGCCTGGAGCAAAATTCAAGATTTTTTGGCTTAAAATTGAGTGCACCCACAGGATCATATTTATGTACTTGAAAAGGAAAACGGCGCATTCATGACTGCAGAAATCGCCATAATGAATAAAGAGGCCATAGCTCTAGCTGCAGATAGCGCCCTTACAACTAACCTCGGATCAACAGCAAAAATTTTCCCTTCGGCAAATAAAATATTTAGATTATCTAAATATCATCCGGTTGGGATAATGGTTTTTGGGAATGCCACATTTATGGATATGCCTTGGGAAATCTTAATTAAAACATATAGAAATAAATTATGCAAGAAGAGGTTTGCTAGATTAGAAGAATATGCACAGGATTTTATAAAATTCCTCGGAGAAAATCCTCTAATAAAAACCTCATTAAATACCGAACAAAAAGAATTTTTTATGAAGAAAAATATATTGTATTATTTCTCATACATCAGAGATAGCATAGATAACCGCGTTGAACAGGAAATCAAAAATAAGGGATCGATCGATGAAAAGGAAATTAAAACTATTATAAAACAAATTTTAAAAACACATCAAGACAACTGGGTAGATTGTGACCCTTTGCCAGATCTTCCGGAAGATCTCAAGTTAGATATAATAAATAAATACAAAGAGCATATAAATGGTCTTGTCTCTGAGGTTTTTGAAGAATTGCCTCTGACTAAGGGGCAACGAGGCAAATTAGTAGAGCTTGCTTCATTATGCATGCTGAATTTTTCAAAAAATCAATCCAATCCACTGAATTCGGGCGTTGTTGTGGCTGGATTCGGTGAAGAAGACCTTTTCCCCTCACTTATTTCATACGATATAGAATCCATGATCGAAGATAAAATAAAATATAAATTAAATAGTTTATTAAAGATTGATATGAAAAAAACGGCGTTGATTGTTCCATTTGCTCAAAAAGAAATGGTATCTGCATTTATGGAAGGCGTTGATCCCTATTATAGAATTATTAAGGATGTAGCAATCGAAAAAACATTTAAAAATTACGCAAAGTTGATTGCCATTTATTTGGGATTGCAATCTGATACGAGAAGAATTAGAAAAATGGAGAAAATTGGTGAAGTTCTGTTAAAAAATTTAACGCAAGATCTAAAAGCAATAAGGGGGAAAAATTACTCACAACCTATAGTCAGTATTGTTTCTGGATTGCCAAAAGATGAATTAGCTTCAATGGCAGAATCTTTAGTCAGTCTGACTTCTTTTAAAAGACGAGTCTCTCCCCAAAGTGAAACGGTCGGAGGTCCGATAGATGTGGCTCTAATTTCGAAAGGCGATGGATTTATATGGGTTAAAAGAAAACATTATTTTAAACTTGAGCTTAATCCGCAGTTCCAGGATAATTACTATAAAGAATGCCGCGACTCGTACGGAGGGGAATAATGCAATCGATAAAGTCCTTGCGATTGTTTAAGAAGAAATATTACCCCAAAACACATCTTGAAGAGCTTGTCCTTGAAGAAGGAGATCCGCGCGATATTGGGAATCGCTTAGCGGAGAGGGCACTAGAAAAAGTAAAAATAGAAATGAAACTTGGATGAGGGGCAATTTTTTATTTTTGAGTATCCTCACCAGCCCATTTATATTTATCTAGATCCCTTAATCTCCTGTTCTTTTCTTCTCGTACATAATTAGCGGTGATATAGCTTATCAGATTGCTTAGGGGGACACCCGTTTCTTCTGCTTCCCGCTCCAAGAATACTCTTGCGTCCTCCGGCAGCGTCACAGCTACACGCTTTGATTTCTTGAATTCAGCCATAGTAATTTGTTATCTAATGAGCCTAGGTATATATAAGTTATGTAAAGTTACTTAAAGCAACTTATAAATACTAATAGCTACTATAAGTAGCTATGGCGATGACCTCCAATTCTCGCGAGATCCGGGGCAAAGAAATAGCAGAAAATGGCAATGTCAAGAAAATCAATGACCATTCTTTCAAGGTAAAATCCCAATCAGGAAAGGGTGCCTATGGGGTCAAGGCAACGCCAAACGGCATGACTTGCACCTGTCCGGATTTCGTTTATCGCGGTGGGAAGTGCAAGCACATACAGGCTACTCGATATTACTTAGAGATTGAGAAGGACACACCACAAGGCACAGTAACCGAAAAGGTCCACCTAACCTATGCTCAAGCATGGAGCGCGTACAATGAGGCTCAGATAGCAGAGGTTAACCTATTCGATGATCTGCTTAAGGACCTGGTTAAAGCCATCCCAGAACCAGAGCAGACCTTTGGCAGGCCGCGCCTGTCTCTCCAGGAAACTCTCTTCTGCGCGATCCAGAAGGTTTACTCTCAGCTATCCAGCCGCCGCGCTCATAGCCTCTTCCAAAATGCAGTAGAACGCGGCCAAATCGGCCATGCGCCGCGATTCAATGCGCCATCTGACCTCTTTAATAAGCCAGAAACAACGGCGATTCTGCAAAGACTTGTCACTCTATCGGCTCTTCCCGTAGCTGGAATTGAGGTTGATTTCGCGGTTGATTCAACCGGATTTAGGACCACCACATTCAACGCTTATGAAGGTGCGAAATATGGCAGAAAGAAAGAGCATCAATGGATTAAGGCTCACCTTTGCGCGGGCGTTAAAACCAATGTGATAGCCGCTGTAGCGATCACCGATGCCTATAGCAATGATTCCCCTCAATTCGGGCCTTTAGTTAAGAAGACAGCCAACGGATTCACCATTAATGAGATTTCGGCAGACATGGCTTACTCCTCACGACTCAACCTACAATTGGTAGCCAACGCGGGCGGTAAGGCATACATCCCCTTCAAGAAGAACGCTACCGACAAATGCAGAGGTTCATTCCTTTGGAATAAGATGTACCACTATTTCCAACTCAATCGCGATGAGTTCATGGAGCACTACCATAAAAGGAGCAATATCGAGGCTACCAACGCTGCGATCAAGCGTAAATTTGGCGAGACTCTGAAATCCAAGAATCCTGTAGCCCAAGTTAATGAGTTACTTGCTAAAATTATTGCGTACAACTTAACTGTGGTAATCCATGAAATGTACGAAAATGGGATACAACCAGAATTCCTGCACGTAAAGTAGGGCTAAATCACCCTTTTACGTGCAAAGCCCTGAATTAATATGTCCATCTTCAGGGTAAGGAATGCCTCTCCAGTAAGCTTTAAGTCGAAGTCGTACATTAACAATGCTGAGGTGCTTCATTTGACCGACAAGAT
>MTKX01000280.1_pt1 | contig 17716 bp, 17 predicted proteins | sample 1042771 | NCBI WGS metagenome assembly MTKX01 (sample SAMN06212183, study PRJNA360534) | anaerobic digester metagenome | biome: Wastewater treatment plant; material: sludge; isolation source: anaerobic digester fed with sludge from wastewater treatment plant | place: Denmark: WWTP Randers ... | reverse complement strand
TCAAGCTGTATCATCGCCTCCTGGCCAATGATTGTCTGGTGAAGGATGACATGGTTAAGCACGCTGCCCAGTGAATACTTCGTGTAGGGGTCCTGTGCCGCTATCTCCATGGCTTCGGAGATTGCTATGCCCAGACTGCCCGGAGAATCGGGATCTTTCTCAAGTACCTTCCTGCCAGCATCAGTCATGGTGCTGGGCGAGGGTACCACCCTGGCGTTGTAGGTGTTCATCATCAGTTTGCGTCCCGGTTTCTGGTTATAGCTGACCCTGACCATGAAGACAAGCAGTTCGAGCCCGAAGTGGTTGCAGGCAAAGCTCATGGCGCTGCCCCACTGGCCTGCCCCGGTCTCGGTGGTGATGCGTCGGACACCTTCCTGCTTGTTGTAGTAAGCCTGAGGTATGGCAGTGTTGGCCTTGTGCGAGCCTGAATAGTTGCCGCCCTCGTACTTGTAATAAATCCTGCTCTTTGTCCCCAGGGCCTTCTCAAGGCTTCGGGCCCGGAACAGTGGCGACGGGCGGTATGTGTAGTAGAGATCGACTACCTCATCAGGGATGGCAATATATCTCTCGGTCGATACTTCCTGCTTTATCAGTTCCATCGGGAATATAACCGACAGGTCTTCAGGACCTACCGGCTTTCCCGTTGCCGGGTTCAGCGGGGGAAGGGGCTTGTTGGGCATGTCAGCCATGATATTATACCATTGGCGGGGCATTTCTTTCTCAGTCAGCAGAATCTTTGTAATCTTTTCCATTTTAAGTGTTGTTTATGAGGGTTAAAAAAACAAGAGGCACGCTGTGATCAGCGTGCCTCTTTGTATAAATATCCTGTACGGGTTATATAACGGCGTGATTCACAGCTTCATCCTATGAGCTGCACCAGCGCCAGTTGTTTAACCTCATCGTATTCATCAATGCAAACATAATAATTATTTTCAGTAGCAACCTATTCAGGAGAGATTTTTTAAAGCATAACCCCCAAAAAACTTTCAACCCTGTTAATGTCGTGAGAGCAGCACTTCCTCTATTTCAGAGAGATTGACCTGTTTAGCCCTGAGCAGAATGAGCAGGTGATAGAGAAGGTCCGCCGCCTCGTTTTTAAAGAGGCCGATATTGTCACCCATAGCTTCAATAACCAGTTCAACCGCTTCCTCGCCCACTTTCTGGGCAATCTTACCGGTTCCCTCATTGAAGAGCCTGCTGGTATATGACCCGCTGCTGTCCTCTTCAATCCTGCTGTTGATGATATCTTCAAGCCGGTAGATAAATCCTTTTGCCGATTGTTCCCCGAAGCATGACCATGTGCCGGTGTGGCATACGGGACCGGCCGGTTCGGCCTTTATCAGGATTGTATCACTGTCGCAGTCAGTTTCAATTGTCACCACCCTCAGGTAATTTCCCGAGGTCTCACCCTTGGTCCAGAGCGATTGCCGGCTGCGGCTGTAGAAGGTCACAAGCCCCTCATCTTCCGTTTTGCGGTACGCTTCCTCATTCATGTAACCCGCCATCAGCACCTGCAGGGTGGTGTTGTCCTGTATCACGACGGGCACCAGCCTGTCACCCTTATTGAAGTCCATGTTCAGCATCTTATGTCAATGTTATTATGTAAAAGATATTTTTTCAGTTCAGGAATCTTTATTATCCCGTAATGAAATAGTGTGGCAGCCAGTGCTGCCGTGCAGCCAGTCTCTGCGAACACCTCCCTGAAGTGTTCAGGTGAGCCTGCGCCTCCTGATGCGATCACCGGGATATTCACGCAGTTGCATACTGCCGACGTTATGTCAAGTGAGAATCCCTCGCCGGATCCGTCGCGGTTGACGGAGGTGAGGAGGATCTCGCCGGCGCCGAGCCGTTCCGACTCACGGGCCCAGGTGATGGCCGGAAGTGTTGTGACGCGCTTGCCTCCGTGGGTGCAGACCACCCATGTGCCATCAACAAGTTTAGCGTCAATTGCCACCACCACGCACTGGCTGCCGTACTCATCTGCCAGTTCGGCAATGAGGGGCGGGTTAAGTATCGCGGCAGTATTGACGGAGACCTTATCAGCCCCCGATCTGATCAGCATCGAGACATCCTCCCGGGTGGTGATGCCACCCCCCACCGTGAAGGGGATGTTTATTGCCTCTGCTATCTTTTTTACCAGAGGGGCTAGGGTCTTCCGCCGTTCATCAGTTGCCGATATATCAAGGAAAACCAGCTCGTCAGCCGACTGTTCAGCATAGGCACGTGCCAGCTCCACAGGGTCACCTGCATCACGGAGGTTGACGAAACTGATCCCTTTTACTGTGCGTCCGTCCTTAATGTCAAGGCAGGGTATGATTCTCTTTTTCAGCATATCTCAGCAATTTCGTTGTATGTTATCCTTCCCTCGAGCAGGGCCTTCCCCGTTACGGCCCCTTCACACCCGGCATCACGCAGCTCTCTGAGATCACTGACAGCAGTAATTCCGCCGCTGGCAATCACAGCCAGTCCTTCCAGCGAGGTCAGTTCCCTGTATATCTCCGCGGAGACCCCGGTTAGCATTCCGTCTTTTGAGATATCGGTGCAGAGTGCATAGCGAATCCCTGCCAGCCTGTATTCCCAGAGGAAATCGGCAATGTCTCTCCCGGATGTCTCCTGCCAGCCTCCTGTAGCTACCTTTCTTTCCCTGAAATCCGCTCCCAGGATGATTTTTTCAGGCCCGTACTGACCGAGCCATTGCCTGAGCAGGTCAGGACGGTGGACCGCAATGCTGCCAATGGTTACCTGTGCAGCGCCGCTGCTGAAGGCCAGGAGGATATCCTCCTCTGTTCGTATGCCGCCGCTGAAGTCGATTTCCAGTCCGGTGGCAGAAGCTATTCCTTCAAGTACCCTTTGGTTTGATATTCTTCCGGTACGGGCCCCGTCAAGGTCAACCAGGTGAAGGTACCTGATGCCGTTATCTTCCATCTCCCTTGCAAGGTCAACGGGATCAGCACGGTAAAGTGTCTTTCTGCCGAAGTCGCCCTGGGTCAGCCTGACGCATTGACCGTCAATGATGTCTATTGCCGCGATGATTCTCATAGCTCAAGGAAGTTTATAAGCAGCCGGTCTCCTGCCTCTGCTGATTTTTCAGGGTGAAACTGCACCGCATGGAAGTTATCGCGCTGCATTGCCGCCGAAAAGGGGAGGATGTACCTGCAAACAGCTTTTGTGTCACTGTTCAGCTCGGCATAGTAGCTGTGCACATAATAGAGGTCATCGTCCGGCTCAAGGCCTTTCAGCAGCGGGGAGGAGGAGAGGCTCTCAAAGTTGTTCCATCCAATATGCGGCACCCTTTCCTCCGGAGGAAATCTCCTGACAACGGCGTCAAAGATGCCCAGACATTCAGTATTATTCTCCTCTGAGCGGGAGCACATCAGCTGCAGGCCCAGGCAAATTCCCAGCACCGGCTGTTTCAGGGACAGGATCAGCGAATCGAGGTCCCTTTCCCTGAGGTGGCTCATTGCCGAACGTGCTTCACCCACACCGGGAATTATCACCCTGTCAGACTTCAGCAGTATTTCAGGATCGGATGTAACCACAGAATCATGCCCCAGCCTCCGCAGGGCCACCTGTACAGACATTGTATTGCCGGAATTGTACTTAAGTATTGCTATCATAATGTTCCCTTGGTTGATGGCAGGTTTCCGCTGCCTGTTTTTACCACAGCCATTCCCAGTGCCCTGGCGAATGCCTTGAAGATTGCCTCTGCCTTATGATGGTCATTATCACCTGTGGCTCTGACATGAATATTGCATTTTGCGTTGTCACTCAGTGACCTGAAGAAGTGTCGGAACATATCCGTTGAGAGGGTGCCTGCACGGTCTGACCGGAATGAGGCGTTCCATTCAAGCCAGGGCCTTCCCCCCAGGTCAATCAGTACTTCTGCAGCAGAGTCATCCATTGGCAGTGCAAAGCCGTACCGCGCCATTCCTTTACTTTTCCCGAGTGCCCGGTCAAGAGCCTGTCCGAGTACGATGGCTGTATCCTCAACCAGGTGGTGCTCATCAACATGAAGGTCGCCGGAAGCCTTCAGTGTAATGTCAATGCCGGCGTGCCTGGCAACCTGCTCAAGCATATGGTCGAAGAAGCCGATACCGGTGCTGATAGAGCCTTTCCCGGTACCGTCGAGGTCAATCTCAATGGAAATGCCGGTCTCATTTGTTTCCCTTGAAACTGACGCCCTTCTTGGGATCCCGGTCAGGAAGCGTCTTATCTCCTGCCAGTCGCGGGTGCAGAGCGAAGCCTCCCCGTTCTGCCTGTCACTGACATAAATGACCCGGCAGCCGAGGTTTTTTGCCAGTTCTATGTCTGTTAGGCGGTCACCGATCACGAAGGAAGAGCCGAGGTCGACTCCGTCTGCAAGATACCTGGTCAGCATTGCCGTACCCGGTTTACGGGTGGGAGTTCTGTCAGACTCAAATGACCGGTCAATGAATATCTCTGCAAATCTCACCCCTTCTCCGGCAAGGATGCTGAGCATCTTGTTCTGCGGCGGAAGGAAAGCCTCCTCTGGATATGCGGGGGTACCAAGACCATCCTGGTTTGTAACCATCACCAGTTCGAAGCCGGTCTCCCGGGAGATGGCTGAGAGAGCTCCTATCACCCCCGGCATGAATTCCAGTTTTTCCAGGCTGTCGACCTGTTCATCTTCCGGCTCCTTCAGGATGGTGCCATCGCGGTCTATAAACAATACCTTTTTCATATACTTAAACTTTCAAGTTCGCTTATCAGTTTTTCGTTTTCTTCCGGCGTGCCGGTGGTGATCCGGATGCATCCGGGGATCTCACGGTTCCGGTTTCTGACTATGATTTTCCTCTCAGCAAGGGTATTGTATATATAGTCTGCATCCTTTACCCTTACAAGCAGGAAGTTTGAATCAGAAGGCCAGACCTTCTCCACTACGGGAAGCGCAGTTAGTCGTGAGGCAAGTTTTTCACGCTCTGTGATTATCGACTGTACACGCCGGGCCACAGCATCGGCCTCGTTCAGCCTCAGGAGCGCGGCCTCCTGGTTGATGGTGCTGATGTTATAGGGTGGCTTCATGGCAAAGAAATACCTGAGCAGGTCAGCATCGGCAAATGCTACTCCCACTCTTGCCGCTGCCAGTCCCATCGCCTTGCTGAATGTCTGCATCACTATCAGATTGTCAAATTCGCCAATGCGCTCTGCGAAGGATGGCTTCCCACTGAAGTCGGCATAGGCTTCATCAATAACCACTATCCCGTTAAGTTCCCTGATGATGGTCTCAACTTTTTCAGGATTCATGCAGTTTCCGGTGGGATTGTTGGGTGAGCAGATAAAGACAAGTTTAAGGGTATCTTCCCTCAGCAATGGTTTTGCGGCCTGGAGGTCGATATTGAATGTGTCATCGAGGGGAATCCTGACAATTCCGATGTCATTTACCGAGGCGGCCACGCCGTACATGCCGTATGTGGGGGTGAAGATCATTGCCCTGTCCTTTCCGGGGTTGCAGAAGATACGGAAGCAGAGGTCTATGATCTCGTCACTGCCATTTCCGAGGAATATATTTTCAGCAGGAATTCCCTTTTTCCGGCTGATGGTTTCGCGCAGTTCACGCTGGCGCGGATCGGGGTATCTGTTGAGCGGCCCATAGGGGCTCTCGTTTGCGTCAAGGAAGATCCCCTCGCTACCCTCATACTCATCCCTTGCGCATAAATAGGGGGTAAGCTTAAGAACGTTTGGCCTTACAAGTTTATCTGTTCGTTTCATCATCAAGGTCTTATATCAATACTTCACTGCTGCCGGGTGGGTTTCTGCTGTCTGATTTTTGACTTCAATGCTTTTGCGGGTAATTCAACCATTTCAGTCTTATTTTCACTTTTTCTGCGTGTTTTTATCAAGGTAATCAAGCCTGACCGAAACTGCTGCCGCATGTGCACCGAGCCTCTCTGCCTCTGCCATCAGTACCGTGTCAGGCCCGATGTTCCGGATCCCCTCTGCTGTCACTTCCTGGAAGAAGATCCTCTTCATGAAACTGCCGATGGTAACCCCGCTGAAGCTCCTGGCAAATCCTCCCGTCGGGAGGGTATGATTCGGTCCCGTCATGTAGTCGCCGGGGCTCTCGCTGCTGTAGTTGCCCAGGAACACCGAGCCTGCGCTGGTCACCCGTTCTGATGTCCGGATCGGGTCAGGGGTGGCAATTATCAGGTGTTCAGGTGCGTAAAGGTTGGCTGCCTCCAGGCATTTTTCCTCTGATTCAAGGAGTACCAGGGAGCTGTTTCCGAGCGACCTGGCAGCAATGTCTTTCCGCGGCAGGAGTGCAAGCTGGCGTTCTGTCTCCTTCTCCACGAGGGTTATCATCTCGCGGCTGTAAGTGAGCATTATCACCTGGCTGTCGGTGCCGTGTTCAGCCTGGGAGAGGAGGTCTGCCGCAATAAAGGCGGGATTGGCGTTGCTGCCTGCAATGACCATCAGTTCGCTCGGCCCGGCTGGCATGTCGATGGCGCTGCCCTCGAGCTGCACAATCTCCTTGGCGCGGGTGACAAACCGGTTACCGGGCCCGAAGATCTTGTAAACAGCCGGGATTGATTCCGTACCATAAGCCATGGCAGCTATTGCCTGGGCACCGCCGGCACGGAAGACGGCTTTCACTCCGGCAACCTTTGCCGCATACAGTATCAGAGGATTGATTTTACCGTCCCTTCCGGGTGGCGTGCACATGACTATCTCCCCGCACCCTGCCAGCCGGGCCGGNNAGTACAGTGGAGAACAGGGGAGCGGTTCCTCCCGGGATATATAGTCCTACTTTTTCTATGGGTAAGTCGCGATACCAGCAACGGACACCGGGAGCAGTCTCGATGATCTCCGGGGCGGTGGGGGTGACCTCCGGAGTGGAACCAGTGACCTCCGGAGTGGTCCGCTTAGCCTCCGGGGCGGTCCGTGTAATCCTGGCAGTTCCGGCACCTGCAAGGTGGAATTTCTCAATATTTGAGGCAGCTGACAGGATCGCCTTTTTCAGGGCAGGGCTGACCTCACATTCTGCCTGCTCAATCTCGTCAGCTTCAACCCTCAGGGAGGCTGCCGCAAAGCCGTCAAGTTTTTCCGAGTACTTCCTGAGCGCAGCATCTCCACCATTCATAACTGCTGAGAGTATCTCCCTGACCTTCATGTCAATCTCCCTGTTACCATCCGAGGGTCGTGCCAGGGCTGCCGCCAGCTCAGCGGCACCGGGGTATAGCAATATTCTCATCACACAATCATTTTTTCGATGGGTATTACAAGTATCCCTTCAGCTCCGGCAGATCTCAGGCGGTCTATCCTTTCCCAGAACTCATCCTCCCTGACAACGGAGTGGAGGCTGCACCATCCCTTCTCTGCCAGGGGCAGTATTGTGGGGCTTTTCATCCCGGGAAGAATTCTGCATATCTCCGGTACTGCTGCTTCCGGGGCATTGAGGAGTATGTATTTGTTTTCACTGGCGTTTTTCACAGCCCTGATGCGGAAGAGCAGCTTTTCAAGTATCTCCCTCTTCTGGCCGCTGATGTTCCGGTTGGCAATGATAACTGCCTGGCTCTTCATGACTGTCTCCACCTCCTTCAGGCCGTTTGTCAGCAGCGTGCTTCCCGAACTGACGATGTCACATATACCGTCAGCCAGCCCGATGCCGGGAGCTATCTCCACACTGCCGCTGAGTTCCTCTATCTCAGCTCTGATGTTCCGTGATCTGAAATATCCGGTTAGCAGTGACGGATAGCTTGTTGCCACCCTTTTGTTCATGAAATAGCCCGGACCGGTGTAATTATCCTCTTTAGGTATTGCAAGGGAGAGTCGGCATCCGCCGAAGCCAAGCTGTTCAAGGATATCCACCTCCCTCTGCTTCTCGAGGACTATATTCTCCCCAACGATGCCTATGTCAGCCACCTGCTGTTCAACGTACTGAGGGATATCGTCATCGCGGAGGAGGAGTATGTCTGCCGGGAAGTTACCAGCAACCACTTTAAGGGTTCCTGCGCCGTTGCTGATCCTTATCCCGCATTCGTCAAAGAGTTTCCGGGAGCTCTCACTCAGTCTCCCGCTTTTCTGGATTGCTATCTTCAGTATGCTCATTCCGCATTTTGTCTTATGCCTGAGCAAACCACGGAGCAACAAAAAACCCGCCTGATCTGCTCAGACGGGTTTATGATATTCAGTTTTCACCACACACCATTTTCATCTCGCCTGAGAGCAAGTATGATGATGATGATGGTGATGTATCCTGTTTGTGTTCATTGTCAATTGTCCGGTGCAAATATACTTATTTATTGAATCTCCTGCCGGAAACTGAAAAAAATCAACAGGAATCAGTCCGGCGCCTTCGGATTCCCTTTATTCTTCGTCCGGGATCTTAACGTGAAAGCGCCTTAACCTGTTCACAGATCCTCTGCCCCATCGCTGTGGTTGTAACAGGATTATCATGACTCAGATCCGGGGTTACCACCCCTTCCCTTATCGTCTCCTCCACCGCCCTGGTGATCAGTCCTGCTTCCTTCACAAGGCCGAAGCTAAGTTCGAGCATCATTGCAGCGGATAGTATCGTTCCCACGGGGTTGGCTGTATTTTTTCCTGCCGCCTGCGGAAACGAGCCATGGATTGGCTCATAGAGAGAGGCAGACAGCCCTATTGATGCAGACGGCAGCATTCCGAGCGATCCGGTGATCACACTCGCCTCATCAGAGAGAATGTCTCCGAACATGTTCTCGGTAACTATGACATCAAATGCTGACGGGTTCCTGATTATCTGCATTGCAGCATTGTCAACGAACATGAATTCCATTTCAATCTCAGGGTATTCAGCAACAATCTCCTTTGCTGTTTCGCGCCAGAGACGAGATGTAGCAAGCACATTAGCCTTGTCAACCACAGTCACTTTCTTCCTTCGTTGGACGGCATACCTGCAACCCAGGTGCACCACACGCTCCACCTCATACCTGCTGTAGGTGCAGGTGTCAAATGCGGTCAGTCCGTCTTCAGAACGGCCCCGTGGTTTACGNNTCCCTGCCACTATCTCCTCCTTCAGCGGTGAAATGCCTGCCATCCCGGGTATACTCTTCACGGGCCTTACATTGGCATAGAGTCCCAGCTCACTCCTCATCCTCAGCAGACCCTGCTCCGGCCTTACCTTTGCAGAAGGGTCATTATCATATCTGGGGTGGCCGATGGCGCCGAAGAGGATAGCATCTGACCTGCGGCACAGGTGAAGGGTCTCATCAGGGAAGGGATTTCCGGTATGGTCGATGGCCACAGCCCCCACCATCCCTTCAGTGAAGCTGAAGGTGTGGCCGGTAACCTCACCGGTGACATTCAACACCCTGACTGCCTGCTCAATCACTTCCGGACCTATGCCATCTCCCGGAAGAAGCGCTATCTTATAATTCATTCACTATTTCAATTAATTTGTTGTATTCTTTATTTGTCTCATTGTTGCAGATGATGTTGAGCATTTTTTCCGTTGCCTTGATGGCTGATTCGGTCTGATCGGCATCAAGCCCCCTCGTTCTGAACTCCCTGCCATTATGGTTCCATCTGATAACGGTTTCGACAAGGGCGTCGGTTTTTCCTCCCGGGGGAATTGACACCTCGTAATCTGTGAGCAGGGGCAATCCGGTCCCAAGCGACTCATAGATCTTTCTCAGGGCCTTCATGAATGCATCATACTGTCCGTCACCGGCGGCGGTCTCCTGGTGAAGGATTCCGTCAATTTCCACCTGCACGCTTGCCGAGGGCTTAAGGCCGCAGGTGAGATTAAGCGAGTAGTTCCGGATGAAAACCCTGTAGCCGGAACGATCATCGCCAAGAACATCCGCAATGATGAAAGGGAGGTCATCGCGGGTGACACTTTCCTTCTTGTCACCCAGTTCAATCACCCTCTCCGTAACCCTGGCAATCAGATCCGGGCTCAGTTCCAGCCCGAACTCCTCCAGGTTCTTGCGGATTGTAGCTTTGCCCGACTGCTTCCCGAGTGCATATTCCCTCTTTCTCCCAAATCTCTCCGGGCCAAGGGTACTACAGTAAAGATTGTCCTTCCGGTCACCGTCAGCATGTACCCCTGATGTCTGGGTAAAGACATTTGCCCCGATGACCGGCTTGTTTACAGGTATCCGTATTCCGCTGAATTTTTCCACCATCCGGCTGATACGTGTAATCTCATACTCGTTTACATCCGTTTCGGCATCGAGATGGTCACGCAGCAGAGCGATAACGCTTGAGAGCGGTGCGTTGCCGGCCCTCTCGCCGAGGCCGTTCACAGTGGTATGCACCCCTCTTACTCCGGCCTTAACCGCCGAAAAAATGTTTGCTACCGAGAGGTCATAGTCGTTATGAGGATGAAAATCAAAATGGACTTCCGGCTGCCTGGCAGTCATCTGCGAACAGAAGTTAAATGTCTGGTCAGGATTCAGTATCCCGAGGGTGTCAGGCAGCATGATCCTTTTTATGCCGCTTCCGGCCAGGGCGTCAACCATCCGGATTACGTAACCTGGCGATGAGAGCATGCCGTTTGACCAGTCTTCAAGGTAGATATTGACAATCATGTCCCTGGTCTCTGCCATCGACACGATATCAAGGATGTCACATAAATGCTCATCAGGGGTTTTTCTCAGCTGTTTTTCCAGGTGGCGCGATGAGCCCTTGCAGAGGAGGTTGATCACCCTTCCTCCCGCCTCCCTGATCCAGTCAAGTGATCTGGCACCGTCAACGAATCCCAGCACTTCAATCCTGTCAGCCATGCCGTTCTGTTCCGCCCACGAGGTTATAAGCCGCACTGCCTCCTGTTCCCCGGGCGAGACTCTTGCCGAGGCAACCTCAATACGGTCGGTCTTCAGATCACGAAGAAGCATTGTGGCTATGTGCAGCTTCTCATGAGGCGAATAGGAAACGCCCTTTGTCTGCTCGCCGTCCCTGAGGGTGGTATCAAGTATTTCCACTTTCACGCCTGCCTGTTTTTCTCAAACGCCATTATATCCTCTTTCATCGAAAGGAGATAATCAATATTATCAAGCCCCTTTATGAGGCATTCCTTTCTGAAAGGATTTACCGGGAAACCGGCCNNAGGAAGGTCTACCCGCACTATGGTTTCAGGCTTGGAGGTGATCAGTCCTGTCAGCTGCGCCAGGAACTCCGGTGTGACCGTGACTGTCAGCAACCCGTTATTGAGCGCGTTGTTCATGAAAATATCGGCAAAGGAGTCAGACACCACCGCCCTGAAATCATGGCCGGTGATGGCCCAGACGGCATGTTCCCTGCTTGAGCCGCAGCCGAAATTGCTTCCTGCGATGAGTATTTCACCCCGGAATTCAGGCCTGTTGAGCACGAATCCGGGAACGGGGTTGCCATCAGCGTCATATCTCCAGTCGCGGAACAGGTTGTTACCGAATCCCTCCCTTCCTGTTGCGGAGAGGAAGCGGGCAGGTATTATCTGGTCAGTGTCAATATTGGCCAGCGGCAGGGGAACGGCTGTTGATTCGAGTATTGTGAATTCTGCTCTTTTCATGTGTTTATCAGCATCTTATTTTTTTTGGCCGAATGGAACTCGAATGAAATATGACCCTCAATTCTTTTTGTAAGTTCCTCATGGTGATTTCCTGTGTCTGTTTTTCTTCATTTACTGATTCCACACAAGTTCCCTCGGGTCTGTAATTTTTCCGGTCACCGCTGCTGCCGCTGCCACCAGCGGCCCGGCCAGAAGTGTCCTTGCTCCCGTTCCCTGCCGGCCCTCGAAGTTTCGGTTTGAGGTGGAGACCGCATATTTTCCTGAAGGGATCTTATCCTCATTCATAGCCAGGCACGAGGAACAGCCAGGTTGTCTCATCTCAAAACCGGCAAGCCTGAGTGTCTCCGTGAGTCCTTCGCGTTCTGCCTGCCTTGCCACCTGCTGTGATCCCGGCACTATGAGGGCAGTGACACCGGCAGCTTTCTTTTTGCCTGCAACAGCTGCGGTAAAGAGCCTGAGATCCTCTATCCGTCCGTTGGTACAACTTCCAAGAAAGACGTAGTCGATTGGGTGGCCAAGCAGCTTCATCCCGGGTTTGAATCCCATATATTCAAGCGATCTGAGATACGAGCCGTTTGCAGAGGAGCCTGCATAATCAGGTGATGGAATTACCCCGTTGACGGCCATTCCCATGCCGGGACTGGTTCCGTAGGTTATCATCGGGGTTACTTTGGAGGCGTCAAAGGTGACTTCCCTTTCAAAGCCGGCTCCGCGGTCACTCCTGAGAGAGTGCCAGTGATGAATCAGGCGGGCAAATTCCCTGTTATCAGATACGGAAGGTATCTGAGCCAGCCAGTTGAAGGTCACCTCATCGGGAGCGATAAGCCCGCCGCGGGCTCCCATTTCGATGCTCATATTGCATACAGTCATGCGTGACTCCATGCTCAGCTTCCTGACAGCCTCGCCGGCATATTCCACGAAGTAGCCTGTGGCGCCTCCGGCAGTCAGTGAAGCTATGATATGGAGGATCAGGTCCTTGGAGGTGACTCCCTCATGCAGTTCCCCTTTAACATTGATCCTCATCTGCTTCGGTCTGGTCTGGAGAAGGCATTGCGTTGCAAGCACCATCTCCACTTCGCTGGTGCCTATTCCAAAGGCAATTGTTCCAAAAGCTCCGTGGGTGGAGGTGTGGCTGTCGCCACAGACAATGGTCATTCCAGGAAGGGTGAATCCCTGCTCTGGTCCTGTGACGTGCACGATGCCGTTTCGCGGATCACCCATCCCGTAATACCTGATACCTGCAGCACGGCAGTTCTCCTCCAGTGTCTCAACCTGCAACCGGGACACAGGATCTGCTATGGGGAGGTGCTGGTTGACCGTGGGTATATTATGGTCAGAAGTGGCAATGATCCTCTCCGGCCGGAAAATATTAATACCTCTCTGCCGCAGACCGTTGAAAGCCTGCGGGCTGGTGACCTCGTGGATATAGTGGCGGTCTATGTACAGCACATCCGGCCCGCCGCTTATTGACCTGACAACGTGGGCATCCCATATCTTGTCAAAGAGTGTCTTTCCGCTCATTATCAATCTTTGAAATTGCATCGATGAATGCCTCAACTGATGCTGTGACTATATCAGTGTTTGCGGAGAAACCGTAAAAAATGTTTCCCTCATGCTCAACCTGGATGTGGACCTTGCCCATGTCATCACTTCCCCGGGTAATGGCCTGGATGAGGAATTCCTCAAGATGCACATTCTCCTGTATCAGGTGTTTCACAGCGGTGAATGCAGCGTCAATTGGCCCGTTGCCGGGAGCCGTTGAGGTGTGCACCTCACCATTGACCCTGATACCCACGGTGGCCACAGGCATTACGGAGTTTCCGCAGAGGACCTGCAGCGACTCCAGCTTGAGCCGTTTTTCTCCCCGGAAGACTTCCCCCGACAATATCCTGATGTCTTCATCATTGATCTCCTTTTTCTTGTCGGCCAGCATCAGGAAGCGATGGTAGATCTCATCGAGTTCCTCCTTGCCCAGCTCAATACCCAGTGCTTCGAGCCGGTGATTCAGTGCAGCCCTGCCGCTTCGGGCGGTAAGGATGATCGATGACTCCCTGACTCCCACCTCGTTCGGATCGATTATCTCATAGTTCTCGCGTTTTTTCAGCACGCCGTCCTGGTGTATACCGGAGGAGTGTGCAAAAGCATTCCGTCCTACGATGGCCTTGTTGGGCTGGACAGGCATGCTCATCAGTGTGGAGACCAGCCTGCTGGTGCTGAAGATAAGTTTCGACCTGATGGCGGTGGTGAGGTTTAGGTCATGGTGGCTTTTAATGATCATTGCCACCTCCTCGAGTGAGGTGTTGCCGGCCCTCTCGCCTATGCCGTTGATAGTCACCTCTGCCTGCCGTGCACCGTTGATGAGGCCCATCATGGTGTTGGCGGTGGCCATGCCCAGGTCGTTGTGACAGTGGGTGGAGAGGATGGCCCTGTCAATGTTCGGCACATTCTCCATGAGATACCTGATCTTGCTGCCATACTCTTCAGGCAGGCAGTAACCCGTAGTATCAGGTATGTTGACAACTGTGGCGCCGGCGTTGATCACGGCCTCAGTCACCCTGGCGAGATACTCATTGTCGCTCCGGCCTGCGTCTTCTGCATAGAATTCCACGTCATCGGTGAATTTCCTGGCGTACCTGACTGCATCTGCAGCTCTTTTGATTATCTCTTCCGGGGTGGTCCTGATCTTGTACTGAATATGCCACGGCGAGGTGCCTATGCCGGTGTGGATCCGCTTTCTTTCAGCATACTGCAGTGCTTCGGCAGCCACTTCTATGTCTTTTTTCACCGCCCGCGTAAGTGCGCATATAACCGGCTCCCTGACAGCTTTCGATATCTCAACAACAGAACGGAAGTCGCCCGGACTGGAAACCGGGAATCCTGCCTCGATTACATCAACACCCAGTGCTTCGAGCGACTTTGCAACTTCGATCTTTTCAACGGTGTTGAGCTGGCATCCCGGAACCTGTTCTCCGTCACGGAGGGTAGTGTCAAAGAAAATCACCCTGTTCTTGTCCATGATTTCCGTTTTGAGGTTATTTGCCGTCAGGCCTCAGTTTCCTTACTGCAGCGCCTGCTTTCCAGAGCTCTGATGATCCCATCTCAGCCAGTTCGGCATTAAGCTGTTCCCTGTATCCGGGTGCGCCGGTAGAGGTCAGCACCCTGACGCACTCCTCCCCGGAGCTTACTTTTTCATACAGTTCCCTGAAGACCGGGAGGGTAGCTTCCCTGAACCTTGGTTTCCAGTCGAGTGCCCCGCGCTGTGCCGTGGCGCTGCAATTGGCATACATCCAGTCCATCCCTTTCTCGTCGACAAGCCTGATCAGGCTCTGTGTCAGCTCCTCCACCGTCTCGTTGAATGCTTCCGATGGTGAGTGACCGTTTTCGCGAAGCACCTGGTACTGTGCCTCCATGATTCCCTCGAGGGCTCCCATGAGTACGCCGCGTTCGCCGGTCAGGTCGCTGAAGACCTCCTTCTCAAAGGTGGTGGGGAAGAGGTACCCGGAGCCAATGGCAATACCCAGGGCAATGACCCGTTCTCCGGCCCTGCCAGTATGGTCCTGGAAGACCGAGAAGCTGGAGTTGATGCCGGCTCCGGCAAGGAAGTTGCGCCTGACGCTGGTGCCCGAGCCTTTAGGGGCACAGAGTATCACGTCAATGTCAGGCGGTGGTATCACCCCCGTATGCTGCTTGTATGTCACTGAGAAGCCATGGGAGAAGTAAAGGGCCTTTCCGGCGGTGAGATGTGGACTGATCACCGGCCACAGTATGCGCTGGGCGGCATCCGATACCAGGTACTGGATGATGGTACCGCGGGAGGCAGCTTCCTCAACGGAGAACAGTGTCCGGCCCGGAATAAATCCGTCAGCAACGGCCCTGTCCCAGTCTGCCCTGAACTCCGGGGCCTGGCCGACAATCACATTAATGCCGTTGTCACGCATGTTCATGGCCTGTGCCGGTCCCTGAACCCCGTAACCGATGACGGCAACAACCTCATCCTTAAGTGCCTCGTGTGCTTTTGACAGTGGAAATTCCTGCCTTGTTACCACATTTTCAATTACTCCTCCAAAATCAATCTGTGCCATAATGAATATCTGTTAGGTTAGTGTCTGTTTCAGTTGTAGAATTCAAGTGCCTCCTGCCGGGTTCCCCTGGCTTCTTCCATCTCACGGAGGTATGCGTTAAGCTCTTTAACCTGGCGTGTGACGGCCACCCGACCCGAGCTGACGAACTGCAGTACACCGCAAGGTTCAAGAAGCGCAAGAAGTTCCTTTATCTCCGCCCTGGTGCCGCTCTTTTCCACCACCATGTATTCGGACTTTACCTCCAGTATCCTTGCGTTATGCTTCCTGACAATGTCACTGATCATGCTGCCTGACATGAGTCCCCTGGTGGTGACCTTGTAGAGAGCCATCTCCTGGCAGATTATCTCGGATGATGTGTGTACGAATACCTTGAGCACGTCAACCACCTTTTCTACCTGGCGGGCGACTTTCTGCACCATCTCAGGCGTGGTGCGCACAACCATAGTCAGCATCTGCACTCCCGGTACCGCTGATTCCGAGGCGGTTATACTTTCAATGTTTATCTGCCGGCGTGACAGTATGAGGGTAATCCTGCTGAGGATTCCGATATGGCTTTCGCTGAATAGCGATATTGTGAATTCCTGTTTCATGACTTGCTGTTGTATGTAAGTGTTACTTCAGATACTGATGCTCCCGGCTCGACCATCGGGAGGATGTTTGCCGTGCGGCTCACCTCCGCCACCAGGATGAAGGGGCCGTCTGAGTCAAGCATCTCTGCGGCAGATGCCTTCAGTTCTTCGCGGTTTTTTATCTTTCGCCCGGGGATCCCGTAGGCCGAAGCAAGTGCCACAAAATCGGGGTTGACCATCTCAGTTGAGGCGTAACGGCTGTTAAAGAACATCTCCTGCCACTGGCGCACCATTCCCAGGAAGCTGTTGTTCAGAAGAACTATTTTCACAGGAATGTGATACTGCATTATTGTTCCCAGTTCCTGGAGGGTCATCTGGATGCCGCCGTCACCGATAAATGCTATCACCTGCCGGTCAGATGTGCCGGTGGCGGCGCCCACGGCAGCGGGCAGCCCGAAGCCCATCGTTCCCATCCCACCCGAGGTAACGAGGGTGTTGCTGTCAGTGAAGTGGTAATAGCGTGCCACAGCCATCTGGTGCTGGCCAACATCAGTCACCACCACCGCGTCTCTGCCGGCATGCTCCGAAATTACCTTCACCACTTCACCCATCTTCAGTTCGCCATTTTCCGGTTCCGTCTCCGGCCTGATGACTTTTTCGTGTTCCGTACTGTCAAGAATCCGGAACTCGCGTATCCATTCCTCCCTCTTTCTTTCCCTGATATGGGGAAAAATTGCTGTGAGAACTTCTTTCACATCACCATTGATTCCAAGATCTGCCCTGACATTCTTGTCTATCTCAGAGCTGTCTATCTCGATGTGTATCACCCTGGCCTGAGGTGCATATTTCTTCAGGTTTCCTGTCACACGGTCATCAAACCGCATTCCGGCAGCAATGATCAGGTCAGCCCTGTTTGTCAGCACATTGGGTGCATAGTTGCCGTGCATGCCCAGCATGCCGGCGAAAAGCCTGTGATCATGGCTGAATGCCGGTATCCCGAGCAGGGTGACAGCCACGGGTATGCCTCCCTTTTCGGCAAGGGATTTCAGCTCCGCCACTGCTCCGGAGATGATTACCCCGTGGCCGGCCAGAATCAGGGGCCTCTCTGAATGGTTGATCATCACAGCGGCTGATTCGATATCCCTGTTGACAATCGGATTCACCGGATTGTAGCTGCGTATGTAGGTGCATCTGCGGTAACGGAAGTTCATGGTCTCAATCTGGGCATCCTTTGAAATGTCAACCAGAACGGGGCCGGGCCGCCCTGTGCGGGCGATGTAAAATGCACGGGCAATGGTGTCCGGTATTTCCGCGGCTTTCTTCACCTGCGCATTCCATTTGGTGACCGGCATTGAGATGCCCAGGATATCTGTCTCCTGGAAGGCGTCAGTGCCTATGAGCGGGGAGGCAACCTGTGCCGTAATGAAGACTACGGGTACCGAATCAAGGAAAGCGTTGGCAATGCCTGTCACCAGGTTAGTGGCTCCCGGGCCGGAGGTGGCGAAGCAGACGCCCGGTTTACCCGTTACCATGGCATAGGCCTGGGCGGCATGCGCTGCACCCTGCTCATGCCTCGT
>MTKX01007033.1_pt1 | contig 17781 bp, 17 predicted proteins | sample 1042771 | NCBI WGS metagenome assembly MTKX01 (sample SAMN06212183, study PRJNA360534) | anaerobic digester metagenome | biome: Wastewater treatment plant; material: sludge; isolation source: anaerobic digester fed with sludge from wastewater treatment plant | place: Denmark: WWTP Randers ... | reverse complement strand
GCGGTAATCAGGCGTGGTCAGCACCATAAAGTCCGCCTGCTTTCCCGCCTCAATCGAGCCAACTTTTTGCTCCAGGGAGACGGCCTTGGCAGCATTGATGGTGGCAGCAGCCAGCGCCTGGGCTGGCGTCAGCTTCAGGTAGCGGCACGCCAGCGCCTGGATAAACTGCATGGACTCGTTCCAGGTTGTGCCCGGGTTCAGGTCAGTCGCTAAAGCGAGGTATCCATCGGCTGCCAGGATTTCTTTTGCAGGAGTGTATTCCCGCTGCGCCAAACCAAAGGGAGTGCCGGGCAGCGACACTGCCACGGTCTCGCTGGCTGCCAAACGAGCAATATCCTCGAGCGAGGTCTTAACCAGGTGATCCGCTGAGACAGCTCCAAGCTCTGCCGCCAGGCTAGCACCGCCCAAATTTTCAAACTCATCGGCGTGTAATTTGAGTGGAAAACCGAGCGCCTTTGCCACGCTCAGGATCTCGCGGGTTTCTTCTATCTCGAAGACCCCCACCTCGCAAAACACATCCACAAATGGCAGAGGCCTCCCATTTGCATGCTCAAGCCACCACTGCTTGGTCACAGGCAGCGCTTGTTCACACAAAAAGCGGGTGTAGCCCGCGGTATTGCCCTTGTATTCCGGTGGGATGGCATGCGCGCCCATGTAGGTTGGCACGATCTCGATCGGGGCGGTACGATCCAGTTCCAGGATGGCTTCCAACTGGCGCAGTTCGGTTTCGACGTCCAATCCATAGCCAGTCTTTGCTTCAATTGTGGTGGTGCCATGGACAAAAGCGATATCCGCTCGGCTTCTTGCTTCTTCGACAAGCTGCTCAAGGCTGGCTTTCCTGGTCGCGGTAAGCGTCGCGAGAATCCCCCCGCCGGCTGCCATGATCTCCATGTAGCTTTTGCCCTGCAGGCGCATCTCAAACTCGCCCGCGCGGTCCCCTGCCCAAATCAGGTGGGTGTGCGGGTCCACAAAGCCCGGTACAACCGCCCGCCCACCCAGGTCAACACAGTCAGCATTGGCATACCGCTCCAGCATCTCCGCTTCTCCGCCAACAGCGAGGATCATTTCACCCTCACAAACGATCGCGCCATGCTCGATGATGCCGAGCTTGCCGAGCTGCAGCCCCCTCTGGGGACCCCCCGAAATGGGTATCAATTGTGAGATGTTGTGGAAAAGGATCATGCCCTAATTGTAACGGATAAGGCGGATAGCTCATAGGCGATAGCTGGCAGGTAAAGATGAGATCGCTTCGCAAATGAGGCTCGCGATGACGGAATTTATGTCATAATCCTTTTTCTTGGTGAGATATCGTCGTAGGGCATGATTGAGGGCGCTCTGAAAAATAAGATTGACGAATGTAAAGTGCCCTCAATCCGCCGACATAAGTGATTATAAATACGAAGCTTAGCTGTTCCGAAGGAAATGGATTGAAGGCGGATAGGAAGCACACCAAGGTCACTACATTGTGGTGTTTATGGTGTTTACGTGCTCCCAATACCCTGTCGCGGGCACTTTGTCTCGCCCCACAAATATTGCATTTTAAATTTAATTAAACGAGATCGCTTCGCAAATGAGGCTCGCGATGACGATTTTTCGTAGGGCAGAATCCGCTTCAGCCTGCCCTTGTGTTCTCTTACAGGGGTTCGCGGACTCCGCCAATTTGCGAAGATTATATTTAATGACTTACTTACCCCAGTCGATGACCACGCAGTGGTAGAGGTCGGGTTCAAACATCAGCCCGTGGTAGGCTCTTTCCGCCTCCCCGGGCGCGATTACATGCGTGATCAGCCACGAAACCGGCAGCTCGCGGCTCAGGATCATGCCGCAAACGGTCTCAAAGTTGCGCGCCACGTTCAGGCGCATTCCTTCGCTCTCAAACACCGGCTCCAGGCTGTTAAACGCCCCGGTCACGCGCAGCATACGCATGTGGATGGCATTGAGCATGGGGGTCACATCCAGGGTGCAGGATGCGCGAGGGGTGCCCAGCAGCGCCACCTGTCCGTACTTCTTGCACGCCAGGACTGCCGTCTCGATTGCCCGAGCCGCGCCGGTCACATCCACAGCCGCATCCAGCCCGCCAAAGTGTGCCTGGATTTGCGCCAGCTGCTCTTCCGGCGGGCAATCCACAATCCGTGTAATCCCCATCTGCTGCGCCTGGGCGCAACGCTCCACCACCGGGTCGATCGCCACCACTTCCGCGCCAAGCTTCTTGAGTATCAGTGCCGCCAGCAGCCCGATCATCCCCATACCAAACACGCCAATCCGGTCCCCCAACCGCACTTCCACGCTGTTGATGCCGCTGAGTGCCACCAACCCCAGGGTGATCAAGGTGCCTTCCTGCGCGCCGATGCCCTCGGGCAGTTTGAAGATCATCGGTCCCTGGGTGCGCTTGCCGCGCGAGAAACGGCAGACGGATGTGTGCGGTCCGGTGTAGAACACGCGATCGCCAACCTGCAGGTCGGTCAGCCCCTCACCCTTCGCCAACACTTTTCCCACTGCCGAGTAACCCGGACGAACCGGGTAACTGAAGCCTTTCTTGATCTCGAATACGCGCGAGAGTTCGGTGCCGGCGCTGATCATGCTGGCTTCCGCCTGGATGATCGCTTCGTTGGGCTGTAAATTGCTGGTGTCGAGCTCTTCTTCGATTACTTCCGCGCGCCCCTTGGCGGGGATGATGACGGTTCTTGCCAGCATCTTACGCCTCGCCAAAAACGCGGCGCAGATGCCCGTCGTTCCGTTCCAGTTCGGCGCGCGCCTTCTCCACCGGCAGCCCGGTCTTGATGATGACTGCCGCCAGTTTCACACTGCCTTTCGCGCGTGCCAGGGCATCCTCGAGCCTTTCGGTTTCGACAGCGGGGAAGATCTCCCGCAGGATGTTCAGGCAGCGTGCCTGCAACTTCTCATTGGTCGCTCTGACGTCCACCATCAGATTGCTGTAGGTCTTGCCCTGCTGGATCATCGTCGCGGTTGAGAGCAGGTTCAACACCAGCTTCTGGGCTGTGCCAGCCTTGAGACGGGTGGAGCCCGAAAGCGCTTCCGGTCCGGTTTCAACTTCGATCGCGACATCGGCGTGCTTGCCAATCTCGCTGTGCTTGTTATTGGAAACGCTGATCGTGCCTGCGCCGACGCTTTTCGCATAATCCAACCCGCCAATCACATAAGGCGTGCGANNTGCCGCAAACTACGTCGTTTTGATATAGCCCAAGATCCTTCAGCTGCTCCGCTGCAGCCAGAGGGTCGTCCTCCACGTGCTCCACCGCCCCGCTAATAGCTCTCTCACCACCCGCAATTAGTCCAACCACCCCCTCCGGGGGCATTGAGAAGGTCGGTGGGATCTCGGAGGCATCCATCACGCCAAGCCTGCCGCTGGTGCCCGCGCCAATATAGATCAGGCGTCCACCGCGCAGCATGCGCTCCGTGATCAGCTCCACCGCTTCCGCGATCTGCTCTGCCTGTTCATTCACCGCGTCAGCCAGCATCCGGTTTTGATCGTTCAGCATCCGCACCATATCCAAAGTGGGCAGCAAGTCAATATCCAGCGTTGCAGGGTTGCGCTGTTCAGTCTTTAATTTCTTGATTTCAGAGGGTTGAACTGCCATTTTTCTCCTTTACAGGTCAAACAACCGATTAATTGCTAAGGCTACACCATCTTCATGGATGCTTTCAGTCACTTCATCTGCCGCCACTTTTGCATTTGCGTGGGCATTACTCACTGCAACTGCATAGCCCGCGATCTCCATGGCAGGGATATCATTGCCGCTGTCGCCAAAGACGATCACATTTTCGGTTTTCAGTCCGTAATGATCGCAAACACGTTTCAACCCGGAAGCCTTGGTAACACCGGCTTTGGTGACCTCGATGGTCTGATAATCTGTGATGGCAGCCAANNTACCATGCGAACTGCAGCAAGCACATCTTCCTCTTTTGCCATCCTGAAGCCAAATTTTGCCACCGGCTTCATGGTCTGCTGAACATGCTCAATGTCATCGAGGATCGTATAGACCCTGCGGTACTCTCGTGCTGATTTTTCCCGCTCTGCCTCATTAGGCTGCAGGTCCAACAAGCGCTCGTAATCTTCTCTCATCAGGTAGCCAGAGCCATCATGAAAGGCAATGTGGAAGGAGTTGGTAAGAGAAGGCAACCAGCGCAAAAATTTCAGTGCTGTTTCCACATCGAAACCATCGAAGTGGTAAACATCATGGGTACGAATGTTGCCGATCATGGCTCCGTTGGAACCGATTGCGGTTTGGAAACTGGGAATGTCGTGAACCGCTGGAGGCAACTGGAACATATGACGTCCAGTTGACACAATAGTTGTCACGCCTGTTTCAGCAAGGCGCGTTATCGTTGCTTTTGTAAACTCGGTGATTGTGCTCTTGGTCAGGATGGTACCATCCAGGTCGAAAGCAGCTAACTTGATATTCTCTTCAACAAATTCTCTATTCAAAACATGTCCTTTCAATTCCGTAATACATTACAACCCGAGGCTCTTTATGACACCTTTGTATTTATTGATCAGCGCCAGGTTGCGTTCGTGTCCATTAGGAACGTTACCTGAGGTCAGGAGCTCGAGCTCGTAGCCTTCTGCCTCCGCCAATTCCGTCATCATGGCAGTCAGGGTATGCACAATTGCTGCACCAGCGATAGTGGAGGTTGGCGCGATCTTGATCCCCGAAGCCACTTCCACGCAGGCATCGCCCAACACGCCGAAGTTATCCAGCACAATGTCGCAGATCTCATAAAGCTTTAACCCGGAATGGTGGCGGCTTTGCAGCGGGCGGGAATGGTTCAGATTGGTCAGAGCTATGGTCAGGGCGCCGCGTTCTTTCGCGCCCAAAGCCATCTCGATTGTCAGCGGGTTGATGCCGCTATTCGAGAAGACAATTACCACGTCCTTATCACTGACCTTGAATTCCTGCAGCAGCGGCTCAGCCTTGCCTTCGCTGCGTTCAAAGGCAGAGGAACCCGTGGCAGATTTGTGCAGCATAAGTTCTTCGGTCAGGATTGGATTCACCCCCATCATGCCGCCGGCGCGATAGAACATCTCCAGCGCCAGCAGATGCCCATGCCCGGTGCCAAAGGGGAAGATCATTCCTCCCCGTTTTACTCGTGCCAGGATTGCAACAGCAGTATCGCGATATTGCGCTTCGTTCTCCTTAATTTTTTCAAGGATCCCACCCAGGTTTTCCAGGTATTCAGTCGCGTAGGTCATTTTTACTCCATTTCTCCTGACATCAACCATGCCAGGTCATCCGTGATCTCTTCTGTTGCGCCCTTTGGCAAAGGTGACATAATGCTTTCATAGGTTTTGCCATATTCGCCTTCATCCGCAAGATAGCCGCCGTAATCATCAGCATATCCCCAGATAAGCGGGAGCATTGCCTTGCTGGCTGCTTTGATTTTCATGCCAAAGCGCGAGAACATTTCGCCGGGTTGTTTGCAGATTTCGATATCTCCCAGGCGGATGATTGCTGCGTTGAAAACGGCAGTTATTTCCTCTTTTCTCAACTTGAGATCGATGGCATAGTCTGAGGAAAGCAGAATTTTGTGCTTGTCGTAGTTGATCTCGGCTGACATCTGCTGCCTGATCTCTGACTGCAAGGCTTTGAGGGCGTCTCTATCGACGGGATAAGTCGTTTCCCAGTGATACTCTTCCACCATCGGCTCACTCAGACTCAGCGGTGATAATTCCTCGCTCGCAAAAAGCTGCGCCAAAATGCCCTCACCAGTGCGAGCCATCTCCTGGGCGTCGTGACCCTGGCGGTAGTTGCGGTTGCTCATGTCACCGGAAGCGCCTTGCATCATCAGGGGATACACTCCCAACCTCTCCTTGACGCCGCGGCTGATGTAACCCAGTAAGTCGCTGCTGATCTGGAGATTCTGAGCGCCAAGTACCGTTGGATGGCAGGATATGTTTACGATTGCCGCTTCCACATTGTCATTATTTTTGAAGACGATCAGCGTGACGTCTTTATCTTCGGGCTTGTCCATTCCGTTGCGGTTGCCATACAGACCTTCAATTTTCACGGTGCGGTACCATGCCTCAACTTCTACCCGCTCTTTTTTAAAGCAATCCGCAATGGTGGCGAAGATCTTCTCTTTCAAGAAGTCCTGGTAGTACCGCCAGAAGCCATCATCGGTTTCTTCGTCGAACATCGGCAGACGCTCAGATCGGATTTCTGGTCCAGCGTGGGTGTGGGTGGTGGCGATGGTCACCCTCTCAGGATAGACCCCAAACTCACGTTCAAGCTGTTCTTTGACCGCAGTGACAATTTCTGGCGTGATCATCAGGATTTCTACATCGCACATCACAACGGTCTCGTCGTTGATCTCCAGCAAGATTGCGGTGCATTTCAGCTCATCCAGGACGCCCTCGGATTTCTGCCTGCGCATACCGTAGCCGCCCATAAAACAGGGCTGCTGCGGAGTGACATAACTAGTGGAAGTTGCTACTTTTATCATACTCACCTCAGTAATGTTACCAGCATATGCTGATTGAAGATCTTATCCCCTTCAGTTGCTCGGTCGAAGACTTTGCGCCCTTCAACGCAGGTCTCAAGCGCCTTGTAATTGTCGCCGATCACCACAAAATCAGCATCCTTGCCGATTTTAAGGGATCCCTTCTTGTCACCGAAACCATATTTTCGGGCTGGGACGAGTGATGCCATTCTCAGTACATCTTCCATTTCTATTCCGATGTTTTCGACCAGGTTCCAGATGCCATAGAGCACCGGCTTGCTGCTTCCGCGCAGGCGCCCTCCGGGTTCACGCACAAAGCCCAGATCGTCCACGATCACTTCGCCGGAATGCCCCAGGAAACCGCGATACGTGCCGGTTGGCGCGCCGGAATAGCCGGTGCAATCAGAGATCAGCATGATCTTTTCATAAGGTTTTGCGCGCATAACGATCTCAATCATTGGGTTTGAGACGTGCAAGCCATCGCAGATCAACTCGCAGGTAACACGTTCGTCCAACAGCGCCGCCCCCAAACCGCCCACATCGCGATGGTGAATGCCAGTCATCACGTTGCACAGATGCGTCGCCACGGTGATGCCATTTTCAAAAGCAGCAAAAGCCTGCGCTGAGTTGCAGTCCGAATGGGTAAACGCAGCGATGACCCCATTTTCGGTCAGCAGGTTGATCAATTCTTCCGCCTGGGGCAGCTCTGGTGCCAGCCCCATCAACTTTAGATGCCCACCCCCAGCCTCGATCGCCTGGCGCGCGAAGTCCAGATTGATTGTGGGGGTTTTCGGACGGATGCCTTTCTCGCCGACCCGGTTCAAGTAGGGTCCTTCAAAGTGCACACCCGCTACATTCGCGCCATTTTGCGGCTTTCCAACGCGATTAGCAGCTTTTCTCAGCACATCCAGAGCACCTTCACCATCACCAGTGGCGCTGAAAAGCGTCGGCAGCACGAGGGTCACTCCCTCACTCGCCACACCTTTCAAAAAGCCATCCAGTTGGAAGTCAATATCCCCACTGTTGCCTTCTTCCCACATGGTGTAGCCCTGGGTGCCGTGGATGTGGGTATCAAATATGCCAGGGATAATGCGCAGGTCGCCAAAATCAATCGCGCCCTCTTTTTCACCCTTCCCAAATTGCACAATTTTCCCATCCTCAATGCGCATCCAGCCGTCCAACAGACCGTCTTCGGTGTAAATCCGGGTTGATCTGATCCACATATTATTTTTCTCCTTCAAAGTAGACTCCCCCGTCTTTGCGCGCTTTCTCAAGCCACTTCATGGCACGGCAGGTCATTTCCAGCAGTTCATCCCTTTTTGCCAGGTCATTATTTCGATACATTTCGGCAAAATCCCGCAGTTCATAGACAAGCACGTTCTCATCCGCCTGTTCGTTGAACGTTTCTTCGCCATTCTGGCTGACCACGGTAAACGAGATGCAGCGGCTGCTTTCTTTGGGTACTTTGATGTAGCCCTTTTCTCCCTGGATCTGCACCAAATTCTCACTGCGGCTGTCCTTTGCCCCCACGGCTTCCGCCACGAAACCAGGATACCGCATTGTCAGCACACCAGAAGTGTCGATGCCATTCTCCGCAAGATTGGCAAAGTAGCGGATGTCCTCCGGCTCCCCAAAGAGATCAAGCATGAAGCGCAGGTTGTAGTAGTTGATGTCCATCAGTGCGCCACCAGCAAAGGCGGGGTTGAAGACGTTTGGATTTTTGCCTTCCAGGTAAGCTTTATGCTTGCTGGAATACTGCGAAAAGTTAAGCTGCACCAACCTGACCGGACCGATTTTGTCCAGATGGTCGCGCAGCAGCTGGAAGTTGGGCAAATGCGGGACGGTGATGGCCTCCACCAGGAACGAACCCTTTTCCTGGGCGAGATTGCGCAGGGTCTCACATTCCGCGTGGGTTGAGACAAAGGGCTTTTCGCAAATGACCCCTTTGCCCGCCTTTAGCGCGTCAAGCGACCACTGGAAATGCAGCGAATTGGGCGAGGCGACATACACAACGTCAAACGAAGGATCGTTCAGAAAAGTTTCCCGGTCTGTATGCCATTTTGCCAGGTTGTTTTTGGCTGCAAACGCCTGCGCGGTTTCTTCCCCGCGCGAGTAGATGGCAACCACCTCCGCGTTGTCGGTCCTGCTGACGGCATCCATAAAATTGTCAACAATAAACCCCGTGCCTACTGTTCCAATCCTCATCATCTCATTGCTCCTTTTTCTTCATTTCTTCCACCGCCTGGCGCTGCTCTGCCAGCGATTCCTTCATGCTTCTAATAACCATGCCTTTGTTGTAATAGGTGTCCAGGTAACGGATGGACGCGTTTGCTTCGATCTTGCGCACCACGGGCATCAACTCGGGCAGCTGGCTGATGAGGACATTCGGCACCACGAAGATCTGGGTTGGTTTTTCGGGGTCGTAGGTGATGAAAACCGAACCATTGGGTATTTGCTGGGTATCGACATTCATCTTCTCCCAAAATTTAACATCCTTTAGGGTCTCGAGCTCGGGTGTCACGAGGTCCGCGACAAATTCGTACAGCCAGAAATTGCTAAAAGTGCTGTCGCGCATGCGCATTACGCGCTCGGAACGTTTGATGTTTGCCAGTGCCACTTTACCGTTTTTTGCCATGCGGGTAATGACGCGTTTGTCCCAACCTTCTTCCATCCACCTGAAAAAGATCATCAAAGCGACAGCGATAATTGCAAAAAGGATCAGGTAAGTTGTCTTGAATTCGGGGTAGCGGTTGTACACAAAGAAGTAGCCACCAGCGAGAGCCAGGATGATCACGGTCAGAAGGACAAGTAGGCTGTTGATGATTTTTGCGATTTTCAATTGCATGGCAGGTTTTCCTGTTCAGTTGTTGCATTTATAAATAGTGGTCACCCCGAATTATCGAAGTGACCACCATAGTTTTCGTATTTAAATGGGCATTCGTCCGAATGCTGCCACAAAGCGCCTAAAGGCCAGCTTTTTGCAGCAGTTCGAGGAAGTCCTGAGGTTGATAAGTGGAGACGGTCTGGGTCAGCAGTTTGCCGCCTCTCAATGCCGCAATCTTGCGATAGACTTCCGCATCTTCCTTTGTGGCGGCGATGGATTTCTTCTCAACCATTACATACTTGGTCCCGGCAATCGGGGCAGCATTTCCGACATTGACCTCATCAACTGCAAGCCCACTCTCAAGAATGCGTAATGCATCAGTTGGGAATTTGGCGATTACAAAGAGCGTCATATCGGGGTGCTCTTTGACGAGATCTTGCAAACCTTGATGCGACAGCACCAAGACTTTCGCGTCTCTCGCGGCAAGGGGCAGCGCCATTTGTTGGATGCGGTCCTTAGCCACATCATCGTTAACAACAACGATGGCATCCGCATTAATGCGGCGCATCCATGTAACGGCGACNNTCTCTCTCTAAAATATCCCTTAAATAGTTTTGGTGGCGGAGAAGGGATTTTCTCCGCCACCAATAATTGTACTAAATATTAGCCCAAAATGCCGAGCGCGCCCAGTACAAAGGCAATTACCGCAACGATCAGGATGACCCGCACGGGATTGACCTTCTTCTTGAGCAGCCAGTAGCAGAAGGCTACCAGGATGATGGGCAGTAGTTTCGGCAGGATGCCATCAAGCGTATCCTGCAGAGCAACGGTCTTCACTACTTCTTGACCAGTTGTTGGATCAGTCAACGCCCTTTGGTAGGTGTACTTCAGTCCCAGGCCTATCATGCTTGGCACGAAACCACCAACCACGGTCAAACCGAGGATCTGAGCAGCCTTTCGCAGGGTGTTGAAATCAGTGTTGCCTTCGATGTCTTCAAGGATGGCAACAGAGCGTTTGTAGCCCCATTTGAAGAGCGGCCATCTCGCGAGGAAGAGAGCAAGAAGTGGGAGGATGATCACGGGCAGGGAGAGGAAGCTACCTTCGGCTGCCAAGCCAGCAGCGATGATGTAGGCAATCGGTTTCACGAGTACAGCCTGGATAGTGTCACCAATACCTGCCAGAGGTCCCATCAAGGCAACCTTGATGCTGTCGGACATGTCAGTTTCATAGCCTTCTTCAAGGGCAGTGGCTGCACCCATGATCACGGATGAACCGCCCGGATGGCAGTTATAGAACTGCATGTGGCGTTCGAGGTTCTCGCAAACCTCATCGTTGTTGTCATAGAGTTCCTGCATGATCGGAACCATGGCATACGCAAAGCCAGAAGCCTGCATACGTTCGTAGTTCCAGCACCACTGCAGTGCCCAGTTGTGTCGTTTGGCGGCTTTCTTTAGAGCCTGTTCAGAGAGTTTAGCATTTGTGCGTGCCATGTTATGCCTCCTGCTTCTTCATAAAAACGGTAAAGAGATAGCCGAGGGCAATACCGATGATGGCCAGGCCGAGCGTGGGAACGCCCATGAAAGCATAGAGTGCATAGCCAACCAACATAAATGGCCAGAAATGCTTGATGTCCATGTATGAAAGCAGCAACGCAAAACCGACCGCCGGGAGAGCCTTTCCAATCACAGCCAGACCATTCTTGATCCAGGCGTAATTGGCGATAAAGTCGGCAATCACCTGATACTTGTCAATGAACAGCATACCAATGAACACAGGGATGAAACGGCTCCAGAACCAACCCATGGTGCCGAGCAGATGCCAGCGTTCGAAGGATTTGATGTCTTTGTTGGCGAGGGCTTTGTCACCACCGTGCTGGAAGACGGTTGTCACACCACGGCCAAGGATGTCAAACCAGGACATGAGCAGGGCAACAACGGTACCGATAACGATACCCTGGTTGATGTCACCACTCTGTTTGGCTACGACCACACCGAACATGGAACCTACGTTGTAGTCAGGCGTTGTCGCGCCTCCATAGGTATAGAAGCCGATATCATAGAGGGCGCAAATAGCACCGACCTCCAGACCCAGCTTAACATCGCCGACCAGAATACCGGTCACGACGCCAAAAATGAGCGGGTTATAAATGCCGCCCATGGCCAATGACGCAAACACAATCATTAAGCCTGTAAAGAGTGCTAGAAATAAAGCGAGAAGAAACGTACTCATTTAGGTCAAACTCCTTTCGTTGTTTTTGGAGGTTTCCCTCCTGATGAACTACATATGATTGATCCGATCAAAGTACTTCTTGAGCAACGCGTCGTTATATTCTTCACCTCCATCAATATTCTGTGATTTAAAGAAGGGCGGCGTGAGACCTCTCGCGAGGAGCATCTTGGCCGATTCAAGCACAACAGCCTGCAGCGCAACCGAAGTGACGATTGATGACATACCGCAAATGGCGGTATCGAGCCCTTCAAGCTGGATGCTTGCGTCCCCATCAGGAACCTGATTGTCAATTACTACATCTGCCACCTCAAACAAGCGTTTGCCGGACTGATGCTTTGAACTAAGTTTGGAACTGGCGCTGACCGATGTCAGGGCAACGACTTTGGCGCCCCTCTCCTTTGCCTGTAAGGCGATCTCAATGGGCAAGGGATTGCGACCTGAGTTGGAAATAATGAAGATCACATCTTCCTTCAGGATCTCAACCTTTTTCATGAGAATTTCGCCAACGCCCTGGATGGCTTCATAGGAACCACCAGCTGGATCTTTGATTACTTTCGAGGGCACGTAACCACCAGCACGCCCACACAACTCAATTGCTCCAGCATAAGAATGCCCGGAACCAAAAGCCTGGATGATGCCACCGTGTTCGAACGTGTCTGCAATACAGCGGGCAGCCGCAAGAATGTTTTCTCCCTGAGTTTCCTGGAGCTGACCGATAAGCTTATATGCCTTCTCGAACACTTCATTATTCATTCGTACACCTCTGAAATATTTTATTGTTATCACAGTTCTGACTGATTGCAATAATTGTTCCAGCAAGAAAAACTTGAACCTGTCTTACTGGCACTTCTGTAATGATAATAATACAAAATATACCAGTGTCAATACAAGTGGTTTATTTTNNGACCAAGCCGGCTAATCTATCAGTATCTATTATATCGAATTTTTCGTCCTCTTGTATATTTGGAACACAAAACGATAGTTTTGCGCCTTTGACCGAAGTATCGCTCACTTTCATGTGGCAACTGAAGTGCACTTGCCCGCAGCCAGTGCGTTGGATCAACTCCTGCACATTCCCTGCCCGAACGCCGCCGCCGGCCAGCACTTCCACCGCCCCCACCTCGACGCAGCGCTTGATCATTTCGGCACCTGCCGGCGCGGAAGGCTCCCTTCCGCTGGTCAGAATGCGCCTGAAACCGAGCTCAGCCAGCCTGGGCAGCACTTCTTCCGGCTCATTTTTCATGATGTCAAAGGCGCGATGAAAAACCAATTCCCTGCCGCCTGCTGCTTCCGCCCAGGTCTTACAGCGTTCTTCATCCAACCAACCGTCTGCAGTCAAAAAACCTACCGCAAAACCATCGGTACCTGCCTTTGCCAATTCACGCGTGTCCCGCAGCATGGTCTTAAATTCGAGGTCAGTGTAACAAAAACCTCCAGCCCGCGGACGGATCATGCTGATCACCGGGATGCCCACCCTGGCTTTGGCTTCCAGCAATGCTCCGACCGAAGGGGTAAGACCACCCACAAACAGCGCTGAATTCAACTCCACCCGATCTGCTCCAGCCCCAGCTGCCCGTACTACATCGTCCACTGAACCGCAGCATACTTCGATGACCACCTTTCCCATTGCGATCTCCTGTTAGATAATTCCAAATTTTTCAAACGTGTGCCAGATGCCATCCTCATCAGGAGCCGGCGCGTGATAATCCGCCGCAGCCATTACTTCAGGGCTGCACTGCCCAATCGTCACGCCAATTCCGGCTGCCTTTAGCATGCTGATATCATTCTGCCCATCGCCAATTGCCATTGCTTGCTCTATCGGCACTCCAAAGTAATCGAGGACTGCCCTCATCCCAACATCTTTTCCGCCTTCACGAGGGATCACGTCACAGTTATAAGGGTTAAAACGGACAATCTCACTATTACTTAAATAGGGCGTAATTTGCGCCTCGATCTCATAATTTATATAAGGCGCAATGGAAAGCACATCGCGGCTTACCGCCCCATCCGCCGAAGTCACCACTGGGTAAGGAATATGGATCATTTCATGAAAAGACCGTACATTTTCGTCTATCTTCGTCAGATAGAGCTTATCTATCTCAACCAGGCAGCAAGCAAAGTTCAGTTCTTCTGCCAGGCGCAAAATGGTGGCCACATCATGCGGATCGAGAACAGCCTTGTGAACAATGGTGTCATCCGGCAGGTAACAAAGCTGCCCGTTGACCGCCACATAGCCATCCAGCGCGATACCCTGCAATATCTTGCCCTCTTCAAAAGTGCGGGTGTGCCTGCCAGTCGCGACAAACACCCTGACCCCATTTTTGCGCGCCCTTTGGATCGCCTCCAGAGCGCTGGTTGGAATCGTGCGGGTTATTGAACTTGTCAGAGTATTGTCCACATCGCAGAATACCACTTTTATCATTGTCTATCCTTGGTTATGTTATTATGATTTCGTTATGCTATTATATCGAAGCTTATGCTACTAAAGATACTAACAATGGAGAATGGTGAGAGATGCTAATTAAGAATGGTCTTGTTTTCTGCGAAGATTTCGCCCTGCGCGAAGGGGACGTTTACACTGAGTTCGACCGCATCAGCGAACCTCAAAATCAGCCGGAAGTACTTGATGCCACTGGATGCATTGTCGCTCCCGGGTTCATAGACATACATATCCACGGCGCTAACGGCACTGATTTCTGTGACAGCACCCGCGAAGCGCATGCGAATATCGCCCGCTACCTGGCATCTGTAGGCGTCACCAGCTATCTTGGCACCACCATGGCAATGCAAAAACCTGTTCTGCTGAACATGGTCCGCAGTGCCAACGAGTTCATGGATAATCCCGTTGAAGATGGCGCTGTTATGCGAGGAATCAATCTCGAAGGTCCTTTTGCTGCAGTTGAGAAAAAGGGCGCCATGGACCCCAACAATCTGATTGATCCTGATTACGATCTCTTCGTTGAGCTTAATGAAGCTTCCGGCGGTCGCATCCGGCTTAACGATGTCGCACCCGAGAAGCCTGGCGCGCTTGATCTCATCGAACGCACCAGTGAAGTCTGCGTGGTCAGCCTGCATCACACCAGTGCCGATTATGAGCTGGCTAAAGAAGCGTTTATGCGCGGCGCCAGCCATGTTACCCACCTCTACAATGCCATGAATGGCTTCAGCCATCGGGCTCCTGGCCTCATTGGCGCAGCATATGACTTCGCAAGCAGCGTGGAGCTGATCAGCGACGGGCATCATGTTCATCCTGCCGCAGTCCGCGTTGCATTCAGCATCTTTGGCGAAGATCGCGTCTGCCTGATCAGCGATGCCATGATGGCCTGCGGTATGCCTAATGGTGAATACGAATTAGGCGGTCAGAAGGTGACCGTGACCGACGGTCTTGCCACCCTCGCCAGCGGTACCATCGCCGGCAGTGCCACCCCGTTGACGGAATCGTTCCGCCGGGCTGTGGTCGAGTTTGGTATCCCGGTCGAGTCCGCACTGCGTGCAGCCACTGCCAATCCAGCCCGGGTGTTGGCTATGGAGGATGAGATCGGCTCCATAGCAGTTGGAAAACGCGCTGACCTTACCCTGCTCGATGCCGAAACGCTTGAGGTCCGCCACGTCGTGCTCGGTGGTAAACTGCTCTTCTAGCAGGATTTCAAAATCAAATTCGTACTTGGTGAAGATGCCCCTCCATGACATGGTAGGGCATCTTCTTTTTGTTTCATCACTCCGTATTCAACCTGTGGATAACAACCTTCCGTGATACACTTTTTCGTATCATGAACCCAAAATCGCTGATTCTGCTCGAATTTCCGAAAGTCCTCGCGCGCCTCAAAACATACGCGTCTTTCAGCGCGTCTGACGCCCTGGCTGAGGTGCTACGCCCCACCAGTAGCCTCGAGAACGCCCTCCAACGCCAGCAGGAAACCCGTGAAGCCCGCCTCCTGATCTCAATCAATGACAGCATTTCCTTCCAAGGCGCGGTGGACCTGGCTCCTCTTACGGACCAGACCCTGCACGGCATGACCCTTGAAGCCAGCGACCTTCTGGCCGTTCGCAACACCCTGATCCTTTCGCGCACTGCCCGCCGCGTTTTACTCGACAACACAGAAAGCGCCCCAACGCTGGCAGCCATGGCTGAGGGTCTCTCGGACGGCGGTGGATTGATCGACCAGATCAACCGCACCATCAGCGAACGTGGCGAGGTACTCGACAGCGCATCATCCGAACTGGCTCACATTCGTTCCGAAATTAAAGTTATCCATGCCCGCCTGATGGACCGTTTGAATCGCTACCTGACCGACCCCGCCAGCTCGCGTATGTTGCAGGAGACTCTCATCACCCAACGCTCCGGTCGTTACGTTTTGCCCTTGCGTGCCGAACACAAGGGGCAGATCAAAGCGATCATCCACGACCAAAGCGCTTCCGGTGCGACGCTTTTCATTGAACCACTTGCGGTGGTTGAGCTCAACAACAAGTTTCGCGAACTTGAACTCGCGGAGAGGGATGAAGTGTTGCGCGTCTTGCGTGCCCTCAGTCAGCAGATTGCTTTGCAGGCTGAAAATCTCAATCTGACCACCAAAGCCATGGCTGGGATCGACCTTGCGCTCATGAAAGCTCATTACGCCGATGACCTGCATGCCAACGAGCCTGAGTTGGTACCTTTCCCCGCGCAACCTCCCGAAGCCCATCCCGGCAGCACCATCCAACTGCGCCGTGCCCGCCACCCACTTTTGGATCCTAAGACGGTCGTGCCGATCGATTTTGAACTGGATCGTCAGACCTTTTCGGTCGTGCTCACCGGTCCCAACACCGGCGGCAAGACCGTCACCCTGAAGACCGTCGGTCTGATGGTGTTGATGGCACAAGCGGGATTGCAGATTCCGGCTCAATCCGGTTCCCGTCTGAGCATCTTCAGGGATGTTTTTGCGGATATCGGCGATGAGCAGTCGATTGAACAGTCCCTTTCGACGTTTTCCGGGCACATCACCCAACTGGTGCGTATTCTCAAACACGCTGACCACCGTTCACTGGTTTTGCTGGACGAACTTGGCGCTGGCACCGACCCGCAGGAAGGTTCTGCCCTGGCACGCGCTGTTTTGGACTTCATGCTCCAGAGGCGGTTTACCTCCGTCGTTGCCACCCACTACCCCGAGCTCAAAGCTTACGCCCACGCCACCAAAGGCGTCACCAATGCCAGCCTTGAGTTTGACCTCGAAACCCTGCGCCCCACCTACCGCCTTGTGATCGGTCTGCCCGGGCGCTCCAACGCCCTGGCGATTGCAGACCGATTAGGCCTCGACCCTGCCATCATCGCCGCCGCACGCCAGGAAATTGATCCAACCGAACTGCACGCCGATGACCTGCTCGAGGAGATCCACAGGCAGCGTAACCTGGCGATTGCCAGCTACGAAGCAGCCGAAAAAGCCCGCCAGGAAGCCGAAACCAACCGCAACCAGATCAACGCCCGCCTTGAACAGCTTGAAGCAGACAAAGCCAAATTGCTGGATGCCCATGAATCGCAGCTTGAGAGTGAGCTCGATGCCCTGCGTGATGAGCTTAACTCCATCAGGCGTGAACTCACCCGCTTGCGCCAATCCCCGGAAAAACAGGTTCAGTTAGCTGAAATTGAAGAGAAACTTGAGGTTGTTGAGCAAAAGCAGGAACAAAAGATCCGCAAGAAACGCCGTGCCCCAAAAGCCAAAGGTCTTGGCGGACCGCTCAAAGCAGGCGAAAAAGTGTTTGTGCGAAAACTCGGCGCTGAAGGGGTGGTGAGCAGCGTGGATGGCNNAGAGCAGCGTGGATGGCGAGGACCTGGAGTTGCAGATAGGTGCTTTGCGTGTGCGCGCGAAGTCGTACGAGGTTGAGCGCAAGGTATCAGCACCCGAAGAAACCTCCACATCTCCGCAGCCTGCTCCCGTGCCATCGGGTACTACCGCCCTGCCTGGGATCAATACTCCCGGGCTGGAGCTTGATCTACGGGGTCACCGGGTGGATGACGCCCTGGACCGCGCTGAACGCTACCTGGAACAGGGTTTTACCTCCGGAATGCTCTTTGGCCGGATCATCCACGGGCGCGGGACTGGCGCAGTGCGCCAGGCAGTCCGGGACTTGCTTAATCATTCACCTTATGTTCGTAGATGGGAAAATGGCGGGGAAAAAGAAGGCGGGGACGGAGTCAGCGTGGTGTTCTTCCAACCAAACAAATAAAAAAAAGGATCGCCACTAATTTGCTCCCAAGCTTACTGGCGATCCTTCTGCGCCGGTCCCCTGAGGC
>MTKX01000758.1_pt1 | contig 17782 bp, 17 predicted proteins | sample 1042771 | NCBI WGS metagenome assembly MTKX01 (sample SAMN06212183, study PRJNA360534) | anaerobic digester metagenome | biome: Wastewater treatment plant; material: sludge; isolation source: anaerobic digester fed with sludge from wastewater treatment plant | place: Denmark: WWTP Randers ... | reverse complement strand
TATAACTTTAACACAACAACCGGGAATCTGACCTGGAGGCAGAACAATAAAGGTACGGGATTGAAAGAAACATTCTATTACGATAATATTGAGAGACTTGACAGCGTTTATAAAGGGACCTCGGCACCGGTAAGGACACTGAAGATGACTTACGACAGTTATAAGGCAGGTATCACATCAAAAAGTGACGTTGGAAATCTGTTTTACAACAGACCTGGTAAACCCTATGCTATCAGTCATATTTACCCGACGACCGGCCTTACACCCAGCACCACTCAGACACTGACTTATTCCTCTTTTGAAAGTATAAGGACAATATCGGAAAACAACTACAGTGCTTCTTTTATTTATAATGCAGACGATGAAAGGGCAAAGATGGAAATTAAACAGGGGGTTAATACGATATTGACACGTTGGTATCCGAGCAACAGGTACATAAAAGAAACTGCAGGGGGAGTGACCAAGGAGTATACTTTTATCGGTGGAGATGCTTATACAGCTCCGGTTGTTGCTATTAAACAAAGCGGAACTACAACGTATTACAATTTATTACGTGACCATCTGGGCAGTATTAACTATGTCATCAGGGCGAGTGATAATTACACTATTGCCGAATATAGCTATGATGCCTGGGGCAGGATGCGTAATACTACCACGTGGGAGAATTATGCTCCGGGATCTGAACCTGCTCTGTTTGTTGCGGGAAGGGGATTTACAAGCCATGAACACCTGCCATGGTTCAACCTTATAAATATGAATGGCCGGGTTTATGATCCTCTGATTGGGCAATTCCTGAGCCCGGACAGATTTATCCAAAATCCAGCCTATACACAGAATCTGAACAGATATTCGTATTGTTATAATAATCCGCTGTCTAACGTTGATCCAACGGGTAATGGTGTATATCGTCAGAATATCATAACAAGCTTATTCTTCCAACGAAAGGGAGCAACATACGGTAGTGGAGTTGGAGGCAGCGGTGGTAGTTGGAGTGGGAATACTGGAAGGCCAGGGTCTGAGGGAAATGGTATTGGATTAAATGGAGTATACTTTGATTGGCAAACTTTCACTTATCGTTCTGTAACGACTATGAACATGGTAAGTGGGCCGATTATAACCACTTCTGACTTGTTATTCTTTACCTATCATCTGAATTCTTCACAACATGACAGCTTTGGTATTGGTGGTAAACCTATATATGAAAAGGCGATTCTAGGAGGGGGCCCAAATTCAAAATTTTCATCAATTGATGAAGCTGCTATGGATTTTGGATTGAGATATAACGATAATTCAATATCAAGGAACAAAGAATTTGGTACGGTTATTTATTCGTTTGAAGAAAATGGTGTTATATTTTATTCTTATATGGTACCAATTGTTGGAGCTTCAGAAAATGTATTTATTCCTCTTGGCGCCCCGTGGCTGACTACGTTCTTAGGATTTGCCCATACTCATAGTCTTGGTAGTGAGGATTTTTCAGAACTAGATTTATATAATACTGTGTATTACAATTTTCTGTGTACTCCTTCAGGGGCATTGTACAGGTATTCAGCGAGAGATCAATCTACTTTAGTAATAACAAGAGACTTACCTAATTTTTCAAATTTCCAAAATTATCAATGGGATGAGAGAGATTATGGTCAATTAAATTTCTGGAAACAGATATTATGGAGGTTTAATAATAAGTAAAACTATGAATTTGAAAAAAATAATTACTCCTACGTTTACAATATTAATTATTGCCTTATTTTTTTATGTGATACATATAAATAAAAAACCTGGATTGTTAGAATTTAACTTTTCAGAAGAAGGCATTATTTTAGANNCGAAACTACTGCAATAGAAATTGCAGAAATAATAGGATTTCAGGTTTTTGGACAAAATTTGAAAGATTATATGCCACTTCACGCATATTTAAAAGATGATACTATTTGGCATGTATATGGGTTACCTAAAAAATCACAATTTTTTGTTCAAATGCGTCGCGGACCTGTAATTGAGATACAGAAAAAGGATACAAAGTTGATAAATATATATATATCTAATTAGTATAATAATCAATTACATACTAATCAAATATGAGTGCCATTCTTAATTCATCTTCAGGAGGGTACTGGCAGAGTGGTTTCGGCGGATTTTATTATACCAGCCAACTAGAAGCATATATTAATGGATGTTTTTATAATGAAACTCATAATTCCTGGAGTCATACTAAACAAACTAACTGGTACACAGCAATAACCTTAGGTTTACTAAGCAGAGATGCGATAAATGATTCTATGACAGCAAGTCTAGAGGATGGACCTGGAGATGGCGGTAAAAAACCAATCCTAGGTCTATCTGTAGATTTTGCACTTGCTATAGCTTCTTTGGGTTATACTATTGAAGGCGGATTCTATACTGATGGTAAAGCGAGTAGTCAATTTTTTTCACACGGTCAGACTTTTGGTGTAGAAGCTTCAGCAGGATTTAATTTTATTCTTATCAAGCCAAAAAATAATTTCGAGTTTAGTGACTTAGAAGGTATGGGGACAAGTGGTGTTATAAATTTTTGGATATTATCCATCAGCGTATTAGGAAATTCAAGTCCTAGTTATCCTACAAATTCAGTATTTGATACATATTGGGGCATTAAGATTGGTATTGGTCCTGGGGCGGGTGGTTCATATTCTCCTAGTTCAAATACATTTTTTCATGATTGGATACCTGATTTTAGTAAATCTTTTTTCAATTGGAAATAAATTCTTAAAATATGGCTGAAAATATTCTTTTCTATGGATTTGTCACATCTTGTATCATTTATGGAATATTTACATTTTTGGTAAAGGCAATATTAAAATCAAACGGATATCAAGTAGTGATATTTAATATAGACTTTTCTGATTTTAAGAATTTACGTTCGTTAGCTATGCAAGAAAAAAAATATAGATTTCTTTATCTAGCCTATATCTTATTCAGTATTATACCTTTATCTTTAATAGTTATAATATTGATTACATTATTTCACTAAAAGAACAATAAGGGCATCCTGGTACCGGTAAGGACAAAAAATGACTTATGACAGTTATAAAGGAGGTACTACATCAAAACCTGATGATGGGAATCTACCTGTGCTAATTCCTTCTTTTGGAGTTAATACTTAGATGGATGGATTTCACTGCTTCAAAATAAAATTGCCATTTGTCTTATTATCAGGTAAATTTGACAAAGTAGACAAGAATTCATACAGGTTTTAACTTTTCATTAACTCTTATTAACCTCACTTTAACTCTCTTATGCACAACATGGAATACCTTTGATATAATAATTTAAATAAAATAGCCATGGAAAGAATCTTAAAAAATCTGTTTTTCTTTTTTGTAATTATTGCAATTTCTCTTTCTGCTGCCGGACAGGATAAGAAAGATGAAAGCAAAAGCAAAAGCAAAATTAAAATTATTATTGATGACGGCTCCGGGAGCAGAACAGTTGTTGATACACTTATTATGGGTGACAAGATCCCTGAAACTATTACCACAACTGATGGCAAGGTGATTTATATCGATGCTCCTGAAAAAGGCGAAAAAAACCGCCATGTGAGTGTTTTCGTGTCAACGGACAAGGAGGGTAAAGGTAAAACCCGGCAGGAAAAGGTGATAATTATAGGCGACAAGGGTGGAACATGGACTGCCTCATCATCGGGCAGCACTTATCACATAACTGAAGGTGACAGAGAAATAATATCAGATTCTGATAAGACGAAATATGTAATTGCTAAGGACGGGGTGGTTGTTACTGTGGAATCTGATGATGAAGCAAAAGCCAGGGAGATCATTGATGATGTCAGGGAAAAACTGGGTGTGGAAGAAAAAGAATAACTGTTTAATATACAGATAATAATCCGATCAGGCTTTCATGTTCATTCCTGAAAATGAGTCCGGGCTTCCGGCTCATTTTCTTTTTGTATTGATCTTCAGATGTTTACGTTTTTAAATACCTGCCAGATATCACCCTCAGGGAACGGGGCAGTTATTATGATTTTTTCCTTTTTTACCGGATGGATAAACTCCAGTCTCCTTGCCATGAGGCTGATACTTCCATCATCATTTGATCTTGAAAATCCGTATTTCAGATCTCCTTTTACAGGACATCCGATCTCAGCCAGCTGAGCCCTTATCTGGTGGTGACGGCCTGAATGGAGTATCACTTCAAGCAGATAATAGCGATCCGATCGTCCTGCAACACGATATGTGAGGCTTGCCTTTTTTGAGCCTTTAACCTCAGTGTCATAGACATACGTCTTTTTTTGCTTTTCGTTCTTTTTAAGGTAATGAGATATCGTACCTGTATCTTCCGGCGGTCTGTTCTTGACAATGGCCAGATAAACCTTCATTACTTCCGAAGTCCTGAACATCTCGTTGAGTCTCGAAAGAGCCTTGGATGTTCTTGCATAAAGTATCACACCGCTCACGGGGCGATCAAGCCTGTGAACCACTCCCAGGAAGACTTCTCCCGGTTTGTTGTATTTCCTGGCAATGTATTTCTTCACTTCGTCATCAAGTGAAGGATCACCCGATCTGTCACCCTGTGAAAGATCAGAAGGCCGTTTGTTTACAGCAATTATATGATTATCTTCATAAAGGATCTCCGGCATCATCAGTACTGTTCCTTTTCATTTGTGAACTGGAGCGTCTTAACATCGCTGATATATGCTTTTACTGCACCTGCAATCTCATCGTAAAGGTTATGGTATCTCCTCAGAAACCTTGGAGAGAACTCCCTGTTTATTCCCAGCATGTCGTGCAGAACAAGCACCTGTCCGTCAGTCTTAGGTCCTGCTCCAATGCCAATGACCGGTATTTTAAGGCTCGCTGTAACATCCCCTGCCAGCTTTGCAGGGATCTTTTCAAGGACAATAGCAAAACAACCTGTCTTTTCAAGAAGTCTGGCATCCTCCATAAGGCGGTTTGCCTCCTCTTCCTCCTTAGCACGGACGACATAGGTCCCGAACTTATGTATCGCCTGCGGTGTTAGTCCGAGATGTCCCATTACCGGTATACCCGCAGATAAGATCCTTTCAACAGATTCTACAACCTGCCGGCCTCCTTCAAGCTTAACGGCTGCAGCTCCCGTCTCCTTCATGATCCTGATTGATGAAGCAAGAGCTTCCTTTGAATTGCCCTGGTAGGTCCCGAATGGAAGGTCAACAACAACCAGAGCCCTCCTGACCCCCCTGACGACTGATGCAGCATGATAGATCATATTATCAAGGGTAATGGGCAGTGTTGTATCATAACCTGCCATTACGTTGGAAGCAGAGTCCCCGACAAGGATCACATCAATTTCAGCTTCATCAAGGATCCTGGCAATCGAATAGTCGTATGCTGTAAGCATCGCTATCTTCTCACCCTTCAGTTTCATTTCATTGAGAACATGAGTGGTGACCCGTTTTATTGATTTCTGAATGGACGACATAATTCCGGTTTGCTTAATGAGATGACAAAGTTATTCAATTCTTTTAATATTGGCAGTCTAAGCTGTTGTTACTGTCGTTTTGTCACATAATTTCCTTATGGCATAATCATTGCTAAGATCTTATATCAATTTGTAATTTAAAAATTCATCATAAAATGGGAAAGATAATAGGTATAGACCTGGGAACTACCAACTCATGTGTCGCAGTCATGGAAGGCAATGAGCCAGTGGTGATCCCCAACAGTGAAGGTAAGAGGACCACTCCATCAATTGTTGCATTTGTTGAGAACGGCGAGCGTAAAGTAGGCGATCCTGCTAAACGTCAGGCAATAACAAATGCGAAGAAAACTGTTTATTCGATTAAAAGATTCATGGGTGAAACCTATGACAAGCTTAATGCTGAGATAAACCGCGTTACATATAATGTCGTTAAAGGAGATAATAATACTCCCCGAGTTAAGATAGACAGCAGATTATATTCTCCGCAGGAGATTTCGGCAATGATATTGCAGAAAATGAAGAAGACTGCTGAAGACTATCTTGGACAGGAAGTTACTGAAGCCGTAATAACTGTTCCGGCTTATTTCAGTGATTCACAGCGCCAGGCTACAAAAGAAGCCGGTGAGATAGCAGGGCTGAACGTAAAAAGGATAATCAACGAACCGACAGCAGCTTCCCTTGCATACGGCCTTGATAAAAAGTCACAGGATCTGAAGATCGCTGTTTTCGACCTTGGAGGAGGTACTTTTGATATCTCAATCCTTGAGCTGGGTGATGGCGTTTTTGAAGNNTGAAGTCAAATCGACAAACGGCGACACCCATCTTGGAGGAGACGACTTCGACCATCTTATAATTGACTGGCTTGCAGAAGAATTTCTTAAGGACGAGGGAATTGACCTGAGGAAAGATCCAATGGCACTTCAGCGACTGAAAGAAGCAGCTGAAAAGGCTAAAATAGAGCTTTCTTCATCTACATCAACTGAAATAAACCTTCCGTATATAATGCCGGTTGATGGTATTCCGAAGCATCTTGTAAAGACTCTTACCCGTGCCAACTTTGAGAAGATATGCGATAAGCTCTTCCAGAAATGTATAGAACCTTGCCAGAAAGCACTTGCAGATTCAGGATTAAAAGTAACTGACATCGATGAGGTACTACTTGTTGGCGGATCGACAAGGATACCTGCCATTCAGCAGCTTGTTGAAAAGTTCTTCGGCAAAACTCCTTCAAAAGGTGTTAATCCTGATGAAGTTGTTGCCGTAGGAGCTGCTATCCAGGGCGGTGTTCTTACAGGTGAGGTAAAGGATGTCCTTCTTCTTGACGTCACCCCGCTGTCACTGGGTATCGAAACAATGGGCGGCGTAATGACAAAACTTATAGAATCAAATACAACAATTCCTACAAAGAAAACTGAGGTTTTTACAACAGCTGCTGACAGCCAGCCGTCTGTTGAGATCCATGTATTACAGGGCGAAAGGCCCATGGCATCAGGCAACAAAACTATCGGGCGCTTCCATCTCGACGGTATACCACCAGCTCCGAGAGGTATTCCTCAGATCGAAGTAACATTCGATATAGACGCAAACGGTATACTTCATGTTACAGCCAAGGACAGGGGTACCGGAAAAGAACAGAGAATCAGGATTGAAGCTTCATCAGGACTAAGCGATGACGAAATAAAGAGAATGCGCGATGAAGCTAAAGCCAACGAGGAATCTGATAGAAAAGCACGGGAAAAAGCTGAAAAGATAAACTCAGCGGACAGTATGATATTCACGACTGAGAAGCAACTGAAGGAATTCGGCGACAAGATCCCGGCTGATAAGAAATCGGCTATCGAGAGCTCTCTGTCGAAACTTAAGGAAGCTCATAAGAGCCAGGACCTGAATGCAATAGACAAAGCCCTGGCAGAACTGAATGCCGTTTGGCAGTCAGCTTCAGAGGAAATGTACAAAACAGCCCAGGCTTCCGGACAGGGCGCTTCACAACCCGGCCCGGGCCCTCAGGGACCAGGCCCATCAGGCGATAGCGGTTCAAAATCCGGTAGTGACGAAGTTACAGATGTTGACTTTGAGGAAGTGAAATAAATGTTACCATCTGAATCAATATAATATCAAACCAAACATCAGAAGGGTGTCTCAAAATGACACCCTTTTTTATACTTTTATGAAGGATTTAGCGTTCCTTTTCCATGGAAAAAAAGATCATTCTTATTCTTTCATTGGCTGCTGCTTCACTTCTTGTGACGGGACAGAGCGAAGTAAATATCAATAAAACGGACCAACAGGGCAGAAAACAGGGAGAATGGATAAAGAAATATCCTGACGGGAATATTCAGTATGAGGGGACATTCAGGGACGATCATCCTATCGGGGAGTTTAAAAGATACTCAGAGGACAAAAAGCTTCAATCAGTAATGGTTTACAGCAACGACGGGAAAGAAGTCGCTGCAACTCACTACCATCCGAACGGCTTTATCGCTTCAAGAGGAAAATATGTCAACCAGCTTAAGGAAGGAAAATGGCAGTTCTTCTCATATTTCTACGAAGGATATCTGATAAGCGAAGAGTTCTACCTTCATAACAAAAGGAACGGTCCATCATTTAAATTCTATACCGACTCGACGATATTTGAAAAAGTGACCTATGTCAACGATAAGAAGGAAGGGGAATGGCTGCAGAATTATCCGGACGGAAAGAAATTCCTGAGATCCAATTATTCAAACGATCAGCTCAACGGAAAATTCGAGGTGTGGTATGAGAACGGCAAACAGGAGATATCAGGATTTTATAAAAATAATTTCCGCGATGGCACCTGGCAGATATTCAATGAAGACGGTACTCTGAAATATAAAATGGATTACGAACTGGGGAATACTGCAGACAAGCAAATGGATATAGATGCCACTAACCTGATGGACAAGCTTGAAAAGAACCAGGGCAGGATCCCGGATCCGGAGAAAACCGGCACTATAAAAAGATGAAAATTTTTACTCTTTTTATCAGAGGAAAACAAATAATTCCTGCTGCAGTAGTATTACTTATCCTGAGTATTGACCTTAGTGCAGAGGATCAGATATATAATTATTTTTACCGGGTCTATTTCATTGACAAAGGGGAAAACAAACCCTGGAATTATCCGCCATCAGATCTTCTTTCAGAAAGGGCACTCGACAGAAGGTTAAAATACCAGATTACAGTTCCCGATGTCAGGGATATCCCGGTCAGCCGTCAATACATAAATGAAATAATTTCCCGGGGATTTGCATTGCATTGCTGCTCAAAATGGATGAACACAGCACTGTTCAAAACAAATGAGGCAATTGATGAACAGCTGCTGCTTGACCTTCCTTTTGTCAGTGGTGTAAAGCTTGTAAAGAAACCTGCGGGTAAAAGCAGCTTTGCAGGAAAACTCGATCTCATTGCTGAAGCTGATGATAAACTGCTGCCCGGTTTTCACATCGCTATGCTGAACGGAACTTCTGTTCATCTTTCCGGCTATGATGGCAGGGGGATCCTGATAGCTGTTCCCGACGGAGGCTTTCTGAATGCTGACAGAATATCTTCCCTGGGTGACCTTCGAAGCCGCAAGGGAATAAGGTATACATACGATTTTGTACGGAACGACCCTTTTGTTTACGGCTATCATACACACGGAACTGCAGTTATGTCTATTCTGGGGGGACAGATACCCGGGATCCTGGAAGGTACTGCCCCGGGGGCAGATTATATGCTTTTCCGGACAGAAGATACGGAAAGCGAAAGTGCGGCTGAAGAGGATTTCTGGGTAGCAGCAGCAGAATTTGCCGACAGCTCCGGCGCCGATATAATAACCTCTTCCCTGGGATACTTTCACTTTGACGATACTTCACTTGACTATTCCTTCTCTGATATGGACGGGAATACGGCATTCATAACAAAAGCTGCCGACATTGCTGCATCAAAAGGGATCGTGGTCTTCAGCAGTGCGGGAAATGAACGCAGCAATGAATGGAAGCGTATCATAGCTCCGTCAGATGGCGACAGTGTAGTATGTGTCGGAGCAGTTGATAACGATGGACACATATCTTATTTCTCATCGGCAGGTCCGGCAGCAGACAGAAGGGTAAAACCTGATAATGTTGCTCTTGGGGTCAATGTAATAGTTCAGACATCCGTTAATGAAGTCCTCAAATCAAGCGGGACGTCTTTTTCATGTCCGGTCCTGAGCGGCATGGCTGCCTGTATTATGCAGGCCGTACCCGGTGCCACCCCGGGTGAGCTTGCAGATGCTCTTCACAGGTCAGCAGACAGGTTCCTCGTCCCCGACTCGCTTTATGGTTACGGTATCCCTGATATGATAAAGGTTCTGTCATTGCTTCAGGATGTCCACCTGAAAGAACCACCGGGAGCAACTCTGGCAAAGCCAAATCCCACAACAGGGATAATAGAGATCTTATTCAGGGAACCCCCTGGTAACCTGACGATCGAATTCTATTCTGCATCAGGTAACATTTTAAGCAGGAAAAAATATCCGGAATTTGCAGGACGCAACCTGGTTTTATCCGATCTTAGCAATTACCGGCAGGGCATTTACTTTTTAAGGCTCATAACGGGCAAAGGAATATATCTGCATAAAATAATTAAAACGGGGCAGTAATGAATGAAAGACTGACACTGTCTGAATTACAGCTGATGATAAGGGATTCCCTTTATCTGGCTCTTCCTGAATGGTACTGGGTGGTCGGAGAGATTTCAGAGATAAAGGAAAATTCTGCTGGGCATTGCTACCTTGAAATGATTGAGAAAAATCCGGATGAGAAAGATGTAAAAGCCAGGATCAAGGCAATAATATGGAATAACCGTTACAGGTTCCTCAGCTCTTTTTTCGAAAATATCACAGGAGAGTCATTGAAAGCCGGAATGAAGATCCTTGTTAAAGCTAAGATCGAATATCATGAAATTTACGGGCTAAGCCTTATCATTTCGGATATTGATCCATCCTATACGATCGGGGAAATGGCAATGAAGAGGCAGATGGTGATCAGGAAACTGGAAGAAGATGGAGTGTTTTCAATGAATAAAGAGCTTGCATTTCCGGTACTGCCCCAAAAGATTGCGATCATATCTTCAAAAACAGCTGCCGGATATACTGACTTTATGAAACATCTTCATGAGAACAGTTATGGATATGTTTTTTATACTGCACTGTTTGAAACAATAATGCAGGGAACAGAAACCGAAAAGAGCGTAATGAATTCACTGAACAGGATAGCCGATCACCCGGGTGTCTTTGATGTACTTGTAATAATAAGAGGAGGAGGATCGCAAAGCGACCTGAGCTGGTTCGACAGTTATAACATTGCATATTATATCACACAGTTCCCGATACCGGTCGTTACAGGAATAGGACACGAAAAAGACCTCTCTGTAACAGATATGGTGGCACACCGGTCGCTGAAAACGCCAACGGCGGTTGCTGATTATCTTGTCGAATGTATTACATCTGCTGAAGCCCGCCTTGATGAGTTAAGTGAAGGGATTGCGGAATTATCGCGGACTGTGATTAAAGAATATATCGAACTTACCGAATCGTACAGGCTAAAGCTGATCCCTCTGGCTAAACTCCTCATTTCAGCAAGAAAAGAAAATCTGGCTAACCGGATGATAGAAGTGATCAATATTGGAAGGGAATTCATTATGAGAGCCGGCTTTAAAACGGAAAATCAGAAATCAAGACTTGTTTCCCTGTCAGGATCATATTCAGCGGGGAAAAAATCGCTAATTGAAAAAGAGAAAAATGAACTGGTGAAGATCATCAACAAATCGGTTGCGAATATTAAACTGAAACTGGAAGGATTACAGAATAACCTGAAAATACTTGATCCGGAAAACGTACTGAAAAGAGGATTTACAATAACATCACTTAACGGAAGGATAATTAAGAGCGCCGCATCAGTAAATATAGATGATGTAGTTGAGACCCAGTTCTCTGACGGTAAGGTCGGAAGCAAAGTAATTAAAAAGGGTAACTAAAAAGTCAATAGATATGGCAAAAAAGGAATTTTCATTTAACGAAGCAATGATTGAGATTGAAAAGATCCTCAATAATATTGAAAGCGGGGATCTTGATGTAGATAAATTATCTGTTGAAGTGAAGAGAGCTTCAGAGCTGATCAAACAGTGTCAGAAAAAACTCCGGACAACAGAGGAAGAGATTAACAGCATTTTCAAGGACCTGGCATAAAATAAATCAGGACCGAAGTCCTGACTTATTACCACCCTAAACCTAAATCCATGAAAAAACTTGTAATCTTCCGATTGCTGCTTTTATATTATTAAACGGAAGCTGGTGAGGGAATGTTACAATGAAAAGCTTAAATTTTTCTTAAATAAGTTCTTTTTTGATAACCAAGCTATTTTTCTACACCAAGCACATCTTTAAATGCTTTAACAAAGGTCTCTTTTGGCAATGCCCCCATAGCCATCTGAGGCTGACCGTTAAGCGGAACAAAAAGTATTGAAGGTATACTCCTGATACCGAAAACGGCAGCAAGCTCCTGCTCTTCTTCGGTGTTTACCTTAAATATATCGAGTTTCCCATCAAAATCCTTTGCCAGGTCTTCAAGCACCGGCGCAACCATCTTGCACGGGCCGCACCAGTCAGCATAGAAATCAATTACACAGGGTTTGTCCCCTTCGAATTTCCATTCTTTGTTTTTCTCATAGTTAAATACTTTGCTGAGAAAAGTTTCCTTTGTCAGATGTTCAGTCATATCTTAAATTTGTCTTAAATATAAAAAATCATTTCATAACTATTACTGTCAACCTTTGTGCCATCATGCATGATGAGCATTTAACTCAGTTAAAATTGACTATAAATTGTAACTTTGTCATGATTTAATAACAAATTGTCATATTTATATATGTATATATGTCTTAATGACAAGATCTTCAATATTATTTCTGAGGTAGTTACCGAAGAAAATGTGAAGGCATTTGTAATCGGTGGATGGGTAAGGGATTGCCTTCTTAAGAGGGATCACCCTGGGAAGGATATCGACATTGTTGTTGCAGGAAGTGGTATTGAGATAGCCCAAAAGATCGCAAAAAAGATAGATAAAAGGCTCAGGGTGAATGTCTTTNNGTGAATGTCTTCAAAAACTTCGGGACCGCTATGTTCCGGTGGGATGACTATGAGCTGGAATTTGTGGGAGCCAGGAAGGAGTCTTACAGGAGGGGTTCAAGGAAACCTGTGGTTGAAGACGGCACGATAGAGGATGATCAGAAAAGACGAGATTTCACAATTAATGCCCTGGCCATAAGTCTCAACAAAGAGACCTATGGGCAATTCATTGATCCGTTCAACGGTGCGGAAGATCTCAGCAGAAAGATAATCAGGACACCACTTGATCCTGACAGGACTTTCTCTGACGATCCGTTAAGGATGATACGGGCCATCCGTTTTGCCACTCAGCTGAAATTCAATATCGAAAAAGACACTTTTACTTCGATAAGAAATAACGCCGAAAGGATCAGGATCGTTTCAAAGGAAAGGATCGTAACAGAGCTTAACAAAATCATAATGAGCGAAGTGCCATCAACAGGATTTATACTGCTTGAAAGATCGGGTCTGGTCGGATTAATTTTCCCGGAGCTTAATGCACTCAAAGGAGTTGATCAGAAAGAAGGCCGGGCTCACAAGGATAATTTCCTTCATTCAGTTAAAGTTCTTGATAACATAGCTGCCAATACCGATAACCTATGGCTCAGATGGGCTGCGCTTCTGCATGATATAGCAAAACCGGCAACAAAGAAATACCTCCCCGACACAGGATGGTCGTTTCATGGTCATGAATTCCTCGGATCAAAAATGATCCCCGATATATTCAAACGCTTAAGACTGCCGCTGGATGAAAAGATGAAATATGTTCAGAAACTTGTTGACCTTCATCTTCGTCCTATCGTCCTCTCTCAGGAAGAGATAACCGATTCAGCAGTGAGAAGGCTGCTTTTTGAAGCAGGGGACGACATCGATGACCTTATGCTCCTTTGCGAAGCTGATATCACATCAAAGAATGAAGCTAAAAAAGCCCGGCACCTTGAGAACTTCAGATATGTAAGGAAGAAGCTTAAGGAAATTGAGGAAAAAGACGCTATAAGGAACTTCCAGCCTCCTGTTGACGGCAGTGAGATAATAAGAACATTTGGCATAAAGCCCGGCAGGGAGGTTGGCATAATAAAGAACGCCATCAGGGAAGCCATTCTCGATGGTATTATCCCCAACGAACATGAAGCAGCCAGGAACCTGATGCTTGAAAAAGGGAAAGAACTCGGACTGACACCTGTTTCTTGAATTATCTTATCTTAAGATCGATCAGAACAGGCAGATGATCGCTGAAACCTCCCAGGTAACGGTAGCCCCGCCAGGTGGAAAAAGGGCTGAGCCCGGGGTAAACCGGATCCCTGAACAACAGAAAATCAGGATTAAAGATCCGCATCATTCGCTGTTCTGTATATAGACCTCTTTCGCATCTTAACAGGAAGCGTGAGACAATAATCTGATCAGGCATCTCCCATATCCCCTTGTACCGGTAGGTGCCGCTATTCCTGCCGAGTAGCCCTGACAGGTTCATCAATAGTGTATCACGCCCTGTCCCTGAGGTAATACTCTCCAACACCTTATCTCCGGGAGAAACATTGAAATCACCTGTAATGATGATCTTTGCCCTGTTTTTGCACGCCGTATTAATAGAATCAGCTTTTACTCTCACCAATTCTGCAATCTGTTTTCTCTTTGCATCGCCCGACAGTACCCCTCCCCTTTTCGATGGCCAGTGGTTCACAAATAAATGGATGGTATCATCCATTACCAGGCATTTTGCATACAGAACATCACGTGTAAAAAAATCATTCTCCAGTGTATCGGTATTTTGAAAATAATCATACTGAATAACTTCAATAATATCTTTCCGGTAAAGCAGGCATACATCAATTCCTCTTGGATCCGGGGAATCTTCCTGAATTATTCCGTAATCAAACTTATCCAGGTTCGTTCCCAAAATAAGATCCTTAATGACCTTTCTGTTCTCTGTTTCACATAATGCTATAATTTCTGGTGGAGCCCAATCACCTGCAGCAATAATGGTTTTGCAGATGGAATTGATCTTTTTTACATACCTGGAATAATTCCATCTCCTGGTCCCCTTCGGCAGGAACTCATTATCATCGGTAAGGGTGTCATCATGGATATCGAAGAGGTTCTCTGTATTATAAAACATAATCCTTACGGAATCTTTCTCTTCGTCCAACGAATGTGTCCCAAATGACAATAACAACAGCAGCGAAAGGGTACCGGCCGTCAATGCAGCGATACCTTTTGACATATTTTATTAATAAACAATAATCTCAATAAGCATTTATCCAGCGATATCTTCTTGCGCTCTCTCCAAATTTAACGGCCAGTGTAAGCTCATGTGACCCAAAACTCTCTCTTCTTATGTCAGTGAGAGTGAAGTCGGACGCATAAGCAAAATAGAACCTGTCGAACTTTAATCCAAGCATTAATATTATCGCATCGTTTGTCCTCCAGGAGAGGCCAAGCCAGTAATCCTCCTTATAATAGACTCTTGCAGTAAGGTCAAGCTGAATTGATTTGAGCAGCATGTCCGATGATTTCAGAANNCGATGATTTCAGAAATCCTGAAGGTTCAAGGATCCAGTCAGGAGCAAGAGGGATCTTTATCCCACCTGTAAGGAAATAATGACCAAGTTCATTCCTGTTGGTCCTTGTCGTATCACCAAAGAGCAGGGATCCCCTGAGGATATTCGTCATAGCAAATCCGGCATAGTATTTAGATGTAGTAAAACTTGCGCCAAAATTAAAATCTGTAATGAAAACCGATCTGTCGTAATTATTCAGAAGGGGATCGCTGTAGTCATATATCAGTCCGTTCATATTGATAGCGTACTGATAAGCGGTAAGTCCAAGGCCGAATGCAAGATCATTCGGGTATCCGTCCGTAGTACCCAGCGGAATATGATAAGAATATATTCCCTGGATGCCGGTGCGTCTCATTATTCCATTGTTATCATTAAAAATATAACCTCCTGCCCCCACTCTTCCGCCTTTTGTAGGCCGGACTATTTTTTTCTTAACCGAAGTGGATTTTGAAATATAGCTGTTCTTCAGGATACGGGTCTGGAAACTGGCAGCGTATGTGCTTGGCGCTTCTTTCATTCCTACCCACTGGTTCCTGGTGGTAAGTGTAAGAGTTGTGTAACCATCGCGACCGGCAAATGACGGATTAACAAGAAATCCATTCATGATATACTGACTGTACATCGGGACTTGCTGGGCAAAAGAGACGTTGAAGATGAGGCTCAAAGCAATCACCAGGAAAATATCCTTACCAGATCTCATGTATTTTTTCATCAATTCACCGGTTTATTATCTTATAACACTTATAACACCTGACTTTGGTTTCGAACCGTCGTTCAGATGTAAAATATAATGATATGAATCAGTCGGCATCATATCCCCGCTGTTACGATATTGGCCGTTCCATGGATTTTCAGAAATATTCTTCGTCCTGTAAACAAGCCTTCCCCATCTTGTATAGATAAGGACTTCGGCCTCCGGATAAATATCAATGTTCCTGATTATCCATTCGTCATTATGGCCGTCACCGTTTGGAGTAATTATGTCCGGGATTGTAAGGCAACCGTAAGAACCTTCATATCCGACATCAGCGCTTGTCGATGCCCGGCATCCGTTTGCGTCGGATACTACAACGGTATATGTACCTGGACGCAGCCCGGTAATTTTCTGTGCAGAAGAACCGCCAGGGTTAGACCATGTGATCGAATAAGGCTGTACCCCTCCGTTAATCAGAAGTTCTATTCCTCCTTCATCTGTATCGGGGCATAAGGCATCGGTAGCTGTAGCTGAGACTGTCAAAGGTGCCGGTTCCCCTATCGTAACATTCCCGGTTGCAGTACATCCGTTTGCATCCGTCACCGTAACGCTATAAGTACCCGGTGCTAAATTATCTATCGTCGGAGTAGTCCTGACAGGAGTGGTATTCCATAAATAGGTATAAGGACCGGTTCCACCCTGAACACTTGCTGCCGCGCTTCCGTTTTCATCTCCGTTGCACAGAACGTCATTCTTTAAGATGGCAACTGCCATTTGTTCCGGTTCAGTTATAGTAACCTCAGCGGATGTCACACATCCGTTGGCATCTGTCACTGTTACAGTATATGTACCTGCAATAAGACCNNTCTGTACCGGTGTAGTGTTCCATGAATAACTGTAAGGTTCCGTTCCTCCTGCTGCTATTGCAGAAGCGCTTCCGGTATTACCTCCTGCACATATGATATCATTCTGAGTGATCGTAATTATCAATGGGAAAGAAGGTCCGGCAATAAGCACATCAACGTTGAAAGTATTCAGCAGGGCATCCCTGATCGTCACTATATGAGGACCAGCAGTTAACAGGTTAAAAGTTCCCGTTGGCTGGAATGCTCCTCCGTCTATGTTGTATTCGTAAGGTTCTTCGCCCTCAATTCCGGTGACAGTCACACTTCCTGTGGCATCCCCGTAACAAAGAACTTCTGTCTGAGAAGTTACTTTTCCCGAAAGCGGAAAACCTGGCTGAGTAATTATCACATTTACAGGATATTCACACAGATTCGCATCCTGGACAGTTACTGTATATGGTCCGGCTGTCAGGTTGCTGAAGGCACCTGAAGCCTGCATCGGCCCGGCATCCAACCTGTACATATAAGGTGGTGTGCCTCCTGATCCATCCACAGTAACACTCCCGTCATTACCACCAGCTACTGTTACGTTGGTTTGGGATGTAATACTTCCGGAAAGAGAAGGAAGCTCGGTGATTACTATTGACGACAATGCCGATGTGCAACTGTTAGCATCAGTAACTGTCACAGTATACGAACCGGCCGGTATATTGACCTGATCTTCAACTGCAGTATCAGTTACAGAACCTGTCCATAAATAAACAAACGGACCTGAACCACCTGAGACTGTAATATCGATGGCTCCGGTTGAAGTGCCTCCGCATATGATATTTGTCTGAGCAAATGTAACAACAGGTAAANNAGGTATCTCGTTTACAATTACGTCAACGCTTGCTGATGACGTGCATCCGTTCCCGTCAGTGATATTCAGAATATACAGACCTGACATAATCTGGGTTGCAGCTGATGAAACCACAGGATTCTGCAGTGAGGAGATGAATCCGTCAGGGCCGGTCCAGGAATAGGTCACCATTCCGTCTGGCCCACCGGTAAGACTAAGTTCAATACCTTCACAAACCGGACCGTT
>MTKX01002054.1_pt1 | contig 17797 bp, 19 predicted proteins | sample 1042771 | NCBI WGS metagenome assembly MTKX01 (sample SAMN06212183, study PRJNA360534) | anaerobic digester metagenome | biome: Wastewater treatment plant; material: sludge; isolation source: anaerobic digester fed with sludge from wastewater treatment plant | place: Denmark: WWTP Randers ... | reverse complement strand
TTACACCCGCTTTGCATTTGACTCGGTAACCGGAATTGTTTTTCATGATTTTCCTATTCTCAGGTTTGAATGCAATGCCCCGGCTTTCTTCAGAAGAAAAGGAAAGCATCGAACCTTCTCTCTCCTTCCTGCGCAGCTCATTCCTTATGAACGGTATGATATCACCTTTGTATTGAACATCGTGCAGTCAAGATTATCGGGCTCCAGCCTGAAAAACATCAGTGATGCCGTAGCCAATGAAGGAGTGCAGGAACCTCTTCTTCTGGAAGCCAGGAAAATCCGGTCCTTCATCACCCTGGTAGGACAGGCTTTCGACCGACTTCCCCTCATTTCCAGCTTCAAATCAACATTCCTCGGCATGCTTACCTCCTCCGCCTCTGAGAGCCTTATGAGATTTATCACCTGGGGCAAAGGCTATTGCTCATATGTTTTCCCTGAACTGACCGGACCAGCAGCTCTGGCTCTTGATTTTTATCGCTCCAGTCTTCCTCACGTGTTCTTCCTATTCGGAACTCCTTCACAACAGAGATAGAATCTTCTGGACTGTTATTCCGATAATCGTGCACACCCACTCAGATAAAGTACCCCTGTTGCATTTGCTCAGATAAATTCACCCCTTTTCACCGGTTCACCGATGGAAATGATGCAATTCTTTCATCCACCTCATGGTCTCTGCTGAACATTTTTTATCTTACCACACTCTTGTGCCTATGCGGTTTCCTCACCTTCATATACGATAAATATATTAAATATGAAAGGAGACGCATATGAAAACAAGTGAACTCCCCCAGAAACAGGAAGAAGCGACCGCTCTCTTCCGCTTCAGCATCATTGCCCCGGTGCTCCACGAAGATGGCAAGGGGCAAAACCACCATTTCCATCAGATGAGCAAAAAGAGCTACAATCTCCCTGATGGCACTATCAGAATTTACCGATGGTCCACATTCAAGAACTGGCTTAATACCTACCGCAAAAAGGGAATCGATGGTCTCAAGCCACGTACTCGCAGTGACTGGAAAAAATCCAGGCGAATTGATTCCTTTCTCACCGGAATCATCAAGGAGCTCAGAACTCAGTATCCTTTCTTGAGCAACAGCGGACTTTACAGAATGCTCATCAGCGAAGGGCATATCACCCCCGAAGCTTTTTCCGAGCAAACACTCCGCAAATTTATGAGAGACAATGCCATTGTGGTTACTCCACATCACACGGTGCCTCGCAAAAAGTTCGAAAAAGAACATGTCAATGAGCTCTGGATTGCCGATTTCATGTATGGCCCCTCCCTCCCTGATGACAAGGGGAAGAAGCGGCGCACCTACCTGGTGGCAATCATCGATGACCACAGCCGTTTCATTGTTGGGTATTTCTGGTCCTTTCAGGAAAACACGCTCGCCTTTGAGATGGCACTCAAAAACGCCATCATGCTGGCCGGTATACCCAACGCCCTGTACACAGATAACGGCTCTCCCTTCGTCACTCATCACCTCAATCTCATCTGCGCTAGACTGGGCATAGCATTGATTCATAGTAAGCCCTACGATCCGCCTGGTAGGGGTTATGGAGAGTTGAACATTATGCAGAGTCAATCCCCCGAATCCTTATGGAATCTTGAATCCATGGTGAATTGACTCTACATAATAATAAGCATCTATCTCCCCAGATTTTGTAACCACTCTAGTAGATCTGCATTTTGTTGCCATTCAGGCAAATTTTCGGATATGACATCCGCATATGCTTTTTCTATTGCCTTTCTTTTCATGCTGCTGTCAGCCCTGGCATAAATCTCCGTTGTTTGAACGCTGACGTGACCAAGCAGATCGCGGATATAAACCAGATTTACGCCTGACTGGAGCAAATGCATGGCTTTGCTGTGCCTCAGAACATGGGGAGCAATTGTATCCGGGAAACATTCCGGGAATGACTTTTTGGCCTCAATAAAATGCTTTTTGAGAATGTAAGCTATTCCCGACCTGGTCAACTTGTTGCCCCTACTGTTACAAAAGAGTGGATATTCATTGCAATGCGGCAGACACAGATTGTTTTCTTTCAGGTACTGCCTGATCAATTTAGTCATGGGCTCCATGAGGGGGACAATCCGGCTTCTGTTTCCTTTCCCCGTAAGTTTAACAGTTGCTGGTGAATGGAGTCTGACATCCACCACCCGCATATCTGCAATTTCCTGCACCCTGGCACCACTGTCATAGATCATACTCAACAGAACCAGATCTCGCCTCCCGCCTTTCGTGGCTCTATCCGGCATGTCCAGTAGATTCTTAATAGCATCCAGGGCCAAATAGTTGACTGATTTCTTCCGGAACTTTTTCATCGGTATTGCGAGGATCTGCTGGTATTGATACAATGAATGGGGTTGCTGCAATTGTAGATACTTGAAAAAGGCGTGAATGGCTGCAAGCCGCTGATTCCTAGTGGAAACGCTGCACTTTCTTTCCTCTTCTAACCAGTTCAAGAAATTTCCGATCAGTTCCATATCCAAATGGCGAATGGTCAGCTTTTCTGCTGAGATATTCTTTTCAGAAGCACAATATTTAATCAGAATCGAAAATGTGTCACGGTAAGATTGAATCGTATTGCTGCTTGCGCCCACCTCGCCAGGAAGAAACTTCGAGAGATAGGATGTCAGGGAGTATGCGAAATCCGTGGGTTTCATACGCCATTCACCTCCGGGAAGATATAAGCGCATATCCGACTCACAGAGTCCAGTATTCCGGGATACGCCTCTTTAGTCAATTTAACATATCCTTCCGTTGCCGCTACTGAAGCATGTCCCAGATAAGTTGAAAGGATAGGTAGAGCGCAATAAAGATCCATTCCCTGCCGCACCATTTGGCTCAGCGAATAAACTGCAAAGGTATGCCGAAAATCATGCAGCCGTGGACCTCTCCCTTTTCCACCATGAGAGACTCCACTTTTCCAAAGGATCTTCCGGAATCTTTTATACACAGTATCAGAGGAAAAAGCGATCTTGTCTCTTTTCATAAAGAAGAAGTCTTCTGGAGTGGAAAATGTATGGATTTTCAGAGAATAGGTTTCCAGATATCTGGTCAGCGTGGACGACATGGGAATCAAGCGGTCTTTTTTAAACTTTGAACCACGAACGGTAACTATCCCTTGTCCCAAATCTACATCTTTCATTCTTAAAGCTAATGCTTCAGAGATTCTGAAGCCGCATCCATAGAGCAATCGGTAGATGGCAGGGAATACCAGGTGCTGGTTGGAAAGTGAATGTGGCTTGATGTTCTCGCATTCGGTAAAAAAACTCCTGAGTTGTTCAGGAGTAAAGATATAGGGCACATAGAAGTGCCGGTTGATCCTTGCCCTGCATACTGGAATGTATTCCTCATAGCCAAGGTTGCTCAGGAATAGGGCAAACTGTCTTAAAATGCTGATTCGGTGTTTCATTGTGCGATCACGCTCATTTGGTCTTTTTTCTGTCCAGGCGTCAGCTAATTCTTTGGTGATAGCATGATTTTTAATGGTAAACTTGAGTGTAAATTGCGAAAAGCGCTTTAGTTGATCAGCTTCTGCTACATAATCGAATCCCAATGCCCGTTTCATCTCCACGAACTGGATCAGCAGTTCTCTGAAATCTCCTACAAAACCATTAAAGTCATACTTGTTAGAGCACATGGGCCACACCTCCTCCAACTTGCTGATTCCATATAAATTCAGAAATGTCCAGTGCACAGCGCCGCAAATGGTTAATATCAATTTTCAAATATATGGATGTGGTTGCGGTAGTTGTATGTCCCAGAACCTCGGAAATGATCGGTAGTGGAGTATTCTCCTCTAAGAGGGCGCTGGCGAGGCTGTGACGAAGGGCATGAGGGCCATGTTTCTTTCCGTCCGGAACTTTGATTCCTGCTAATCGCAGATAATGCCCAACAATGCTGTGAAGTGTTGGTGGCATCAAAGGTGTTATTGGACAGGTGTGACGCATAAAAATAACAGTGCTTTCTGTGATCGGACGGCCATATTTCAGATAATCAATGATTGCTGAACCCACTTCGGGCAACAGGGGTAACGAGATTTTTTCCTGTGTCTTCTCTTGTATCATTTCGATCTCATTGTGTTCCCACTTGAGGTTCTTAAAAGATAATCTGCAGATGTCACCTGCTCTCATTCCAAGTCTCGATGCAAGAAGCAGTATGGCATAGTCACGTTTGCCTTTCGGGTTCCCTCGGTCAACACTGTCCAGCAACTTTTGAACCTCTTCTTTGCTGTAAGCAGAGGGAATCCTTGAGGTTTTATCTATTTTGATCTTTGGCACCACATAAGAAAAGTCCTTTTCCAATATTTTTTCTTCATACAGATAACGGAACAAAACTCTTAAGGAACAAGTTGTGCAATGAATGGTGGGGATAGTTGTACCGGCTAAAGTGTCAACAAAACCCAGGATATGAGCGGGATTTAGCTCAGAAATATCACTGACCTTCTGATTTGACAGATATTCAGAAAACCTGCTTAAATACAGCTCATTCGATGTTAGAGTTTTCTCGGAAATACCGTACCGTCTTCGTGATTGGATAAAGCCATCAAATGCCTTTTTTACAGGAGGATAATATTCTTTACCAATAACGCACTTCTTGGAGAGAATAATTCCGTGCAACTGATACTCCCCCAGCATGTTGGCAGCCCGAACTCTTAGAGCATTTAAAGAACTCAAATGTTTGAATACAGTAATGCCATATTTCTCTTCTAGAAAATTCAGACCGATCTTCATATCAAAGTGCTTCAGATCTCGTTCCTGCATATACTGCCCAAGAACTTTCCAAATGGACTCATACAACTCGATCCTGGATTCTTTGTACTTTACTCGACGTAGCTCTTCTCTGACCGCCCTGGTCAATTTGTTGAATGGCAACAATTCTTGCATCTTCTCTCCTCCAATCTTAATTTTGGTCATAGAGACCATCTTAAGTTTGAAGGATTATGTGGAGTAAATCAATCACAAGAGGTTTAATAATCGAGGAGTGGTCAAGTCAACTTTGCATAATACTAAACTCTCCATAACCCCTATTATGTAGAGCTCTACATAATAGGGGTAAAGTAGAAAGGTTCTTCAAGACAGTCCAGCAACAATGGCTTGTGCTGGTGAAAACAGACACCTTCACCTTTGAAACCTTCACGGCATCGTTTCAGGCCTGGATTAACCAGGAGTATCACAAGAATTTCCACACCGGCATCAATACTACCCCTCTTGATCGCTATACCGAGGGGATACGCAAAAGACCTCTCAAGCGCATCAGCCAGGATGAGGTGGACCTTGCCTTTTACCGAACCATTGCCCGCACCGTTAAAAACGATTCCACCATAAGCATTCGCAACAGGCTCTTTGAAGTTCCCTCACGGTATATCGGGATGAAAGTGGAAGTGAGGCATCCCACCTCCGAGCCTGAAAAAGTCACTCTCTGGGAAAACGGCTCTCCTGTGTGCCGCCTGAATGTAATCAATGTCCATGAAAACGCGGACTTTCATACCAGGGGCATCAGATTTTCCTTAGAGAACAAGGAGGATGAACAATGACCACGCCGGAACTTTTCTATGGCTTGAAAAAACGACCATTTGACAAGAACATTGATGTCAAGGATCTGTTCCATTCGCAGGCGTTCAAAGAAGCAGTCTCGCGGCTCGACTACATGAAGCAGAGACGAGGCCTCATGCTTCTCACCGGGCAGAGTGGCACAGGAAAGACCACTTCGCTCAGGTATTTTGTCGAATCCCTGAAAAAGGACTTCTATGAACCCTTCTACATCCCCCTTTCAACGGTAAACATCCTGGATTTCTACCGCCAGATTAACAGCATGCTTGGCGCACAGTACAAACATTCCAAAGCGGCCCTTTTTGCCTCCATACAGGAAAGCATCATTCACCGCGCTCACGACCTGAAAAAGGTTCCTGTCATCATTCTCGATGAAGCGCATCTGCTTCATACCGGCAATTTCCCCGAGCTTCAGATTATCTGCAATTTCAAGATGGACAGCCGTGATCCCGCTCTTTTCATCCTTTCCGGCCAGACCTACCTCAGGGAGAAACTAGTGCGGCCCATCTTTAACTCCTTTGTTCAGAGAATCAGCCTTAAATACGATGTAGAGCCTCTTCTATCCACTGAAACAGGCCCCTATATCCAGCACCATCTTTTGATTGCCGGCACCGAACTGAAACTGTTCACTGATGGCGCCGTGGATGCCATCCATACCAATACCGCCGGGATACAGCGCGCGGTCGGTGACCTGGCCTGGAAATCTCTCACCCTGGGAGCGATTGAGAAAAAAGAGGTCATCACCGAAGAAGAGGTGTACCGGGCTCTTCAGGAGATGTAAAAGGAGGTAAGCTGCCATGTTTATTGCTGCCGGTCTTGATTTATCGCTTGAGCCCTGCCCTCTTGTGCTGATGGATAAGGCAGGAAAGATTCTTGAGACCCGGTATGAAGAAAGACCCGTTGATTGCATCGTTTCTTCCCTGCGGGATTTTGCATGCTCTTCTGGTAAAATCGTTTTTTGCGCTGTCGCCAGTCAGGATGGAAATGAATTAGAGCCTTACAGTCAGCGCCTGAGAGAAAGAAGCGTATATCTAAAAGCCTATGACCATACTTTCCTGGTGCGAATGGAAAACCTGATGAGAGACCTGAAAGATGGTATCCCTCACCGGGCATACTGTCTTGCTAAAATTGTCCAGACTGAAGGACTGGACCTCACGACCCACTTTGAAGAGATCGGGAAACTGTATGAGATGAGAGAGACTCTCGACCGTGTTCTCATTCATCTCTCGACACTTCACGCTTTTCCTGATGACTACCATCTTCTTGGCCGTTGGTAATTGCATCTGGGATATTTTCACCGATCGATGGGGCTTGCTTCTGGAGCCCCTGATTCTTTTTGGGAGTCTGGACAGTGGTTAACAGAAATCCATAAAAATGGCATTTGGCTCACATATGTAATTCTTTGACTGGTTTATTTATGCCGGATTGCTGGTTTATTTATCACCTTAATTTGGCTCAGAAACAGTGTTATCAATTACATCATAGATGGGAGTTGATCTTTTTCAACTGGCATAATCGCGACCAGAGAACCGTCTGAAATCCTATCTTTAAGGTTTACAGAACGCCACACAACATAACTGAAGTCGGTGTCTACGCCATCTTCAGCCGGCTTGCCTAATTCGGATCTAAGGGCTGCCAATTCTAGAGGCAAAGGTGTAAAGACTAGAACATCAATTTGCTTAGTTTTCATACGATTAGCTCACTTTATAAAGGTCATCTTTTATGATATCAGATAGAGGGGGTAATTTCAAGAATGGGTCTCATGTATGGGTCCCCCTTGGAATGCTTAATTTTCGGGCGCGAATCCCGTAAATAGGTATGACCAAGCCATTCTCCCAAAATATCTTTGGAGTCCATTAAAAACCGAGGGCTGACCACTCACCTCTTGATTTTTCCCCAGATTCAGGATCGACTCCTGTTTACTAATCAAAACCGATCTGGTATAATACGCATACATTCTGATACGGGATAAGATACAGATTTCGGGGCAGAATCGGGGTCTTTTTCCGTGTATCATAAACGAAGGTTTGTGAAGCACTTAGAACCCAACCCCTACAAGTAGAAAGCACATCTGTCCCATCATCTCTACCATCAACAAAAAATGCACGTTTTTTTAGCAAATCTAATGAAATCAGCCTTCTTAAAAAAATCTAGAATCAAAATGTTGTCAATAAAAGCTTTCAATGACCTCTATGAGACTTTTATGTCGTTTGTTGGATTGTGCCCAAATTTGTCTGCTCACCTTCGAAACCTAATTCTTTAGAATTCGTTTTCAACCAGCTAGTCAAAGTTCTCTTATTCAGCTTTGCGCTATTTACATCCATTTTCATTCTAGCCCATCAAATCTTCAAAATCTACATTTTTCATTAGGTACGCTGCACAATACATTGCACCTTTTCGCCACTGATCGTCACTTTTAGAAGGCGACGCCAAATCAGATACACCCCTGATTATGCCTACCGGTATAGATAAATCCCCAGCTGCAGCACAAACACCTCCCGATTCCATTTCTGTTCCTGATATTTTCTCGTGCACCTGGAAGAATACCGACGCCCATTCAAGGCTGGCAACAACTTGATCGCACGATATAATGGGGTTGTGATGAATCCTTGGAATGAATGAATCATCTGGGTATCTTGCTATTTCAGCCGCTTTCATAGCCCATTCTTTCTTTTTAAATCTACCTCTCGAAAAATACTCGCAAAATTTGTTAAATGTCCTATAGGCTTCAGGTCGATTCGAAAGAGCAATTTCTTTCTCTGTGATTGTTTTTACTTTTATATTTGCTACATCAAATACTAGCTCGGGTACCAGAATATCGCCACGCTTTATTCCATTTTTCTCAAATCCCCCCGCGATGCCAATCACCACTATTATGCGCGGCCTAAAATTTCTGAACGCCTTCAATATGGTTATTGCAGCAGGTACCCTTCCCATTTTTTCCGGGGTCGGAGTTAATATGAACGACTTTGTATTACCTATATAACCTGTAAAATATCGAACCTCGGGATCATATTTAAATTCCAAAACCCTACTAATTATATCTGCTTCTTCTTCCAGGGCACAAAAAATTGCCACCGATTGCTCTAATTTATGAGCGGGTTTTCCATTATCAAGCTCCGCCATCACCTTTTCCTTCCTACCCTTCTCTTGATATGTTTTACCAAGGCGTTCCAATGTTTTAGCCATAAGCTCAGCTGGCGCTCTGGGATCTTTTATAACTGCCGTATAGTCCGCAATCGCCTTATCCTCCTCATTTTTTGCATAATATATGTCACCACGGCTATTCAACGCCTGGGCTCTCGCTTCAGCTGGAGCTTTGGGATCTTTTATAACTGCCGTATAGACCGCGATCGCTTTGTCCTTCTTATCTTCTGTATAATATATGTCACCACATCTATTCAACGCCTGAGCTCTCGCTTCGGCTGACGCTTTGGGATCTTTTATAACTGCCGTATAGTCCGTAATTGCTTTATCCCTCTCGCCTTTTGCATAATATATGTCACCACGGCCTTTCATTGCTTGAGCTCTCGCTTCAGCTGGAGCTTGGGGATCCTTTATAACCGCCGCATAGTCCGTAATTGCTTTGCCCTTCTTGCCTTTCACACAATATATGTCACCACGCTTATTCAGCGCTAGAAACTTTAAATATATTTGCTCTTGGGGGTCTTCGATAATCGCAGTATAGTCCGAGATCGCTTTGTCCTCCTCGTCCTTCGCACCATATGCGTTTCCTCGTCTATATAGTGCCCAAGCCCTCCTGTCGGTTGGCGCCTTAGGGTCATTTATCACCGCAGTATAGTCTGCAACCGCCTTATCCCTCTTGCCTCTGGCATAACATGCGTCACCACGTTCATTTAACGCCTGAGCTCTCGCTTCAGCTGGCGCTTGGGGGTCTTCAATAACCGCAGTATAGTCCGCGATCGCTTTGTCCTCCTCGTCCCTTATATAATACGTATCTCCACGCCTATTCAGTGCCTGAGCCCTCGCTTCAGTTGGCGCTTGGGGGTCTTCGATAACCGTAGTATAGTCCGCGATCGCTTTGTCTTCCTCGTCTTTTGCATAATATATGTCACCACGGCTATTCAACGCCTGGGCTCTCGCTTCAGCTGGAGCTTTGGGATCTTTTATAACTGCCGTATAGTCCGTAATTGCTTTATCCCCCTCGCCTCTGGCATAATATACGTAACCGCGATTATACAGCGCCCAAGCTCTTGTGCCGGCTGGTGTTTGGGGGTTCTTTATCACCGCAGCATAGTCCGCAATCGCTTTATTCTCCTCATTTTTTGCACAATATGCGTTACCACGGATACTCAGGGCCCAGGTTCTCGCTTCAGTGGGCGTTTCGGGGTCTTTTATCATCGCCGTATAGACCGGAATCGCTTTGTCCATCTCGCCTCTTGCATAATATGCGTCACCCAAGCCATTCAATGCCAAAATCCTTTGCTCATCGTCTATCTCGTCGTTTTTAAGCATTTTGGTGTAAAGATCAATAAGAACATCGGTCTTCCCTCCAATCACCGCTATCTGCCCTTTTATGAGTTGAGCCCAATTAAATAATCCAACCTTTTGAGCCTCCTTCAACAGATTCTTCGCTTGTTGCAGTTTGCCCGTTTTATCCATTATTTTACAAAGCCCATAGTAGGCCATTCTTATCTCTTGTTCAGTCATTATTTTTTCCTCCCCTCTCGCTTAATCAATTACGATCGCGATGGCTCCATCACACTTACCCCCGGGCCGGCCCGCACTTCTGTACACAAAACTCCCACCGGACCAGGCAATTGTGTACAGACCCACGGGTGGACCCGCATGTTCATGCACTCCCCCTATAACAACCCCTCCCAGCTCGCCCCCACATAATCCATACCTAACCGCTTGTCATTCTTGCTTATGCCGTTTACCAATCTTCCATCCAAGCAATAAACCAATACAACATCCAATCAGAGCGCCGAGAATAAGTAAGTTCCAGTTCAAAACTCCAACAGATACGAGGGCCGGTTTTGGTTCTTCCAACAATAACTTAGTAGCTCTATAGTATGCGTGGACAATACAAATGCCAAATGCCGTTCCAGTCCCAAGAACCGTTCCGATTACTGCGCCAATTGCAATTTTTATTGTCCGTCTATCCAACTGTTCTTCCTCCCCACCACAATTTTATCATCTCATTCAGTTGAACACCATTCCTTACAGACTCCCCACGATTTACACCTGACCAGTCATAGTGAAAACCCACTCTTCCACGCCGCCAGCCTGGCTACCTGGGCGCCGTTTTCCGGCATTTCAGGTAACGAAATCCCACTCTTCCTGCCAGGGAATCCCCGGAAATCGCCTCTGAACTCCCTATTTTTGCCCATCATCTCGCTCAAAATCAGCCTCATAACACCCCAATCCCCGAAAACAGCCTTATTTATCCCCAAGCCGCCAAATCCCTGTACAGCCACCCTGCCCACAACCCTCACTATGTGCAACCACATCATACTTCAAAAAGCCATTGTTCTCATCCCAGAACAACATTCAATGAGTTAAGAACAAGGCCATCTGGCTCATCCTTCATCGCCTCTTCTGCAAGAATCTTTGCCTTCTCTTTTGGCAGTCTCCGCAGCAATCTCACCGCATCCAGGCGGACAGTTGGCCAATGATGAGCCAGGGCATCTTTCAATGTATATGCAATTATATCATCATCGATAGACTGTACATTCTCTATTATCTCCATCTGGATCTCAATGTCACTTTCCTTCTCCAGAGCAAATTTTAAAATTTTCTCTCCTTCGGCTCCGCCATAATGCCCAAGGATATAGATCGTATTATGCCGCGACGGAGATTTTGGTGACTCAAGCTCTCTGCGGCAAACCTCCATTCCTTCTAAGTGACCTTTTTTCAATAAAATCTCCGCTGCGAGAACTTGCATAGCTGGGTCATCATTCTTCAAGATAATCTGGAGCTCTCCCACTGGTATCTCGCCGTCCCATTCTCTCAGGATCGCAAGAGGTTTGGCGCTTACAAGTTTATTGGGGTGTTTGACAAAACGGATTATTTCAAGGATAACAGAATCATCGCCAAGTTTAAGCAGTGATCCAAGGAGTGTTAGGACATAATATGCGATCTCATTACAGAACCCTTCTTCTTCCCATAGCCTTTCATCTCTCATATACCTCGTGAGCTCTTCTTTGATCTCTGCCATCGCCTCTTTTTTCCCAATATGCCCCAATGTGCTGGCCGCTTGAATTTTTACACCAAAGTCCTTGTCTTTAAGAAGTTTCAGTAATATCTCCATTGACTGAGAGTCATCACTATAGTGACAAAGTCCCCAGGCGGCAGCACCACGCACAGATGCCGCATTGTCTCCTGCCATTTCTTTAATAAATGGTCCAGATTCTTCGCCATCCGCCTCTCCTAAAAGCATCGTTCCTGCATACCGTTCACACTCATCATTACTCTCTGTCATCCGACCATATTGCGATACCAAAGCACCCCTGGACGGCTCCTTTCCCGCGTATATTCCAGCAGCGAACTCAGAGATCATAAAAAATTCATCTGGTTGTCCCTCATACTTCTTTATGTACCTATAGTATCCACCTTCGTAACTGAAACATTCTTTTGGGTAATTCTTCTCTTCCCTCTTGCTTTTCATTTCCCATTTTCCCCACCTCTCCTGTGTTTTTCGAAGCTGTTTGCCCTACTCCACACTCACTCCTACAAACGGCCCCATCTTCACATACTCCTCCCGCTCCCGCTCCATCGCCGTCTCCACATACACAAGCGTCGTCCCCAGATACTCGTGCCCCATCAGCTTCTTCAGCACAAACAAATCCATCCCATTCTCATAACAGTGCGTCGCAAATGAATGCCGGATCGAATGCGGCGAAAACCGCCGCTCCATCCCCGCGTACTTTGTCCCATCCCACCTATCTTTACCAATACTGTCCCACTTAAAATTACTGGTAAAGTTCGTGAGATCAGCCCTTTTACTGTTTCCCAACTATTCAACGTATTTCCGGAATATCCCCATAAATACGGCAACGGTGATAAATGAAAGGCTTCCAATGCTTTCCTATTCAGGATGCATCAGATGATACTCATCAGGGAAGGCATGAAGTGTGGTCAGAAAAAGCTCAACCCTGGCAAGCGTCTGCCTGATCTTTGAAATATCACGTAATGTTTCTCGATAGGTGCAGAGATCCAGCGCCTCGTCCTGCACCAGTTTCGCAAGACAATATGCCATCAGTGGAAGATCTGTCCGGGTATCTCTCAAGATATTCTTCATACGAAGCACATCAACAAAATCGTATGTCTTTATCAGAAGCTCTTCTTTCATCATGGCTTTGACGAATGCGGGAAAATCTCTTGCGCTCTCATCGGTGAGAGCGCAGAACAGCACCTTTCCCTGAGACTCCCCATAATCGTAGAGACTCTCAGCCATCATATCGGGATCGCGCTCTTCATACCAGGTTTGCAGAACCACGCCGGTCTTGTCCAATATCACTACAGGGCAGGGATCTTCACAGAGATCTATTCCACAGGCAAGAAACATCCGCCATCACTCCTTTCCTATTGGCCTGGTTTTTCTTCGTCAGGAAGCTCTATGAGAAGATTGATATCAACATTCCTGCGGATGAGATTCTCATCGATTCGCTCGATCCGGTGAATCGCGGCGTGAATGAGGGATTGTATAGCCACCTGGTTCATCACCCGTGGTAAGCCCCGTGACATCTGGAACATCAGGTTCACCGCCCCATCAGTAAATACTTCGGGAGCACCATCGACTCGCGCCATGTGGTAATTCACATATGCCCGGGCATCATCAAATGAGAAAGGCCTCAGCTTATGGCAATAGGTGATCCGCTGGCGAAAGGCAGTATGTGCATGTTCTCTCAGGAGATTCTGGAGCTTATCAGTGCCGCACATGATCAGGGAGAATTTTTCTTCAGAATCCATCTGGTAGTTCATCAGAAGACGAATGTATTCCAGGACTTCCCGTGAGAGATTATCACACTCATCAAATATGAGGACCGGATACTTGCCTATTGTCTCCTCAAGACTTCCAAGAAATACATTCACAGAGTCGAACATGTCGGCGATGTAAGCGGCAAGTGGAAGCTGAAAACATCGACACAGCGTACGCATAAAACCCACGGGAGAAATGCGGGTATTCCACATGTAGTATGGCTGATACTTCTGAGGCGAGAGCTCATCCTTAAATTTCCGGAGAGTAATGCTCTTTCCTACACCAGGACTTCCGATAACAAGAGAAATCCCCCGTACTTCAAGACTGTAGTGAAGGCCCTGAAGTAATTCCTGTTGACTCTTGGCCTGAAACATTTTCGATGACCAGACATACTTGGTAAAGGGTATCTTGGAAAACGCAAAAAACGACTGAAGGCGGGTTCTTTCAGAAGAGCCGGCTTCAACTTTCTTCACTCTCATACGTCATCTCCTTTCTCAAAATGGCTTAGATAAAAGCTTATGTGCAGATCGGAAGGGCATTCTGCAAGGATGTTCTCAAGAGTATCTGCAACATTCAATAGATCCACTGGGCCATAGCGCGCCCAGTGGTCCCTTAATACCTGTTCATCATAGACTGCAGGAGCCAGATGTTTCTTGAAAATTGCGACAAAGGCATCGGCCAGGTTGGGCTCTTCACTGTGCGGCGGCGTTTCTTGAGGCGGTGGAGAATCCTCACCAGAGCTGTATTTTTTCTTTAAAAATCCAAGGTAGTCGGTTTTTTCCGCAGGGGCCGGGATATCAGAAGGTGGCAAGACTGCTTTCGGAGGCCTGGAACGCTCAGGGATGAAGGGACGAACCCGCTCCTGAAATTTACCCCCCATCCATATCTCAATGAGCTCAAGATGCTCAGGATTGTACCGGACCTCAACTTTCCTTTTAACGAAACGAGGAGATACCCGGTAACGCCTGGTGAACAGCTGGATCATTGCGCATTTGTCAACCCTGCGTTCTTCTCTCCAGAGAAATACCGATCTCAGCTTTTCTTCAGGCACATAACAGAATCGTGAGTTATCCTTCTCCCACCGTTCACGGGGAGAGCAGCCAAGCTCACTGTGCCGCTTGCGGTTGTATTCGTATTCCACCCACAAAAGAAATACATCGTTGAGCTCTTCAATGGTGGTGATCGTTGAATCTTTCAACTCTGCCAGGAAGTCCGACGTACAGAAGGCGTTCCATGATTCAATTTTGCCGTGACCCTCCGGCCTTTTTTTTTCTGTAAAAATGGGATTATGGATGCCGAGCTCCGCGCAGATGGTCTTCATATGTACAGCCCTGTACGTTTGTCCATTATCGTAGTATAGAATTCTTGGCTTTCCACACCGCTGAATAGAGCGCTTCAGGACAAGCTCCAGGGCAGGAAGATCGCCTTTAAAAAAGAATCGACCATAGGTTAACAGGCGGGACGCATCATCGATGAATGCATAAAGCCAGGTTTTTCTCTTCTTCCCCGGAGCTGCAGGGTCTTCAAGATAGGGACCACCAAGCATATCCGATTGCCATAGATCATTGGCATAGTCAGCCTGCCATCGCGCAAGATCCTGTTTATCTGGTGCCTTCAAGCGTCGTGCTGAAAGACCGTGCCTCCGCAGATAACGGTGAAGGGTGGAGCGCCGGATCAAGCGTTGTTCTACAAATCCCATTTCTTCCATAATCCTGATGATTTTATCGATGGAGCGCTCCGGCACTTGTTGCTTGAGCTGGCAGGCTTTTATGATGGCCTCTTCAGGGAGTCTTCCGCCCCGCAGGCTGCGTTCACGGTCTTTGAGGCCCTCGAAACCCTCCTTCTGATAACAACGAATCCAATGGCGAATTGTTTCAATGCTGATTTTAATCGACTTTCCCTCGGGTGTCACCCATTCTTTAGCTGCGAGCTCCTGATAGATCCTCATCTTTTCACCACGTGGAATGTCCATTGCCAGAAGCGGGCTGATGACCTGGTAGCGAAAAAGCGCTTTCTTCAAACCCTCATCTTCAGGCATAACGACTCACCTCACTTTCGTCTATGATTTTTCAGTATAGACGAGCATTTGAGGAGAATCGAGAGCAGCGAGTGTTGGGACGGTGGGACAAACAGAGGAATCAAAGAAGAAAAAAATCTCACCTGTCTCTCCCAAAAGGTATCAGGGAAAGTGTCATCGAAAGTTGAGAAGGAACGGTCTTCGATCAGCTGTGGATCGTTCTTGTGCCCGGGCCAGGAGTAGGCTTAATGGTTCGCCTAGTTGTGTGATTCCGATGAGGATGACGCTGAAAGCTTCTGCAAGCGGTGAAACTTTTAGGGCTTCCAGCTTCTTACACTGAGGCGGAGACAATCCATCAAGTGTTATCAACTCCCAGGTTTCGGGCACTATCTTTTCCAGAACCACCTCTCTCATATGCTGGAGTGTATCAATGGCGCACTGCCTTGCTCTTTTCAGGTAACGGAACAACGTGCTCCGTGAAGCGAGCTCCTCCAGGATCCCAAAATCACATTTCTCATAGCCAGAAGGAGAGCACAGGTATACCCATATCATCAGGAATATGACCAGGGTGCAGGCGGGGATTCTCTTGATAATAGCGGGGGGAGTGACACTGGTGGTGAGATGGCACTGCAGGCAAAACCACCGGCGATTGTGGATGACAGTAGTAGTAAGCTGTTCCTCGATGAAGGTTATCAGATCGCGTGGATAGCTGCCATGCTTATGGAATGCTTTGGCTGAGCAGTGCGGACAAAAGGCGGGTTTATGAGAAGCGAAAAAAAATGATCACCCCTGAAAATGAAAGAACCCTCAGTGAACTCGAGGCTCTTCTTTTTCAACTGGTCCATCAGGGAGATCAGCAATGCGTCATTCATCCCATTAAAGTTACTGGTAAACTTGAGAGATTCCTGTTAAAGATAAGTGGGAAATGGAGGGGATTTGTTGATAATGTTAAGTGGGATGGGACAACTCAAACTCGTGATTCTCCTGGGTGCTCATCTCGTGCATCGGTCCGCCACAACAGGAGCAGATCCGCTCTTCTTCCGGCAGGCGATATTCCTTTGTCTCCACTGGAAGATCCGGGGGTATCTCTTTACGCCCGGGCTTGCCTTTTTTTCTGGCATAGGTAATACTTATCTCTTCTGATTGAGCGGGCTCTTTGTCAGCAATGAATTCCACCTCGTTGAACAGATTCAGTTGCTCCCGGGGTATGACTTTTTCGCTTGATTTGCCAAACTGCCGCTGTTGTGCCAGGCGGTATTGCTCGATAAACCAGTTCACCTGAGCCTGCAATTGCTCGATTTGAGCAGCCTGCTTTTGTATTATCGAATGCAATTCTTCCTTGCTCTGAGACACTTGTGGAGAATCTGTCTTTCGCATGCCCAGATTCTATCACGTTTTACGCTCATAGTCAATGAACTAAATGTTAACAAACTTCACTATCATCGAATTTTATGACATTCGAAATACATTTTTTGTCATATCACAGGCCCCTCGCTATATGACCAAGCGTGCCGACACTTTCTTATGGGCTTTCAACTGATCTATGCTCAAGCCATCCAGTAGCCATCGCAGTTGCCTGCGGCTGATGCTCATCGTCTGATCGTCATTCTTCGAAGGCCAGAGGAAATGACCACGCTCCAGGCGTTTGTAGTAAAGCCAGAATCCATTGCAGTCCCAGTGAAGGATTTTAATTCTATCCCGTTCACGGTTTGAAAAGACAAACCAGGACTCTGAAAAGGGATCAAGTTTAAATACAGAGCTCACAAGAGCCGCAAGGCCGTCTATGGACTTACGCATGTCGGTGAAACCCAAAGCCAGATAGACATGCTGCACCACTTCAGGGTTCAGCATAGCGAGCTCACTTCGCGAAGCACATTTGCAAGATATATCGGATCACATTCTTGCCCAGCCTCAATCGTTATCCGGCTGAATTGCAGTCTCACCATATTTTGGGCCTGTGAGTCGACAATGGGTTCATCGACAATAGTCAGCGGCAGCCAGGTTCCGCACTCGTTTTCAATATGGCCCGGCATATTTGTAGCGCACACTTGGCTTTTCTTCAGGTGATATTGAAGTGAGCTGATTTTCAGGTCATTGGTGCGACAATATTTTCTTAAGCTCATACCGCTCTGTCGGAAGCCATCAATGTGTTCTTTCCAGAATTCCTGCGGTCTTACTGCATTCATAGTATAGACCCTCCGCACTTTTGTTGATTATGCTTTTATTATAACGGAGGGAGCTGGTGTTATGAAGGTGTTGATTAAAAGACGCTTAC
>MTKX01013742.1_pt1 | contig 17831 bp, 15 predicted proteins | sample 1042771 | NCBI WGS metagenome assembly MTKX01 (sample SAMN06212183, study PRJNA360534) | anaerobic digester metagenome | biome: Wastewater treatment plant; material: sludge; isolation source: anaerobic digester fed with sludge from wastewater treatment plant | place: Denmark: WWTP Randers ... | reverse complement strand
AGCCTGGTCTATCCTCGAGGGTTTGGGACTCTTGGACCGCGGTTCGAATCCGCGCTGTCCCATTTAATCAGATCAACACTACTTTTTTGCAGCATATGCAGGCCTTCTCAAGCTCTCTGGTATCCATTCCCGGAAAATGATCGATCAGGCAGAGGTCAGCGGGCGAGGCCCTCTCAAAGAGCCTGGCAAGATCGCCATGATAAACCTGTATATCGCAGGCACCGCTGGCATGGCCTACCAGCACCGGTTCCGTTCCGACCTCTTGTGAGGAGACCTGAGGATACTCTATTCTCTCTATCCCCAGAAGATCTCGATTGGCTTTTAGGTTGAGGAGAACGTTTTGCACCGCGGGCAGCCAGACATCGTTCAGTACTACCTCCTTGGCGCCGGCCAGGGCGCACATCAGCCCCAGCGTTCCCGGACCGCACAGCCCATCCACCACTCGGGATGCCTTTCCCTGCAGCATGAGTTGCTCTATGATCCTCATCTTGGGGGCGCTCTGCCTGGAGAACTCGATATGAATCTTCGACTGGCTCTTGTAGATGACAAGCTCGCCAAAGAGGCTCTGGCAGACGTCAGCCCTCAGATCGGATCCGGCTAATAGTGCATTCTCCAGGGGCGCCGTGCCTTTTTTATGCATTCCAGGAACGCCCTGGAAGAGGATAACCCCTCTGATCTCCGGTATCCGTTGCACCATTGCCTGGGCAGCCTCACGGGATATGTTCTCTCCCTGGATGATCAGGCTGTCCGGCCCCAGACGGGGGGAGTAGGCCAGGGGATAGCCCACAACCACCAGCGGCGATCCGACGCTTCTCAGCGTTTCCCGCTCGTCGCGCAGACCGAAATCATGCAAGACATGAAGGGCATCCAGCATCACCGCATCCAGCGTCGCTCTTCCGCAGGAGGAGCACCTTTTTACCCTTCCGGGCAGGTCCCTGCACCCCCGGGTTTTGTCCAGATTCGGCTCCGGCGGGCAGTCGGGGCAGGCTAAATACCTCTCATCAATACTAGCTAAGACCGCTGCCGCGGNNAAGACCGCTGCCGCGGGTTCAGCAAATGCTTTTTCGGAATCAGGATACTTCATGTTCGGCCAGTCCCCTGGAAGTATCTCAATATTTTCCCGAAACAAATATCTTATCCCGGAGAAAAGTTTGTAAATAAGAAAAGCATTAGGGCGGCGAAGGTGGTTTTTGACATGGCACAAAGAGGCATCAGGGAATATGACGCAAAGAATCTGCTAGCTAGATACCTTCCCGAGTACCTCGATGATTTCTCATATAAAGGGAACCTGGCATTAGTTGGTCCTGAGACGGATATAGAAGGGCTTGAGGCAGAAAATCCGTGGCTGAAGACGACCAGGCTTGTGGTCAAGCCTGACCAGCTCTTTGGAAAGAGAGGGAAGCTGGGCCTTGTTCTTCTGGATGCGGACTGGGAGGAAGCAAAGGAATACCTCAATGAGAAAATGGGCCTAGAGGTTACCATAGGAGGAATAACCGGGAGGCTGTCCTATTTCCTGATAGAGCCTTTCACACCCCACAAAGAGGAGTACTATGTGGCTATCAGCTCGGATTATGAAGGGGACAACATCTTCTTCTCAATGGATGGCGGCGTCGGGGTGGAGGAGAACTGGGAGAAGGTAATATCTATCCATGTGGACTCCTTGGAAGGAATCGATGCTCTGGACGTAGGCTCCAAGCTGCCGGCAGAGCTGGGAGATAAGAGAGCGCTGGTGGAGGAATTCATCACCGCCTTATGGCGGTTTTATAGCGATACCGGCTTTGCCTACGTGGAGATCAATCCCTTCACATTCTCGGGCCGCGGAATCGTCCCGCTGGATATGGTGGCGAAGCTGGATGACGCAGAAGAGTACTGGCAAAAGAAGAGATGGTCGGAACTGGCATTCCCTGAACCATTCGGCAGGACTCCTTCCAAGGAGGAGCTCTTCATCAAGGAGATCGACTCCAAGACCGGAGCCTCTCTGAAGCTCACCATCCTCAACCCGGAGGGAAGGGTCTGGACGATGGTCGCCGGCGGCGGAGCGAGCGTGATCTATGCCGATACCATCTGCGATTTGGGTCACGCCGATGAGATGGCCAATTATGGTGAGTACAGCGGTGATCCCAATACCGAGGAGACCTACCACTACACCTGTACCATCCTGGACCTGATGACCCGGAGCAAAAATCCCAACGGGAAGGTGCTCCTCATCGGCGGGGCCATTGCCAACTTCACCGATGTGGCCAAGACCTTCAAGGGAGTGGTCATGGCCCTGGAGGAGTACCAGCAGAAGCTGCAGGAGGCCGATATTGAGATCTATGTGCGCCGGGGAGGGCCGAATTACGAGCAGGGCTTGAAGCTCATGCGGGATCTGGGCAAAAGGCTTGGCGTTCCCATCCAGGTTCACGGACCGGAGACCCACATGACGAGAATCGTCCCCCTGGCACTGGAGGAGAATCAATGAGCAGGAAAGATTACGTTCTCTTTGACATAAATACAAAAGCATTCGTCTATGGCTACCAGACCAATGCCATCCAGCGCATGCTGGACTTCGATTATGTCTGCAAGCGCTCGTCGCCCAGCATCTCGGCTATCATTAATCCAAGCAGAGCCGGGATCCATAAGGCATTTTGGGGAACCAAAGAGATAATCCTGCCCATGTACAAGACCATCCCCCTGGCAGCTCTTGCCTATCCAGAGGCAGATGTGATGGTCAACTTTGCCAGCCACCGATCAGCTTTTGAGACCACCATGGAAGCGCTGAAGGAGGATACCATTCGCATCGTCGCCGTCATCGCCGAAGGCGTGCCTGAGAGGCAATCCAGGGTGATGGCCGCCACAGCCAGGAAGCTCGACAAGATCGTCATCGGTCCGGCGACGGTAGGGGGGATGACTGCAGGTGCCTTCCGCATAGGGAACACCGCCGGTACCATCGAGAACATCATCGCCTCCAAGCTATATCGACCGGGATGCGTGGGCTTCGTCTCCAAATCGGGTGGCATGCTCAATGAGGCATTCAATATAATCTCCAGAAACTCCGATGGCATCTATGAAGGAGTGGCCATCGGAGGAGACCGTTATCCCGGATCGAACATGCTCGACCACATCCTCCGCTATGAGAGAAATCCAGCCATCAAGATGATCGCCTGCCTGGGCGAGCTGGGCGGTGAGGACGAGTACATGATCATCCAGGCCCTCAAAGAGAAGAAGATCACCAAACCTCTGGTGGCCTGGGTCACAGGCACCTGCTCGCCCTACCTTCCGGCCAGCGTCCAGTTTGGCCATGCCGGTGCCAAGGCCAACACCGAAAAGGAGACTGCTCAGGCTAAAAACGATGCCTTCCGCCAGGCAGGAGCATATGTGCCCAGGTCTTTCGATGACTATGGAGAAATGGTGCGCCAGGTCTACGATATGCTCCTCACTCGGGGTATAGTGCAGAAGTTCGATGAGCCTGAGGTTCCCCGCATCCCCACGGACTACAGCAAAGCTCTGGCCACTGGCGATATCCGCAAGCCCACCACATTCATCTGCACGATATCCGATGACAGCGGCGAGGAGCTGCTGTATGCAGGAAAGAAGCTATCCGATGTCCTGGACCGGAAGATGGGAATAGGTGGGGTCATCGGCCTGTTATGGTTCAAGAAAGAGCTCCCAGAATATGCCGCCCACTTCATTGAGCTGGTCATCCAGATCGTGGCGGACCACGGCCCGGCGGTCTCGGGAGCACATAATGCCATAGTTGCCTCCTGTGCGGGAAAGGATCTGATCTCATCGTTATGCAGCGGGCTTTTAACCATCGGCCCCAGGTTTGGGGGGGCAATCGACGATGCCGCCCGGGAGTTCAAGCGGGCACAAGAGACCGGCCTCGCCCCGGAGCAGTTTGTGGGCGAGATGAAAAAGAAGGGTATTAACATCCCTGGCATAGGCCACAAGATCAAGAGCGTAAAGAACCCGGACAAGAGAGTCCAGCTGCTCATCAGCTATGCCCGGGCCAACTTCCCCTCGACCGAGCTTCTGAACTATGCCCTGCAGGTAGAGGAGCTCACCACCGCCAAGAAAGGTAACCTGATACTGAATGTCGACGGGTGCATCGGTATTCTGTTCATAGACCTGATGAGTTCCTGCGGCGCCTTCAGCAAAGAGGAGATCGATGAGGTGGTGCGCCTGGGATATCTGAACGGCCTCTTTGCTCTGGGCCGCAGCATCGGCCTGATAGGTCATATCCTGGATCAGAAGCGACTCGGCTCCCGGCTCTACCGCCACCCGGCAGAGGATATCGCCTATATGATGCCCTCGGAGGAAGAGATTCAGTGCAAAAGAGATCGATAACAGATGCCTGAGATAATGGAGGATCGCCATTGAATGAGAGCATAAGCAGCACTGTGGAGAAAGGGACTTGGCGACTATAAGCCAGAAGATACTCTCCCGCGCCTCCGGCTATGACGGGATGGCAGAGCCTGGGGAGATCGTGGAGGCGGAGATAGATTATGCCATGTCTCATGACGGGACATCGGTGCTGGCCATCAGATCCTTCCGGGAGATGGGGTCAGAAAAGGTTTGGGACCCGGATAGAGTGGTTGTGCCATACGATCACATCGTCCCGGCCAACAATGAGACCGCTGCCGATCTGCAAAGAGAGGTGAGAAACTGGGCCCGCGAGCAGAATATCTCCCACTTCTTCGACTGCGGCACAGGGGTCTGCCATCAGGTCTTCCCAGAGCAGGGCTTCGCCCTTCCCGGCACACTGCTGGTGGGAGCGGACTCACATTCCTGTACCTATGGCGCTTTTGGAGCCTTCGGCACAGGCGTTGGGGCAACTGACATGGCCGAGATCTACTCCGCTGGCCGGTTATGGTTCAGGGTGCCCGAGACCATAGGAATAAAGGTGGAGGGAAGACTCGCTCCATTCGTCTCTGCCAAGGACATTGCTCTCCAGGTGATAGGAGATCTGGGTGCAGATGGCGCTACCTACAAGGCGGTCGAGTATATCGGTCCCGCCATTGAAGGTCTGAGCATATCAGGAAGGATGACCCTCTGCAACCTGGGGGTGGAGATGGGGGCTAAGGCGGCCATCGTCCCGCCGGATGAGAAGACAGATGAGTGGCTCCGTGGCCGGGCGCGCCAGCCGTACACTCAGGTTTTCTCTGATCCGGATTCATACCAGCAGCAATATGATTACGATATAGCTGAGCTTGAACCCCAGGTGGCGGCCCCCTTCCGGGTGGACAACGTCCGGCCGGTCTCTGAATTGGCGGGGCTAAAGATAGATCAGGCCTTCATAGGCACCTGCACCAATGGCAGACTGGAAGACCTGGAGGCGGCTGCCGGGATACTGAAGGGGAAGAAGGTTCGAGCCAGAACCCTGGTAATACCCGCTTCAAGAGAGGTTCTGCTCGATGCGCTTAAGAGGGGAATCATCCAGACTCTGGTGGAAGCGGGTGCCATGATCGGTCCTCCGGGATGCGGTCCCTGCCTGGGAGCCCATATGGGGGTCCTGGCAGAAGGAGAGGTGTGCGTCTCCACCTCCAACCGGAACTTCCCAGGAAGAATGGGAAAAGGAGGATTGGTCTATCTGGCCAGCCCTGCTACTGTTGCCGCTTCCGCTCTCCAGGGCCGTCTGGCCGTGCCCGGGGTTTCTAAATGAGGTTTGATCTGCACGTCCATTCCAACTGCTCAGATGGACGGGACGATGTCAGGACTATTCTGAGGGCTGCCGCTCGCCGGGACCTCGACGGCCTGTCGATTACCGATCACGATACATTGAGAGGATCCCAGCAGGCGATGAAGATCATCCAAGAGGATAAGCTGGATCTGATACTCATCCCCGGAGCAGAGGTCACAACCTCAGAAGGCCATCTGCTGGTCCTGGGCATTGAGGATCTGCCTCCCAGAGGGCTCAGCCCGGAGGAGACCACAGACCTGGCCCGCGAGCAGGGAGGGATCGCTATAGTCCCCCATCCATATCACCCCTTCCGCCATGCCATCGGGCGCATACCGGAGTGCGATGCTGTGGAGGTCTACAACTCCAAGCACCTCTTCGGCATAGCCAATGCCCGGGCGCTGATCGGAGCAAAGAGGCGCCACCTTCCTGCAGTCGCAGGGAGCGACTCGCATTTTGCCGCCACTGTGGGCCTCGGAGTCACGGAGATAGAGGCAGCAGATGCATTCGAGGCGATAGAGGCCATCCAGGCGGGAAGGACAAGGATCATAGGCAAGAGAACACCTCCCAAGTTCTTCATCGGGAATACGTTCAAGTCGATATACCTGATCCTGACCACGGGAGGAGGACGAAGGAGAAAGGCCTAAATTCTTTGCGGGGGAGAGAACCACGGTGATGCGGGGAAGAGTGGTGGGCGGACTGGGCCAGGGGCAGTACTATATCTCGCGAAAGGGCTATCGCCATCAGTTCATCCAGAAGCTGGGATTTGTGCCCTTTCCCGGCACGCTTAACATAAAGCTCGATGAGCCCTTCAATCCCGGTCCTCATCAGATCCTCATAGAGGGATTTCGAGAGGAGGAGAGGTCTTTTGGGGAATGCAGGTGCTATAAGATAAAATTAAATGGCCTGGAGGGGGCAATCATCCGGCCAGACAGGAGCTCTTATCCTCCGGATCTGGTGGAGATCATATCTCCCCTGCGGCTGCGGGATGAGCTGAGGCTCGATGATGGCGATATAGTGGAACTGATACTGCAATGATACTCATGGCGGGGAAAAACTCCTCTTTTGAAGGTTAATTTTATCCCATAAGCGATGACAAATGATCCTGATGCCAATGGATAAACGCTCCTTCTGGACAGGGGTCCTGTCAATCTGCCTTCTCTTGACCTGTGCTTTGATCCTCTTCGAATCCGCTCCTACCTCAGCCACCACCGGCGGTACCTCCATCCCTAACTCTGACTTTTATTTGAGAGAGGCTATGAATTACAGCCAGAATGGCTCATATCCCCTGGCCTTGGAGAGAATCAACCTATCGCTGGAGATCGATGACGAGTTGGCCGAAGCATGGCTGCTCAAAGGACGGATCCTCTTCGGGCTGGGGTATCTTCAAGAAGCAATTCGCTCCCTCGACCAGGTTCTGAGGATAGATCAGTCCCTCGATGAGGCCTGGAGCCTGAAAGGAGAGATAATGATGGAGACAGGAAGGTACAGAATGGCCCAGCTATGCTTCGACAGCGCCCTGCGCCTCGATCCCGGGAACATGACCCTCTATAACCGCCTTGCTCAGTCCCAGTTGATGCTCGAGGACTACGATCACGCCCTGAGAAGCTATAAGAAGGCGCTGAGCCTGGAGGCCAACAACACAGAGATCCTGTTCAACCAGGGAGATCTGTTCCTCACCCTGGCTCGCTATCCTGAGGCCCTGAATAGCTTCAACCTCCTGCTGGAACAGAATAAGAGCGACATTCTCGCCCTGAAGGGCAGAGCAGAATGCTACCGCCAGCTCGGCCAGGTCGATAGGGCAGAAGAGGACTATTATACGGTACTGGAGAAAAACCCGGAGGACTTCGAATCATGGCGGGGACTGGGCATGGTCGGCTATGCCACTGAGGATTACAGCTCCTCGCTCCAGGCCTTCGATCAGGCCCTGAAGATCAATCCCCATGATATCCAGACGATTCTTGGCAAAGGCGATCTTCTCCTGGCCAGGGGGAACTTTTCGTCAGCTCTAGAGAGCTATTCCGCTGCCCTCCTGCTCGCGAAAGATAACGTCTCTGCCCTTTACGGAAAAGGGCTGGCTCTTAGCAGTCTGGGCAGAGAAAAGGAGGCAAATAAGTGCTATCGCCGGATCCTGGAGCTGGAGCCCGACAACATCATTGCCCTGCAGAAGATTGCAGACGACCTTCTGGAGAGGAATGAATCAATTCAAGCAGCAGAGCATTATGGCCTAATTCTGGGACAGGACCCGAAGAACGCAAGAGCGCTGCTGGGAATGGCAAAAGCGCAGTTGGATCTCGGGGACCTCGACCAGGCCCTGCAGTCTTATGAGGAGCTTCTTGGACACGATTCTAATAGCTCCGCCGCCTGGATAGGAAGAGGAGAGATTCTCCTATTGCAGACGAATATAGATCCGGCTATGGAGAGCTTCAATAGAGCATTGGATATCGAGCCGCAAAATCCGGACGCTCTCATGGGATTAGCAGAAGCTCTCCATCAAAAGGGAAGACTTGAAGAAGCCCGCAGCTACTATGAGGCCGCTATAGCAGAAGAGCCCAGCGTCCGGGGCTACAGAGGACTGGGGAACATCCTCTGCGCCCAGGGGGAGTACGGCCAATCCATTCCCCTCTTTGAAAGTGCTCTCAGCCAAGAGCCAAGTGACACCGAGAGCCTGATGGGAAAAGGGCTGGCTCTGGCAGCCACAGGCAATAGCTCTGGAGCCCTGCAGTGCTTTAATGAGATCGTCTCCCTCAATCCGGAGGACTCCGCCGCCTGGTCTAATCGGGGGAGCATTTTTGCTGCCTTGGGAAGATACGATGAGGCAAGAGAAAGCCTGCAAAAAGCAGCTGGGATCAGTTCATCCTCAGCGGACATCTGGTACAACCTGGGCCAGGTGTACAGATTGATGGACAGACATAACCAATCCAGGCAAGCCTTCGAGAATGCAACCAGGCTATCTCCTGATGATCCCGTTCTGTGGCTGGAGCTGGGCCTGGCCCAGGAGAGGACTGGAGAAGCTAAGCTGGCTCTAAAGAGCCTCCAGAGGGCCGTCGTCCTCGATCCAAAGAATGAATTCGCTCAATACTCCCTGGCCCTGGCACTTGCTGGGCAGGGCCGTTTCCAGGAAGCACTCCAGGCCTTCGAGAGAGTGCTAGAGATAAACCCAAAGAACGATCTGGCTAAATACAGCATCAATGTGACCAGTAGCCAGCTTTATTGATTCAGAGCAGAAAGGCCGGAATTACAGTGGAAACCCGGAGGCGGTGGAAAAGGGTTGATGCTCTTCCGGCCAATATTTTTTATCTACCCTCTGCTCCTCTTTTCTCATAGCTGTTTTGGCGCTGATAATTATGACTTGGTATCAATTCAGGCTCGATCATCTCAATCAGTCTATACTGCCTGTTGTTTCTGTTTCCCCTTTTTTCCAGCAGACCATCGCGGTTCATTCGCGATAGATAAGTAGAGACTGTGCTGAGCTTGATATCGTCCGCTACGGTCTCATACCGCTCCCTCAGCTCCTGAGATGTAAACCAGGTATTGGAGAATTCGAATTTGATGAAGTGCTCTAGGCGGTCCATGAGAGTGCCGCTGCTGCGGTAATCACGTGCAGTCGCTATTGCTCCCCTTTCATCTTTGCTATCGAAGATACCGGAAGCTGAGAGAAAGCCTATGATCTTATCCCTTAAGGCCTCCTTATCTATGCTTTGCGACTCAAATTCGTGAGATGATTTGAATCCGCCATCTTCTATCTCAATCCGGATCCTCATGCTCTCCTCCGCTTATCCTTCCAGTAGTATTGCCATCAGGATATCAATTCGAAAGCTGGGAGGGTTGATTCTTCCCCAGAGGAGCAATACCGCTTGAGATTGATGCCCTTGCTGTCTCTAATCCTGGAGAGCCTCGATTGATCAGATTTCTCCAGGTTCATATGCAATGTAAATAGCTTGATCTGTCCTCTCAATTGTATCCCCCTCCGCAAATCCATCTCGCTTCGTTCCGCTCTCTGTCACTTGACCGGATCAGCAAGATTGCTCACCTTCCTGATCCGATCCACAGCTTCTCGTGCCATCCCTTCATCCGACAGATAGGCTGAGCAAGACCATTTGCCTGGTCTCCCTTTAAACAAGGCCAAACTTCCCTTGCTCGCATACCTTGCCTTGCTGCACCTCGATCCCAGCTCTGCCAACAGCTGCTCATTGCCGTCCCTTTCCAGCCACGAGCATCTTGATCTATCCAGGCAGTGGATCATCCCATCGCCCGTTCACAAGCCGTCCCTTCCCAGCTGTGAACAGTCATTCAGAAAGATGATCAACCAGGATCCTTATGCACTCCTTCTTGCTACCCCTTGTGCCATTTGTATATGAGAAGCGGACTAATTGTGAAGCAATTATACAACCATCGAAAGACCATTTTGAGATCATCGATATCCCCTTCATTGCTACTCCCGATGCCATCCCTATTGGTAGACGTTCCAGTCGGATTGTGGTGAGCTTGCCATCAAGAACTTTTAGCCCTACCACAATTGTTGTGATGGAGCAAATCGCTCCGATGCCCCAGATATGCTCACTCGACACTGCTTCTACTTCTCAGATATACTGCAAAGGTTCATCCATCCCCTCAGACGAATAAGCCCTCCATCCGCCCTGTCAATATGTATTGAGACAGGTTGTCTGGCCATTTTGGCACAATGTAAACCTGGTTTTAGTGGTATATAAAACTTTCCAATAGTCGATAGTTGTAGTAAGTTGCTTAAAACATCTATTAAAGCTTATTTTCGAGAATAAATCCAAAATAGTAGTCAGAATAGTATTTCACACAATGGCCACATGACCGAGAAATCTTGTTAAAACTGGTTGTGAAAAGTGTGTTCAGGCGATTACTACTATCATAACAGATATCAGTAGGCATCGTCTTTTTGCGCGGAGGTTTTTATTCTCTGTGAAACCATTTCACAATGGCAGCCAATATCGAAAATTTTAGAAGAAGACACATGAGACGATTGGTTTGCTAAAAAAATTTTTAGAAGTTATGCGCGCGGGACGCGCGGCATAGAGGCGATAATGTGATAGGAGATGATTGATGAGATTTATGATGTGAAATATTGTGAATTGTCTAAGACGCCTGGTGGAGCTCGAAGTACTCATCTATCAACCAGTCTCCGACCTCTTTAAGATATCTGCGTCTTCGCTCATCTTCAGCAATTAATTGAAAAACTTCAGAGAGATCCTCGTCCATCAGATCATGTTATTCGCTTGCGACATTTAAACCTATCGAATCTATGTTCTGCTCTTTATTATCCTTGGATCTTCCCCTCCCCAGGATCAGAGCAACGTAATAGGGCTCAGAGCTCCTCTTCAATGGCCCGGCATGAATAGGATGGTCTCCGCAAATAATCAGCAGTGTCTTTTCATCTGCCTCTTCTGTGATATCGCCAATGCAGCGATCGATATGCAAAACAGCGCTACGAATGCCGCTCCATTCCCGACCCATGTGCACGCTTTTGTCGATTCCAATAAAATAAGAGACGAGAAGCCTGGGGCCCTCTCGCAGGGATTGCAGGGTCATGCTGCAGGCCTCTCGATCAAACTCCTCCGGAGGAATGCGGTCCGATATTCCATGGATGATCTCGATCAGACCCTCGTAGACCTCAGCTCCGTTTGTCTCCATTATCACCGCAGATCGCAGACCTGCAGCGCTGGCGATCTCAGGCAGGCTGAGGATGCTTGAGGCCTTTGCCCCTGCCTTATCAAAGATCTTATGATGCTCGGGCACAAGGCCGCTCAGAATGCTGGCGATGGCAGGAGTGGTGTGATTGGAGACTGCTTTGGCTCTGAGAAGAATTCCATCATCTATTAGACGAGATGTATTCTTCAGACAGGGCAAGAGATGCATCAGCAGGTCATATCCCAGGCTGTCTACTATTATGATTGCGGCATTCCTGCAGCCCCAGCCCTCCACCAGATCGATTGCCCTGCCATCATTGAGAGGCAACTGGATTCCCAGCAATCGAGCGACAGTGGGCGCTATATCGAGCTGGCTGAATGTTCGCTCTGATTCGGTAGTCGGCTCTGATTCGGTGGTGGTCATGAACATCAATGCCTCCTACTATCTCAACTCATATAATATCCCATCCAGTCTGCATGGTCAATAGCAGACAGCTCCTCGCCGGTCTTAAATAAGAAAAGAGAAAACGCAAAGGAGACCATGATGATAAAGAAAGCCTCCCAGATCATCGTTGCAGCGTTGTTGATCCTGGTTATGGGAGATGCTATAGCATCGAATTTGAACATCGACTACAGTCATAACGTTGCCGGAACCGGCACCGTCATGACCAATTTCGAGATGGGCTCTCCGGAGAACACCAAAGCCATTGGAGAGGTTCATGGAACAGGCGAGATATTGAACAAGTACATATTCTCCACCAACAGCTCTGAGAACATCACCATTCTGGATCAATTCCTGTTCACAAAAGCACAACCATCCAATGTTACCACCATTAAAAGCTATCCCGTGATGGAGAGAATGCCGGGCAGCTTCAGGCTTCTGGGAACGAGCTGGTCGGGACAAATCAATGCGGAGAAGATCATCTTCGCCCCGAGCCAAAGACTTATAAATTATTCATCAAATTGAAAGTGATATGGCAAAAGGGGCAGATGCCATGGACATATCCCTGAAGCTCGATAAGCTGAAGGAGCTATGCAAAGACTGCACTGATTCTATCTGCAGGCAAAAGGAGATTTTGGTTGTCTCCCATGTGGATGCAGATGGGCTCACCGCTGCTGCCATAATATGCGCCGCCCTGGATAGGCATAACATCGACTACAAGCCCCTCTTCTTCCGGCAGCTTGATGAGAACGCTCTGGAGGAGGTTGCCGACCAGGGTGCGGATCTGGTCATATTCACCGATCTGGGCAGCGGGATGATCCAGGAGATCCTGGAGAGGAACCTGCAGGCCATCGTAGCCGATCATCATAAGCCCAAAGCCTGCCCAGCACAACCCCTGGCCCACATCAACCCTCATCTGGTGGGAGCAGATGGAGCAAACCAGCTTAGCGGCAGCGGTAGCGCTTTTCTCCTGGCCAGAGCCCTGGCATCCAGCCCTGGCGCTAACGACGATCTGGCAGCTTTAGCGGTGGTGGGGGCGGTGGGAGACCTGCAGGATATGGCCAGCGGTCAGCTTATCGGTCTGAACCGCTACATCCTGGACATAGGCTCAAGAGCAGGAGCAGTCCATTTCTCCAGAGACATCAAGCTCTTTGGCAAACAGACCCGCCCGGTCTACAAGATGCTGGAGTACTCCCAGGATCCATACCTTCCCGGCCTCTCAGGACAAGAGGACGCCTGCATTGCTTNNAGGACGCCTGCATTGCATTTCTTAAGGAGGTGGGAATAAGCCTGGGTGGAGAGAAGTGGAGGCGCTGGATAGATCTCAGCCAGGAGGAGAAGGCCTCATTGGTCACAGCCATCGTTCAGAAAGGGCTGCGCAATGGCATTTCCAATATCAGGCTGGAAAGGCTGATCGGAGAGGTCTATATCCTGCTGAAGGAGAGGGAGGGAACCGAGCTCAGAGACGCCTCTGAGTACTCCACCCTGCTGAACGCCACCGCCCGTTATGGTCATGCCGGGGTGGGGCTGGAGGTATGCCTAGGAGATAGGGATAAGGCCTTCAATGAAGCCCATACCCTCCTGGGCCAGCACCGCCAGAACCTGGTGGCTGGCTTGAAGCTGGTTTCAAAAAGGGGAATCACCCCATTGAACAGCATCCAGTACTTCGACGCCGGAGATGCGATTTTGGATACGATAATAGGAATCGTGGCCGGCATGAGCTTCCAGATGGCAGACCGCAGCCGGCCTATCCTCGCTTTTGCTCAGAATGTGGAAGGGGATCTCAAGGTATCTGCCCGGGGTACCCAGGATCTGGTCCGCTCCGGCCTGGACCTGGCACATGCCCTATCCCTCTCCGCCCAGGCGGTTGGAGGGGTGGGCGGAGGCCATAACGTCGCCGCCGGAGCGACCATTCCTCTGCAGGCAAAACAGGAATTCCTGGAAAAGATGGACCGCATCGTGGCCGAGCAGCTTTCCTGCAAAAATAATATAAAATAAAATATATAGGACGAATTCTTTCAGTTAACACTCATGCGCAGGGAAGAGAGCCATAACCACACTCATTCATATGGTCTTTGGCCACTATTATCTGCTCCTCTATGCTGAAGTTGCCTATGAAGAGGTGGTTGATCCGCGATTGCTCATGCTTCAAATCCCCCTTCTCTGGATCCAGAACTAGATAGCCTAAGCGTCCAATGCCAATGAAATCCGCATCGATAGCTATCTCGGTGAGATTGGCCTCTGTTCGCAATTCCATCTTTGTCGAGAGGCGGGTGGCATCGGTAAACTCCTTGGTCGCCGTCATTTGCAGGGGATAATTTTTAACTGTTGTGCTCTCGCGAAACTTCTGGTCATAGGAGAAGAGGTGGGCATTAGGATTGCTCTTGCTGCCTATTTCCATCAAATAATGATCTGCATTGATCGGAACCAGGAGGACAAGCAGAATCATCAACCCGGAGAGTCCCGCCACGATCCGGCCTCTTGTCGCTATGATATTATCACATCTCCCTAAATAGGCTCCACCAGTACTCTTCATCCATCTCTGCAGAATAGACAGTCACTGCCGGCCCTTCCATGAAGGCCTTATCCTTCTCAAAGTTAATGATCACCGGCCCACCTTTCGTCTCCACCAGCACCTCATCCCCGACCAGCCCCATTCTGCGGGCAACGCTGGCAGAGGCCACCGCCCCGGTTCCGCAGGAGAATGTCTCGCCCTCTACCCCTCGCTCGAATGTTCTGATCTGCAGTGATGAGCCCGGCTTGACGAAATCGACGTTTGCTCCCTCCGGAAAAACGCTGCAATTCCTTATTGGTGGTGCCGCTTCGTAGATATCTATGTCCAGGTCATCCACAATNNATTCCCCCATCTGCTCGTCCATGAGATCACCAGAACCGCAGGCGGGAATGGATGGACGATTGAACCTGGGAACGCCCATATCCACCCTGGCCCAGAAGCTGCCATCCCTCTCCCGGACCTGAATCGGTATGATGCCCGCTAAGGTCTCCACATCAAAGGATTGACCCACATACCCCGACTCCCAGGCGTACTTGGCAAGACAGCGTATGCCATTGCCGCACATCTCCGCCTCTGAGCCGTCCGGCTGAAATAACCTCATGCCCAGGTCCGAACGCTGGCTGCTTGCCAGAAACAGGACACCATCTGCTCCTATGCCGAAGCTACGACGGCAGCAAGCGATTGCAAATCTACTCTTCGCACTCTCAGCCACGAGCTCCCTTGAGATCTCATCCACCAGAATGAAGTCATTGCCGTTCCCATGCAGCTTGGCAAAGCCAAGGCTGTGTGGTAGAAAGGGATCGTCTTTGAGCTCTACCTCAGAAATCTCTGCCAGCTTCATTTTATATACCATGCATCCTTTTTCTCTAGCTTGTTATGTTGTGGTGGTGATTTGGTATTAAACCCATTCTACAGGTGGCAATGGATCTTCTGGAGCTAGACAGATCGATTCAAATAGCCAAAGAGGCCGTCCTTGGTGGAGCGGACTGGATCGAGGCCGGAACACCCCTCATCAAGAGCGAGGGCATGGACTCTGTGCGCGAGATGAAGAAAGCCCTTCCCGGGACGAAGATCGTAGCGGATATGAAAACCGTCGACACCGGTGCCATGGAGGTGGAGATGGCGGCCAAGGCCGGGGCAGATATAGTGGCCTTGCTCGCAGCATCCGACAACTCCACCGTCGAGGATGCACTTCGGGCGGCGCGCAAGTATGGCGTGCAGATAATGATGGATCTGCTCACGGTTCCCGATCCGGTTGGCCGTTCCCGTGAGCTGGAAGAACTGGGAGTGGACTACATCTGCGTTCATGTGGGAATAGACCAGCAGATGACCGGCAAGGACACCATAGATTTTCTCAAGCAGATCGTCAAAGAGGTAAAGACCCCGGTGGCTGCTGCAGGGGGAATGGACGCGGCTTCCGCTGCTGACGCCGTGGCCAGCGGTGCCGCCATTGTCATTGTCGGCGGAAGCATAGTGCGCAGCGCGAATGTTACCGAGTCAGCCCGGAAGATTCGCGAATCTATCGACGTTGCCCAGGCCAGCACCGCCCCCAAGATGAGCCTGGAAGAGGAGATCGTCTCCCTGCTGCGCAGCGTCTCTTCATCCAATATCTCCGATGCCATGCACCGCAAAGGGGCCATGCGCGGAATTCATCCCCTGATTCCGGGAAAGAAGATCGTGGGAAAGGCGATAACCGTGCAGACCTTCGCCGGTGACTGGGCAAAGCCCGTCGAGGCCATAGACCTGGCCGGTCCCGGTGATGTGCTGGTGATCTACAACGGAAGCAACAGCATCGCCCCCTGGGGAGGACTGGCCACCCTGAGCTGCAAGATCCGTGGGATTGAGGGCGTGGTCGTCGATGGTGCAGTGCGAGACCTGCAGGAGATAAGGCCGATGGACTACCCGCTCTTCTCGTCGGATGTAGTTCCCAATGCAGGGGACCCAAAAGGTATGGGAGAGATCAACTCTGAGATAGTCTGTGGCGGCCAGACGGTCCGGCCTGGCGACTATATCGTTGGCGATGACAGCGGAGTGGTGGTAATTCCCAAAGAGAGGGCATATGAGATCGCAAGAAGAGCAAAAGAGGTCGAGAAGACGGAAAACAGGCTCTTTGAGGAGATCAGCCGGGGAAAGACGCTATCTCAGGTGGTAAGCCTGCAGAAATGGGAAAAAATCGGATAAATAGATTTAAATATTCTGAAAAAGGGCCAGAAGACGCTAAAGGAGAATTATATGGAACTGGACGATATCATTTCCAAGTATCCGCCCAAGCAGATGATGCTGATTCCCATAGTCGTCATCATCTTAGCATTGATCAGCTTGGGTGTAACCTATCTCAACACGGGATCGCCCGTGAATCTGGGGATAGAGTTCACGGGAGGCACATTAGCAACGGTGCCAGCTACTGAATCAGAAGATGCCGTGGTCGGAGAGTATGATAAATATCCTCTGGCAGATGTGAGAGACGTGGGCAGCCGATACATGATTCAGTTCGGCCCCATGAGCGATGAGGAGTATACAGAACTTGCCCAGCAGATCGTTACCAAATACGGCGATGATGCTGAGATCAGACATATGGGACCCATATACAGCCAGGAGCTTCAGGCCCAGGTAATAAGGTACCTCCCACTCTCGTTCATCCTCATGGCCTTGGTGGTATTCATCGTATTCAGGCAGGTCTTTGTCTCATTGCTGGTGGTGCTCTGCGCCCTGGCTGACATCCTGATGGCAGCGGCATCCATGAATCTGACTGGAGTCCAGCTCTCCCTGGGGACTGTGGCTGCGCTTCTAATGCTCATCGGCTACTCTGTTGATACCGATATTCTGCTCACGATGAGGGTTTTAAAGCGCAAAGGGGTAACTGATGAGAAGATCAAAGGAGCGATGGGGACCGGCTTGACCATGGCCGCAACCACATTATCCGCTGTAATCGCCCTTATTCTCGTCTCCAACCTCCTTCACCTCGTACTGCCCTCATTCAGCCGGATGGATGTCATCGCCGACATGACAATGGTGCTCGTCTTCGGCCTGGCAGCTGATCTCTTCAACACCTGGGTCACCAATGCTCAGGGGCTGAGATGGTACCTTAGCCGGCCAAGAAAGGCAGCAAGGGGGCAGAAGAGATGAGCCTGATACAAGACCTGTCTAAAGACAAGAGGGTACTATTATTCGCCTTATTCCTAGCGGCGGCGTTGATCTGTTTGGGGGCCTTCGGCCTTAAGTACGGCCTGGACCTTCAGGGCGGATCGTACCTTCAGCTCAAGCTGCAGGGGGCTATGGTCCAGGTGGATGCCGATCCTGAGAGCATTCTCGAGTACCAGTTNNCGTGCCGGGCAAGATCGATGCGACGTTGCCCACCGACGTGGGATATCTGGGCGCAGAGACGGCAGCACTTGCCAACGCCACTAAGATCACCATACCTGCTGCTCCCGAGACGATAATCATCACCTACCTGCAAAAGAACCTTGATGCTGACGTCAAGATAGTGCAGTTTGCTCCCGTCCTATATGAGATCAGGACCAACGTCACCAGGGAATCCCTTGATGCCCTTCTCGCTCC
>MTKX01005139.1_pt1 | contig 17846 bp, 18 predicted proteins | sample 1042771 | NCBI WGS metagenome assembly MTKX01 (sample SAMN06212183, study PRJNA360534) | anaerobic digester metagenome | biome: Wastewater treatment plant; material: sludge; isolation source: anaerobic digester fed with sludge from wastewater treatment plant | place: Denmark: WWTP Randers ... | reverse complement strand
GCCTATGAGGGTGATTTGAATGGCAGAGAAGATCAGCTTATCTGACCTGAATAAGACATTAACCGAGATGAATGTTCAATCCCTCGAGGGACTTAAGATCGAGGGAGATGTTGAGATCGACCTGGAGATGGGCGCAGGGGGCGTAGGGCCTCTGTTTGCCTATTACTTCGGCCAGGAAGCGGCAAAGATCGCCATGCAGCTCATTAACTTCGCCAAGGCTGTAGGCTATCCCGTTGAGACACTTATGCAGCCGGTGGCAGTGGCTTCCGCCATAGCTCCGGCGCCAAAGGACCTGGCAGCTGCGGCTGCGGCCGTACCGGCCTTCAAGGTGGCCTCCGCTCTGGCCAGCGCCAAGTTCAGCGTGGGCACTGATAAGACCTGGAAGCATCCCATCCAGGAGGTAACATTGGGCGCCACCAAGGCTGACGGCGGAAGCCGCGGTCATGTGGTCAAGCTGGGCGGCGAGAAGGCCATGCCTTTCTTCCCCGATGCCATCATGCCCCATGCTCCCAAGATCACCATGGACGTCTTCGACATGCCCATAGGCATGGCCAAGGCGGTCAAGATGCACTATGAGGATGTCATCAACGCCCCCGGCGAGTGGGCCAAGAAGGCAGTCAAGCAGTTCGGCGCGGACATGGTAACCGTCCACCTGATCAGCACCGATCCCCTGCTCAAGGACACTCCGGCTCAGGAAGCAGTCAAGACTGTAGAGGAGGTCTTGCAGGCTGTGGATGTGCCCATATGCATCGGCGGCTCCGGCAATCCCGAGAAGGACCCCATAGTTCTATCCAAGGCAGCCGAGGTATCCCAGGGCGAGCGCGTGCTTNNCGCGAGTCCATTGTCATGGACCCGACCACTGCCGCTCTTGCTTACGGACTTGATTTCGCCTACTCCAATATGGAGAGAATCAGGCTCGGCGCTCTGAAGGGCGACGACGAACTCACATTCCCCATGTCCTCCGGCACCACCAACGCCTGGGGCGTCAGGGAGTCCTGGATGGTCCGCTCACCCAACAAGGACGACTCCGATTGGGGAGATAGGATGCTCCGCGGTCCGATCTGGGAGATCTTGACCGGTTACTCTCTGGCCATGGCCGGTGTGGACATCTTCATGATGATGCATCCCCAGGCTGTTGCCTACCTGCATGAGATAACCCAGTCCCTGATGGGAAGAATCGAGGCCAAGGCTACTGATGCTAATGCCTGGCTCAAGATGGGGGTGTGAGAGAGATGAAGGAAACTAGCCCGCTTAACCTTTACAAGCAGCTTCCTCAGACCAACTGCAAGAAGTGCGGAGAGGAGACCTGCATGGCCTATGCCGCCGGCCTCATCGCCAGAACCAGGAAGGTAGAGGAGTGCACTCCGCTAATTGAGGAGAAGAAGTACGCCAAGAAGCTTGAGACCCTCAAGACCATCATCGCTCCCGAGCTCAAGATGATCTACATCGGCGTGGGAGAAAAGCAGGTCAAGGTTGGTGGCGAGGATGTAATGTACCGCCATCAGATGACCTTCTTCAACAAGCCTCCATTCGCCTATGATGTTGCCGACAACATGGAAGAGGCCAAGCTGATTGAGCGCGTCAAGCAGATCACCACCTGGCGCAAGTTCTACATCGGCAAGTGGCAGTACGTGGAGATGATTGCCGTCCGGTCTGTTACCGACGATCCGGCCAAGTTCGCCGCCTGCGTCAAGACCGTCCTGGCCAATGGCAATGGCTTCCCGCTCATTCTCTGCTCCTTCAATCCTGCCGTGCTCAAGGCCGGATTAGAGGTCGCAGCCAAGGAGAAGCCTCTCATCTATGCCGCCACCAAGGACAACTGGAAGGAGGTCGCTCAGCTGGCCTTCGATTACAAGGTCCCCGTGACCCTGTCCGTGCCCTTCGATCTGGACGGCCTGAAGTCCATGGCCGTCACATTCGCCGGCATGGGCCTCACCGACCTGGTACTTGACCCCGGAACTGCACCCAACGGCAAGATGCTGCAGCAGACTCTGATCAACTTCATCAATCTGAGGCGCGCTGCAGTGGAGGAAGCTCAGAGGGATATCGCCTATCCGGTCATGGTTTTGCCCATCAATGCCTGGCTCACATCCGACGATCCGGTCCGCGCTTCTTACTGGGAGTCGGTGCTCACAGCCGCCTTTGTCATTCGCGGCGGAGCTATAATGATCAAGCACTCCCTGGCGCCCAGCAGCATGATGGCGGATATGCATCTGCGCTTCAACATCTACACCGATCCCAGAACCCCGGTGCAGGTCAAGCCCGGCATATACAAGGTGGGCAGCCCCGGACCCGAGTCACCGGTATTCCTGACCACCAACTTCGCCCTGACCTACTACACCGTGGAGTCTGATATCGCCTCCAACAACATAGATGCCTACATCATCGCCATCAACACCGACGGCATCGGCGTGCAGGCTTCTGTGGCAGGCGGCCAACTGAGCCCGACCAAGATCCAGGACTCCTTCAACGAGGCCGGATTCGACTGGGCGGGACAGAAGTTCCCGGCTATGGTTCTTCCGGGAATGGCAGCCAAGTTCAGCGGTGAATTAGAGGATCTCTTCGCAGGCAAGGCCAAGATCATGGTCGGGCCGGAAGACTCCGGGCGCATCATCGGCTGGATGAAGGACTTCTGGCCACCGAAGTAAATGCTCTGATGTGCCCTCCCCGAGGGCACTATCTCTATTTTATTAATTGCACTGAATCCAAAATATCACTGCAGGACATGACTTAGCCCCACAAAATTTAATCACGGGCGCCACAAACCAGACTTTTCCGGAAAAGGCTATAACCTTTGCCCGCATGGCAGCAATAGAGATGTCTTACATACATATTGACCGGGATAGAATTGCTGATTTTTGCCGCAGGCATCATATTCGCCGTCTATCTCTCTTCGGGTCAGTCTTGAGAGATGATTTCGGACCGGATAGCGATGTTGATGTTCTTGTGGAGTTCGATCCCGGCCATACACCAGGGCTTGCCTTCTTTTCAATGGAGGAAGAGCTTTCTCGAATTATGGGGAGAAAGGTAGACCTCAACACACCCGGCTTCCTGAGCCCATACTTGAGGGATAGAATCGAGAAAGAGTCAGAAGTGCAGTATGTCACAGCGTGATCCAGAATTTACCCTGCGCCAGATGCTGGATTATGCTAGGGAAGCGATAATCCTGTCAAAGGGCAAAAGCTCTCAGGAGCTTGTCGACGAGCGTGTGCTCAGCCTGGCAATTGTCAGGCTTATGGAGATAGTGGGAGAAGCCGCCAGCAGGATTCCGCATGAGGAACGATCCAGGCATCCTGAAATTCCATGGCTGCAGATAGTGGGCTTGAGAAATCGCCTGATCCACGGCTATGATGCTATTGACTACGAAATCCTTTGGCAAATCCTGAACCACGATATGCCGGAGCTCATCTTGTCTTTGGAGAGGATTCTGGGCATCAGATAAAAGTTAACTTAAGATGGACATAGAGCAATGCAAATGCCATTTCCCGGCAACGACCATCTTCTCCTTTGGATCTTCCCAATTCCTGCCCGGCTCGCCTCTCTAACCCCCGACCATAGTCCAGTCGGGCATGGCAGCCAAGTTCTCCGGCGAGCTGGAGGATCTCTTCGCAGGCAAGGCCAAGATCATGGTCGGGCCGGAAGACTCCGGGCGCATCGTCGGCTGGATGAAGGACTACTGGCCACCGAAGTAAATGCGAGAATGTGCCCGACAAGGGCACAACTTCTATTTTATTATTTAGTTTGGATTCTATATAACTGCGAGATATGATATGGCCCGGCCCAATTACACACCAGCAGCACTTTAAATCAGACGGCTCCAGAAAAAGCTATAACTTTTCCCTGCGTTAGCAGTATTGGAATGTCTCAAATAACTATTGACCGGGATGAAATTGCTGATTTTTGCCGCAGGCATCATATTCGCCGTCTATCTCTCTTCGGGTCAGTCTTGAGAGATGATTTNNGCCTATGAAAATAGATTTATAGAATCGTTAGATATCTCTTTAATGGAATGGGACATGTTTTTGTAAGCCCCCTCAGCTGGGGGCTGGGGCACGCCACCCGGGATATCCCCATCATCCAGGATCTCCTGGCCCGGGGGCACGAGGTTACTGTGGGCAGCAGCGGCAATGCCCTGGCTCTTCTGCAGAAAGAATGCCCTGAGTGTAATTTCCTGCTCTTCAAGGATTATCCCGCTCCTTACAGCAGTTCCCGATTCTTTCTGCCCGCTTTTACCCTGGGCCTGCCCGCTTTGCTGCAGGCCATCCACCTGGAGAGGAAGAGGTTTGAGGCCATCCTATCACAGAAAAAATTCGACCTGATCATCTGCGACAACCGCATGGGGGTCTACAGCGAACGCATCCCTAGCTACTTCATGTCCCATCAACTCCGCTACAGCCTGCCCCGATGGCTATATCCTCTGGAGATGATGACCATGCCCTTCAACAGCCTCTTTCACCGCCACTTCACCGGTGTGATCGTACCGGATATCAGCCCCTGCGGGCGTTCCCGGAACCTGAGCGGCAAGCTCTGCCGCTCCAGCATCCCGGATACAGTCCGCCGAACATACTACGCCGGCATTCTCACCAGCACCAGAAAGATGAATGTGGAGGAGGATCTGGACTATCTGGCCATAGTCTCCGGTCCAGAGCCTCAGAGGAAGGCTCTGGAGAAGATCATCCTCCGCCAGGTGCGGAGCCTGCCAGGGGAAAAAGTGGTCCTGCTGGGCAGCCCCCGGCAGGAGAGGACGGAGAAGCTGGATGCATCTACTACTGTACACTCTTATGTCAGCAACGATGAGAAGGCCCTCCTCATGAACCGGGCCCGATTCATCATCAGCCGTTCCGGCTACACCACCATGATGGAGCTCGCAGAGCTCGACAAAAGGCATGCTCTGCTCACTCCGACGCCGGGCCAGACGGAACAGGAGTACCTCTCCCGTTACTATGCCCGTGAAGGCTGGTTTATGTCTCGCAGCCAGTACCGGCTGCGGCTGGCGGAGGATGTGCAGGCGGCTCTCCCTTTCCGGGGCTTTCCGGAGATGGCCAAGACGGAAGAGAATGTGAAGCGGCTATACCGGAAGCTGCTGGTGCAGCATCTGAAATAAGAGCTAATGCAGAATCTGCAATTGCATTTGCGAAAATTGCTTATATCCTCATGGCGTTGATAATGCAGTCCTAAATCCGGCTATCCAGGAGTGGAAAGCTTGTTTAATACCCAAAGGAAGAATGAAAAGGGAGAGGTAGAGGTGGCGATCTGCCCGCTCTGCAACTTGAGGGTCGAATTCATCGGCGCCCCCATGGTGAGATGTTACAGCACGGGTGAGACCTACGATCCGGAAGAGATCTTATGGGTCCTGGAATCAAAAGTCCCTAAAGATACCGGATACGATGTGGAGAATATCAGAGGAAACGATCAGGAGCAGGATTTCCTGCCCAATGCACATCGAGGTGATGATGAAAGAGAATGCTGATTATTCTCTTCCATATTTTTCTATTCTACGCCACACTTTCGTCTCAGACTTTCGGTCTATTCGGATCTATTTCCGACCGCAATAGTCTCTGAGATCGGCAAAACGATGGCCAGCTTCTGCAACCGGCGAGGGCGGTCAGGCTTCTAGGAAGGATTGATCTCCTTATCTCGCCGCAGCTTTCCCCGGGCCAGGGAGGCGAAGATGCCCAGAAGGCACAAGAGAGATGAGACGGCGAAGGCCACCCTCACTGCCGCCAGAAACTGGGGGTAGTTGGCAGGACTGATCTCCGCCGCCCCCAGATAAAAAGAGAAGACCATCATGGCAAAGCTCATGCTGCCCACCTGTCCCACCAGCCGCATGGTTCCTAAAGTCGCCGATCCTACGCCGTAGTGGCGCGGCTGCACTGAGGACATTATTGCATTGGTATTGGGGGTGGTGAAGAGGGCCAGGCCCAGGCCCAGGAGCATGAGGTTGACGGAGATGGCCAGAAGGTCCGTCTCATTATCGAGAAATGAAAAAGCCAGAACGGAGAGGAAGGTCAGGGCCATTCCGGCAGAGGCCACCAGTCGCGGCTCCATGCGGTCGGATAGCCTGCCGGTGTAGGGGGATAGGACGGTCATCACCGCCGGCTGGAGAAGCATGACCAGGCCGGCCTGGTCCGGGCCAAGGCCCTTGATGTACTGGAGGTACAGGCTCAAGAGAAAGGTTATGGCGAATGTGGCGCCGTAGCTGATCAGGGCGGCCAGATTGGAGAAGAGATAGACCCGATTGCTCTTGAAGAGGTTGATATCCAGCACCGGGCTCTTTACTCCTGACTCGGAGCGTATTAGCAGGGGGAGCATAGCCGCTCCGGCCAAAACCAGCGCCGCGCCCACCGGGGTCGGCAGAAGGGTGAAGCCGTACATCAAAGAGACCAGCATCAGGCTATAGATGGCCGATCCTTTGAGATCGAAGCTCCCTCCTCTGTCCCCGGCCCATTCTCCTTTCAGCCTGGCCAGGCCCAGGACCAGAGGAATCAGCCCCAGGGGGACATTGACCAGAAAGAGGCTCCTCCAGCCGAAGTAGTGAGTGAGAACTCCTCCCAGGAATGGGCCCAAGGTAAGGCCGAGATAGACGCTGGCGGCATTGATTCCCAGAACCTTTCCTCTCTCCTGGAGAGGAAATACATTGACCAGGATGGCTGTTCCCGTGCCGAAGATCATGGCTGCGCCTATCCCCTGCAGCACCCGGGAGAGGATGAGAATCGAGGGCGTCGGAGCGGCATAGGCCACCAGCGAGGATGCAGTGAAAAAGAACAGTCCGGACAAAAAAACCTTCTTCATGCCGATTATGTCCGCCAGCTTTCCGAAGGGCACCATGAACACAGCAGAGGAGAGCAGATAGCTGGTGGCGATCCACCCTAATAGAACGGCATTCATGGAGAACTCCTCTCCTATGGCCGGAAGAGCGATGTTGATGGATGAGGCCATGAAAGGAGGAGTGAATGCGGTGAGAGTGGCGATGATCAGGGCGCAGCTTCTGATGTCCGAATCCGAGCAGGTTGGCGGCAGCCGTGTCATAGTCAATCCTTCATCTTGCTACCAATAATTGCGGAGAGCTGATTCCACCTTTTGGCGTCTTATTGCCACCTCCTGGCTTAAAAGCTGCACGGGAATAAGATCCACTATTTTCCCCATATGCTTGGCTTTAAGCTGCATCAGATCCAGGGTGCTGGCAGAGGCAAGAGCCTGCTCCATTTGCAGGACGGCCTCAATGGAAGACTTAATGCAGGACGGGAGAATATGCCGCGCCTCATCTGCCGAAAAGCACATCCTGCCTGTATCCTGGTATATCGCCCGCCCCAGCTCCTGAAAAGCCTCGATGAAGAGGATGAACGCCGAATCGTCCTCATCACAGCGCCCATGCGTGGCTGCATAGCCGCAGCCTGCACAAGCCCGGTCCCGGCCATACTGGATGCAGAAGGGGCAGGTGCCGGGCCGGGTGGGCAGGTGCCCCAGCATGGTCAGGGCAAAGGCCCGGGCGAACTGGTGCAGCTTTTCGTCCGGCAGGCCATTCAGGCGGCTGGAAAAGAGATCGGCCCACCGCCTGTACTCCTGGCATGACCCAGTTATGGCATCCTTTGCCTCTTGCAGGGAGACAGGAGAGATCGCCTCTGCGGCGACATGAAGCTCTCTTGCTCTATCGTCCATATCTGATTTAAATCTCATTTGATCTTCAATAAAAGAATGGCGGGATCGAAATGAAGAAGCCTGGTTCTGCTATCTTCTCTTCGTCTCCAGTATCTCGATCAACTCTTTGTATGAAAACCGGGCTATGAGGTCCAGTATCCTGCCGGCGTCTTCATAGACCTCTATCGCCCGGGCTAGGGATGCCTCCAGTTCCTGATCTTTTGCCTCCATTTCATCGAGTCTCTTTTTGGCCTGGAGCAAAGCCTGCAAGATCAACCGGGCCTCTTCCTTCTTGTTGGATAATATAGCCGGCCTCAGCGCCTCGATGTCCCTGACCAGTTCATAGCGATGCTGCTTGCTCCGATGCTGTTTGCCCAGGGGACCCACCACCCGGTGAGCTATGCCCTGGTTTTCCAGATGGCTCATATTGGAGCGGACGGTGGTCTTGCTGTAGCCTGTCTTCTCCGCCAGAGCATCCAGGGATAGTGGCTGGCTCTCCAAAAATAGGCTGCCCCAGAGAACGCCCATGGCATCGCCCCATCCATTCCTCTGGGCGGATTTGATGCATGCCTCGATGATGGGTTTTTTAAGATCCAGGAGATCCTCATCATTCACAATATCCGATACGGACACAATGGTTAAATAATTTGTTTTATCGCCGTCCTTTCGGCTAAGTCCATACCATCATATTAAGATGGATCTTGGCAACCGGCACTGAAAAAGAGACTATAAGCTCAATGGCAAAAAGAAGAACGCCAGCCCCAGTATGCCGTATACCGCCAAAAGCATAGCACCCTCCAGCCAATTGGACTCTCCGTCCAAAGAGACCAGGGCGGAGATCATGGAGGCAGCGGTGAGAGCAATCAGCTCCAGCTGATTGAACTGCAGGGTCATGGGGCTACCCAGGATAAGCGAGGCGAAGACCAGCACCGGTGTCACAAAGAGCGCAATCTGAAGGGATGAGCCGAGAGCAATGGATAAGGAGAGGTCCATCTTGTTCTGCATCGCTGCCTGCACTGAGACCAGGTGCTCGGCCACATTGCCGATGATGGGCACTATGATTATACCCACGAAAAAGGGGGTCAGCCCCAGGCTGTCGGTGACCGCCCCCACAGATGCCACCAACAGCTCGCTCATAAGAGCAATGCCGGCCATGGACAGGGCCATGACCGCTCCGGCTTTGGCTCCGCTCCAGGCATGAACCGGCAGGGCCTCTCGCACGGTAACCGCATCGCATTTCTCTTTGGTGCAGCTTCTTAGAGTGTAGACCACGAATAAAAGATAGAGGATGAGCATGGTGCCGGCCGTGCTCAGGCTCAGCTCCTCTACCAGCACCTCGTCTGCTATATAAAGGCTGAAGAGGGAGGGGACGCTCATGGCGATCAGGGCCAGGACGGTCATGGTGGCATCGGTGTCCACCTGCCTTCGGTCGAACATCTGCCTGCCGTTCTTGAGGCCGCCGAAGAGCATGGCAAATCCCAGCACNNAAGGTGGCATTGAGAAGTCCTCCTAGGCGCGGTCCGGTCTTCTCCGCCAAAACCTCCGTGGCCTCGCCCAGCAGCTTGGCCAGGGGGATGATGGCCAGAGCTGAGGCGGCAAAGACGGTGATCCCGCTCAGGCCGGCCCAGAGGGCCAGCAATGCAACAGGCATGAAGACAAGCAGAAGCTGCAGTCCGCGCATGTAGTGAGCCCTCAGGTCTCCTTTCGGGCCATCCTCTCCTGCAGCTCATCCAGGCTCAGCGGATTAAGGGGCTTGCACAATATCTCATGGACCTTGAGCCGGCGTGGGTGCTGGGTGGAGGCGGCCTGCATCACCAGGGCGGTATCCGAGCCCCTTCCCGTCCCGGCTATGGCCATCACCTTCTCCCCGCCTGCCACCAGGCCGGCGTCTGCGGCCATGAAAACTATTTCAAAGCAGACCTTGAAGCCCTGACAGAAGGAGCGCAGGATATTGGCCAGGGCCGTGGCATTCTTTGATCCGTAGAACTCGTCGGTATGAAAGAGCATGGTCCCGAAATGGACCTGGTGCCCGGATCGCCTCAGCTCCTCCGCCAGCTCTGGTGGAAAGGCGTTCTTATCCCTGTGAAAATCGAACTGATGGGGCACAACCACCAGAGTCACTTCCTGATCCCGAAAGAACTCCATAGCCCTTCTGGCGGTGTCGCCTGTGGTGGAGGCGAGGACGATCTTCTTTATGTCCTTAGAGCCCAGCCTCTCGGCGACCAGATCCAGCGTAGCCTGCGTATTCTGCGCTCCTCCCTCCTCGAAATAGACAATCCTGCTTTCCATAAGATATCTCCTCCTGGCTGATCAGCGACTAAAAAAGATTAAAGGGACTGGCCTGTTGCCCTGGCTTTGTCCAGGAGGTCCTTTCGCCCCAGCACTGCATCCCTGGCCGAGCCGTTCTCCATACGGATGATCTCCTTGACTTCGAATCCCAGCAGCTTCAGTACGTCGGCAAATTCATTGGCTGCCTTCTCGTATGATTTCGGATTCGGGTCTCCCTGGCTGGTGACTATCACCGCCTTCTTTCCCGGCCTGAGGCGGGAGTTGAAGCCGGCATCGATCAATGAGTACATCCTGTCTTCCATCAGTCGAAACTGGCCGGTGAACTGGTAGAAGTATATGGGAGATCCGAATACCACCGAATCGGCCTCTGCCATATCGCTGAGCAGACTGGTGAGGTCATCCTCCAGCCGGCAGCCTTCATGGCTCTTGCAGTACTCGCAGGCCTGGCAGCCGGAATACTTCATCTCATTGAGGCTGTACTTCTTGGTTTGATAGCCTGCCTGCTCTGCTCCGTCCAGGACGGCCTGGACCAGCGTATCCACATTGCCGTTCTTTCTGGGGCTTCCCACTATTCCTATTGCCTTCAATCTATTCACTCTCGCTATCCATCATGAGCCTATTTCATTTGAGGATTTTGCCCCCCCGGTTCTGGCTTGATGGATGAAGGGGATGGATATTGGAAAGGGACGGATATGAAAAATATCTTAAACCATCAGACTGAAGAAGAAATAGGTGACTGCAATGGTAGACCTGATAGGAAGGCCCGGAAAATGCGAGGGAAGCCCGGCGGGTGGGGAGAAGTTCGGACAGGAGTTTTACACCACCACCGCTGAGATGGCGGGAATGCTTCGATGCCTGGCGGATGAGATCGAGGCCGGGGGCAGGGTGGAGGCATCCACAGCCGATTGGACCCTGGCCGCCAGCCCAAGGGAGCCGCTCAAGCTTGAGGTGCAATACAAGCCCAATCCGGCCAAAAGAGAAATCGAGTTCCAGATAAAGCTCAAGGAGAATCCTTGAGCCACCAGCCACCAGAACAACCTTTTTATCTCTTCTTGACTGCCATCTAACCAGTGCTTTTATGGCCAGCGGTGTTCTACTACTTGGAATAGTAATCGCCATCACCATCATCCTTTTCATGAGCAATCGGGTGCGGCTTGATCTGGCCGCCGTCCTGGCCTGCCTGGCCCTGGCCTGGCTGGGACTGATCGCTCCCCTGGAGGCCATCTCCGGATTTGCCTCCAATGCAGTCGTGGCCATGGCCTCGGTGATGATTCTCAGCTACGGCATAGAGAGAACCGGAGTCACCTCTCGCCTGGCCCGGGCCATCGTCGGCTATGCCGGAAGGAATGAGTCGAGGATAATAGCCACAGTCTGCCTGACTGTAGGCCTCATATCCTCGGTTATCCAGAATGTCGGAGCAGCAGCCCTCTTTCTCCCAGCCATGAGGAGGATAGGAAAACAGACTGCAATACCCCTCTCCCGCCTGATGATGCCCATGGGGTTTGCAGCCATTCTGGGAGGGACGGTGACCATGATTGCATCCGGCCCCCTGATCGTGGTAAACGATCTACTGAGGCAGGCCGGAGAGGAGCCCTTTGGCCTTTTCTCCGTCACCCCCATAGGCATTCCCCTGCTCATCGCCGGAGTGGCCCTGTTCTCCTGGGCCGGCTCGCGCCTCCTCCCGAAGAAGGAGACGGCTGTGTCCAAGAGCGATGTGGCGGTCATCTGGGGCATAGATTACACCATCCGGACCAGCATCATCCCCCCATCGTCCCCTCTTATAGGCAAAAGGCGGGAGGATCTGCCATGCACCATCGGCAGCGAGCTTCATCTTCTTGCCATCCGAAATCAGAGGGAGATAACCGTCGCACCATCGCGATATACCAAATTTGAGGCCGGTCAGGAGCTGGCCTTCCTGGGATCGGAGGAGGCTTTTATCCACTTCGTTATGGAATACGGCTGCTCTGCCTCTCCGCCGAACAGCGCCATGAAGGAGATCCTGGACGGTGAGGGATTTGGATTTGCAGAGCTGATAGTCCGGCCTAAAGCATCTATCATCGGCAAGAGCATGAGGGATATCGGCTTTCGGCAGACATTCTCCATAGAGCCCCTCATCCACCAGAGCGGCCAGATCGAGTCCCGGGCGGACTTCTCCGATACGCCCTTCTCCGCCGGCGACGCTATAGTGGCTTTTGGAGCCTGGAGCAGCTTGAGGCTGCTGGCCAGCCACCAGGACCTTCTTCTGCTCACCAATCCCCAGGAGGAAGAGGCCAGGCAGGGCATGGGACGTCTGGCCGTGCTGATCTTTGCGGCATCCCTTGCTCTGACTGCCACCGGCATGCCGATTTCCCTGGCTCTGCTCACCGGTGCCGCCGCCATGATCGTCACCGGGATCGTCACTGCCGATGAGGCATATAGAGCTGTAGAATGGAGGACCATAGTTTTGATCGGGTGCATGATTCCATTCGGAATAGCCATGGAGAGGACGGGAATGGCAGAGATCATCTCCGCATCATTATCCGGAGCGCTGGCCGGGGCCCATCCCCTGGCGGTGATGCTGGCTTTGGCCGTGCTTGCAACCAGCCTCTCACTGATCATCTCCAATGTAGCGGCAACAGTCCTTCTCGTCCCGCTGGTCCTGGCGGCAGATCTGGGAGCCGATCCCCGCTCCCTTGCCCTGCTTGTCGCCGTCTCTGCCCAGAACTCCTTTGTTCTGCCCACGCATCAGGTCAATGCCCTTTTGATGGACCCGGGCGGCTATTCTACTAGAGACTACCTGCGGGCGGGAAGCGTCATGACCATTCTCTTTCTGGCCATTGCAACAATATTCATTTATGTGTTCATCTAAATGATGAATTATGATCATTCACCAGTTTTTCGTTTCCGGCATAGCCCATAGCTCCTATTTGGTGGCGGGAAACAAGGCCTGTGCCATTGTCGATCCGGAACGGGATATCAGCCGCTATCTGGATGCTGCCATGCAGATGGGGCTGCGGATAACCCATATACTTGAGACCCACCTTCATGCCGATTTCATATCCGGCCATCTCGACCTGGCCCGGGCTACCGGAGCCCCGATCTATGCCCCCAAAGCTGGCAACTGCTCATTTCCCCATATTCCCCTCCAGGAGGGGGATGAGATCAAGCTCGAGGACATGGTCTTCTCCATCATAGATACAGCCGGCCACACCCCGGAGCATATCTGCTATATCGCCACGGATACCGGGAGGGGAGAGACTCCCGTGGCCGTATTCACCGGCGACACCCTCTTTGTGGGCGATGTTGGCCGCCCCGACCTCTTCCCGGGAAGAGCAGAGGATCTGGCCTCATCGCTGTTCGACAGTCTCCATGACAAGGTCCTACAGCTTCCCGACGAATGCGAGGTCTATCCCGCTCATGGCATGGGATCGCTCTGCGGCAGGGCTATGAGCGCCAAGAGAACCAGCACCATTGGATACGAGAAGAAGTACAATTACGCCCTGCAGATAAGAGACCGCCGGGAATTTGTCCATTCCCTGACCTCCAATATGCCCCAGGCCCCGGATCACTTCTCCCGCTGCTCGGAGATTAACCGACTGGGCCCGGCGCTGATGCAGGATCTGATGCCGCCTGCCCCTATGGATCCCCGGTCCTTTGCCCAGAGGGCCAACTCGGGCCAGGCGATGGTGCTGGATGTGAGAAGCTACCCTGCATTCTCCGGCTTGCACATACCGGGAGCCTGGCATATCGACCTCGCCGGCAGCTTCGCCACCCAGGCCGGCTGGATCATACCTCCCGAGAGAGACATACTTCTGGTGGTGGAAGGAATGCCCCAGGTTGCCCTGGCGGCCCTTCAGCTTCGCCGGGTGGGGCTCGACCGGGTGACGGCATATCTTGATGGCGGAATGCTCTCCTGGGGGGCCAACGCCCTGCCGGTGGGAAGGGTTCCGGTCATCTCTCCGGTGAGGGCCCATGAGCTCTTAGAGTCAGGACAAGCGACACTTATCGATGTCAGATCTGTGGAGGAGAAGACGGCAGAGCATGTAAAAGGCTCGATCGATATTGCCTGGCACGACCTGCGGACCCGTTACCGAGAACTGGACCCTCAGGGCAGATACATATTGATGTGCAAGGGCGGGCAGCGGGCCAGCATAGCCGCCAGCATTCTCAAGATGAAGGGCTTTTCCAGTGTCTGCAATCTGGCCGGTGGCTTCTTGGCCTACCAGAGGTCGGGCTATATCCCTTAGCCCGGCCAGATCCTTACAAAATTTTCTTCTCCAAGGTGTATCCAAAATGATCGAATGGCTGATGGCGGCCTCATGGTCGCCCTATCTGGTCGGAGCGGGTATAGGGGTCCTAATCTGGACCGTCTTTCTGCTCTCCGACCGGCCTTTAGGCTGCTCAACGGCCTATGCCAAGACGGCAGGAATGATCGAGTCGGCGATGTCCCGCCAAAAAACGGAGAGCATGCCCTACTACAGGAAGATCCCTCCTACCATCGACTGGCAGTGGATGCTGGTTGTAGGAACGATGATGGGAGCCGCCCTCTCTGCATATCTTTCGGGAGGCTGGAGCATTTCGGTAGTGCCGCCTCTTTTTAAAGAGTCATTCGGGACGGATGAAATGCTGCGCCTGACTGAGGCTCTCGCCGGCGGCATCCTCATGGGCCTGGGAGCCCGCTGGGCGGACGGCTGCACCTCGGGGCACGGCATCTCCGGAACGCTTCAGCTATCCCTGGCAAGCTGGATTGCAGTGATATGCTTTTTCGCCGCCGGGATCATAGCGGCAGGCCTGATCTATGGCTTTTCCTTTATCTGAGGAGGCATGAGCATGGCTTTTGATATGATCAGATCCGGGGCCAGGGCCCAGAAAGCTCTGGGCCTGCTGTCCGGCCTTGTCTTTGGATTTCTGCTCCAAAAAGGGGGCCTGACCGAATATGATGTTATCCTCGGCCAGCTCCTCCTCACTGATTTCACTGTGGTCAAGGTGATGCTCTCAGCCATCCTGGTGGGAATGATAGGGGTGTTCGTCATGAGGTGGATGGGCCTCGTCCGCCTGCAGATCAAGCCGGGATCAATGGGCTCAACGGTCCTGGGCGGGATCATCTTCGGAGTGGGATTTGCCATTCTCGGCTACTGTCCGGGCACAGCAGCGGCTGCTTTTGGCGCCGGGGCCGTTGATGCACTGGTGGGAATGATTGGAATAGTCATCGGTGCCGGGATCTTCGCCCGCCTCTATCCCGCCCTGGACCGGCTTATTCTAAACAGGGGAGCATTCCCCGTCGATACCCTGCCGGAGCTTATCGGCCTCAAGCCAGGCATTGTTGCTGCCGTCATGGCCGTTCTTATCATCGGGCTGCTCTACCTGCTCGCTGCTCTGGGATGGTGATGACCTGGGACGCCGCTGAGCTATGATTATATACGATCGCCTGCAAAAAATTGTCTATGGCCTTCCGCCCTCATACGATATTCTTCGATCTGGGCAACACCCTGGTCCTGAGGATAGACGATCAGCATCTTCTGTATAGCGATGCCCCTGAAACCCTGAAGGCTCTCCATGATCGCGGCTACCGCATTGGGGTGCTCTCGAATTTGGAGGGGGATATCACCGCCGATGATGTCCATCTATTCCTGAAGGAATGCGGCATTGCCTCCTACATCGAGTACGATCTTATCACCATCTCCTGCGCCCTGCCCGGCAATATCAAAAAGCCGGATAAGAGGATCTTCGATCTGGCTCTCAAGAAGAGCGGGCTCTTGAAGCCAGGGGATGAGAGCATCTTTGTGACTGAGGAGATGGAGCACATCCTTGCTGCCCGAAGCTACGGCTGGAGGGCGATACTGAAGCGAAACTCGGGAGAATGCAAGCCGGAGGATGGCGAATGCGTCACCGGCCTGTCCGGGCTACTGGAATTGCTGTAGCCCGACAGAGGGATAAGGCTGGCATAAAATCAAGGTGGGAAGAGAGGAGCCATCGTCGTTTTTAGGCCCTCCGACCAGCAGATATCTCTGAAATCCATCCCGACAGAGTAGTTGATATACACCAAGAACAGCAGGACGGATCGTTTCTATATGGTCTCGAATGAGTTGAACTATGGACTATGGCGAAATATATAGATACTAAAACATCACAATTAATCATGGTGATATCCCATGATCAGGTTTGTGATTGCATGGATGGCCCTCTGGCTAATTGCGGCATGGATACTGGCCTGTCCTATAAGGTGTACCAGAGCTTAGTCATCGAGGCAAAATGAAATTAACACATTTCTAATGAATAATGTCGTCTATTTGATGGACAGCGAAGTAGACTATAAACCATTCCTAAGAACTATTCCCAAAAGCGTTATCGGGTTCAGATCCTATTCAGGCAAAGCTTTTTTGGCGATGAACACTCAACAACTTCTGAGTTAAGTTGCCTAATAATCCCGCCGATGGCCTAATAGAAGACGAGCACAGTGGAACCGGAGAATTTGCAGCACCACAACAAATAAGACGAAAACTATATAACCAGGCTTAGAGATCAGCAGAGCCGCGCAAACTATGGCTCGATTGCCTGGATAAAGCCATTATCTCCAAGGCTCCGCCAGAGATTGCAGGAAACAGAGAATGGGCTTGCTCGGACTTGCAGATATAAATATCTCCATACTGGTCTTAGCTCTGGTCCTCATGCTCATCGCCCTGAGAGGAGCAGTTGGAAGATCGCTGTCAATTTGGCAGGTCATGCTTCTGGGAGCCCTGGCGGTTCTCCTGACCGGTCAGATCTCTCCCCAGCAGGCTTTTAAGGCCATTAATCCTGATGTGATGATATTTCTGGCTGCTATGTTCATCATAGGCCAGTCCATGCAGGAGAGCGGCTACCTGCTCTATCTCTTCAACCGCATATTCGGTCGGGCTAGGAATGCGGATCAGCTGGTGCTGCTCATCCTTTTTGCCATGGGATTTTTGTCCGCCCTGCTCATGAATGACACCCTGGCCATCATAGGAACGCCCTTGATGCTATATTTCTCCCGGGAGCTGAAGATCTCGGCCAAGATGCTCCTTCTCACCTTGGCCTTTGCCGTGACCATAGGCAGCGCCATGAGCCCTATAGGAAATCCCCAGAATCTGCTCATAGCAATCAATTCTGGCATTTCTAATCCATTCCTGGTCTTCTTGCAGCATCTGATGCTGCCCACTGTGGCCAACCTGGTCCTGGCTTATCTTCTGTTGCGATTGTTCTATTCGGGGCAGTTTGAGAAAAAGCAATTGCAGATACAATCAGGGCAGATAATCGATCCGACTTTAGCCCGCCTGTCCCGCCTATCATTCATCCTCCTCTTCGCCTTGATCCTGGCCAAGATGGGGGCGGTGCTCCTGGGCATAGGGCAGGACTTTCCCCTTACCTATATCGCCCTGATCTCCGCTCTGCCGGTACTGCTCTTCAGCAGCCGGAGAATTGAAGTGGTGCGGGGGATCGACTGGTGCACCCTGATCTTTTTTGCCGCCATGTTCGTGCTCATGGATTCCGTCTGGAGGTCTGGGGTCTTTCAGTCCCTTCTGGCCGGCTCCCATTCCGATTTGGCAACTGTTCCCGCCATCCTGGCCTTCAGCGTGGTTATGAGCCAGCTGGTCTCCAATGTTCCCCTGGTGGCCCTCTGCCAGCCCATGCTGGTCCATCCCAGCACNNGCGGCAGGAAGCACCATCGCCGGAAACCTGTTCATCCTGGGAGCCGCCAGCAATGTGATCATCATCCAGAATGCGGAGAAGAGCGGAGAGACCATCACCTTTCTGGAGTTCGCCAGGGTGGGGGCTCCCCTGACGGCTCTTAACATCCTGGTTTACTGGATCTTTCTCTGAAGGCTCGGAGCAGAAGGCATCAGATAATGCGGGAGGCGATTGATCTTATCTCTCTGCCAGCCTCGAGGCTAGTGTCGCGTCAATAATTAAGTGTCGTAAAG
>MTKX01003163.1_pt1 | contig 17878 bp, 16 predicted proteins | sample 1042771 | NCBI WGS metagenome assembly MTKX01 (sample SAMN06212183, study PRJNA360534) | anaerobic digester metagenome | biome: Wastewater treatment plant; material: sludge; isolation source: anaerobic digester fed with sludge from wastewater treatment plant | place: Denmark: WWTP Randers ... | reverse complement strand
AGGCAGAGGTCTGCAAAACCTTTATCCCCGGTTCAAATCCGGGTGTCGCCTCCAGTTTATTATTTTGCCGGAGTGGTGGAATAGGTAGACACAAGGGACTTAAAATCCCTCGAGCCCAAAGCTCGTGCCGGTTCAAGTCCGGCCTCTGGTACCAAGCGGGAATAGCTCAGTTGGCAGAGCGCAACCTTGCCAAGGTTGATGTCGCGGGTTCAAATCCCGTTTCCCGCTCCAGTTTTATTATTCCGTTATACAATAAAGGATGTTTCTGTAGATGAACAATTTCCAGGCAGTAATCTTTGATATGGATGGAACTTTAATTGATTCAATGCAGCTCTGGCGTAATGTGGACAGGGAATTTTTACATACCCGCGGTCTTATAGTTCCTCCCGATCTTTTTTCAGAGCTTCCTCAGGGAAACAGTTTCATTCAAACCGCACAGTACTTTAAGGATAGATTTGGTTTGCCCGATAGTCCTGAAAGTATTATGCAGGAATGGACAAAAATGGTCAGCAAGCATTATGAAACGGATATTATGCTGAAACCAGGTGTTGTAGAACTGCTTTCCTGTCTGCAAGAAAAAGGGATAAAAATAGGACTGGGAACAAGTAATTCTCTTGAACTGGCTAAAAAAGTACTTATCCGGAATTCTGTGTGGCAATATTTTCAGTGTGCTGTTACCGGAGATATAAATTTGAAAGGTAAGCCCTATCCGGATATTTATCTTTTGGCTGCGGAACGCTTGCAGGAAAAACCGGAAAATTGCCTGGTAATTGAAGATACATTAACGGGTGTGCAAGCAGGAAAATCCGCCGGGATGACCGTTTTTGCCATTTATGATGAAGATAGCTCTGATCAGCATTCCCTGATAAAAGAGATAGTTGATGGCTTTTATTGGGATTTTAAGTCCCTGGCAGAAGACCTGTTCCGCACCTGGAAATAAACTTTGATGTCTTTGCATTTAGACCTTTCTCAAGAATTAATCTCCCGTTTCAATTAAATGTAAGGATTTGAATTATGCCCTCACACTTATATATCATCATCGGTGCTTACGGAAGCGGAAAAAGTGAATATTCCATTCATCTTGCGCGTCGTTTTAAGACACAAGGTTTGGATGTTGTTTTAGCTGATTTGGATGTGGTCAATCCTTATTTCAGGTCACGGGAAATGCAGGATGATTTTATACAGGAAGGAATTGATATTATTGCTCCGGAAGGTGAATATAAGCATAGCGATTTGCCGATGATTTCTCCCCGTGTTAAAGGAGCTATTCAAAATAAAGCGAAAACAGTTATTCTGGATGTAGGTGGTGACCCTGCCGGTTGCAGAACTTTAGGGCGTTTTGAAGAACCCATAAAAACACGGGGTTATAGTATGTTATATATTGTAAATACTATGCGTCCTTTTACTTCAACTCCGGAAGAGATAATATCAATGAAAGAGGCATTGGAAGCCACTTCACGCTTAAAAATTACAGAAATTATATGTAACACCAACCTGATGGATGAAACAACGGTGGAAATCGTGCTAAAGGGAATCAAAATAGTGGAAAAAGCGGCAGAATTATCAGGACTTCCTTTTAAGACCTATCTGGTATTAAACAAGTATGAAAAAATCGTTCCTGATAATTTAGGTGGCAAAAAAAGGGAAGTTATGGCGTATAACTTGAAAAAACCCTGGGAATTATTCGTTGCCAAGGGAATTTGCTAAATAGAAAGAATGGATTATGCTATAGTTCACCTGCAATTCTTACATCATAACAAAGGTGAATTAATTCTGCGATAAGGGCAGGAGAGAAAATATATAATTTCGGTATAAAAAGTGTTTTATTTATAATTTGGTATAATATAATAAGGAGTGAACGCTGATGAAAAAACAGCGTATTTTACGCATATTATTATTGTGCAGTGTGCTCTGTATTTTGAGTTCTACTGCCTTTGCGCATCATAATTTGCCCGCAGATAAAGCAAATGCGGAAATCCGTTTTACGGAAACCAATCCTCCTGTAGCTCCGGTTCGTCCTATAGCAGAATTTGAACCCGCCTCTGATGTTTTAATTCGTTATCCTTTAGGGATACCTGTTTCGCTGGTAGTGCAATTGGCAAATACGGCAAATGTAATTTGTATCGTAAGCAGTTCGCAACAATCATCTGCCATTTCTACTTTTACCAATGCTGGAGTAAATATGGAAAGGGTTAGTTTTCTCAATGCAGCTACGGATTCTTACTGGACAAGGGATTACGGACCCTGGTTCATTTTTGACGGCAATGGTGAATATGGTATGGTGGATTTTATTTATAATCGTCCCCGTCCTAATGACAATTTAATTCCCCAGGTTTTTGCCAATCATTTTGCTTTGAATTATTATGGAATGAATTTACAGCAGACAGGGGGAAATTATATGAGCGATGGAATTAATACTGCTGCTCAAACAACCCTGGTTTATACCGAAAATGGCAACAATCAGACAAATGTAAACACTAAAATGCAACAGTATTTAGGTATTACAAATTATTTGGTGATGGCAGACCCGAATAACACTTATATTGAGCATATTGACTGTTGGGCAAAGTTTTTGGCACCCGATAAAGTAATGATTCGTAGCGTTCCTGCAAGCCATTCTCAATATAATGCCATAGAAAATGCAGCCAATTATTTTGCTACGCATAATTGTGCCTGGGGTTATCCCTACCGTGTTTATCGGGTTTATACTCCTTCCAATGAGCCCTACACCAATTCCCTTATTTTGAATAAAAAGGTTTTTGTGCCTATTGTAGGCAGCAGTAATGATAATTCTGCCCTGCAAGCTTATCGTGAAGCAATGCCTGGTTATGAAGTTATTGGTGTTTCTCAAACCAGTTCTGCACCTTGGGAATCTACTGATGCCTTACATTGCAGAACCCATGAAATTCCCGATAAAAATATGCTGAATATTGTTCATACTCCCTGGCATAGTATTGTCCCTGTTGGAACGGATATTATTATCAATACGGAAATAATTGCACATAGCGGTCAACCACTTTATACAGATTCTCTTTTTGTTTGTTATAAGGTAAATTCCGGTGCTTGGCAAAGAAATTATCTGCAACCTCTTACTCGCAATTATTATACTGTCACTTTAAATGGATTTGCTTATGGAGATACTATTCGTTATTTTATTCACGCAGCAGATCAATCAGGAAGAAGCGTTGATCACCCGGTATTTGCTGCCTTAGACCCTCATCTTTTTGTGATTCAACCGGATTTAACTCCTCCGGTTTTATCTCATAATCCTCTTTCTTCTATTAGTAATCAAAGCGAGCCAATAAGCATAATTGTTTCTGCCAACGATGAGAGTGGCATCAGTCAGTTGCTTTTCCGTTACAAAATAGATGATTCGGAAGTTTTTGCTTATCCGATGGAACCGTTAACGGAAGATAGTTATATTTTTCAGTATTATCCTGAATTTACTACTAATAACCACACTTTTTATTACAGTTTTATGGCTTACGATGGAGCCAATCCTCCTAATATAAGTTTTCTTCCCGGACAGAATTTATGGTATGAAGTGCCAATTTTAATTGTTTCTGTGAACGATGAAATACAAACTCCAAATCTACAGGAAGGCATTATGGGAGTTTATCCCAATCCCTTTAAAGCCAAAGGTATTGATGCTATCCGGTTGAAATACTTTTCACCGCAAAATATACCTTTCACTTTCAAGGTTTACAATCTGAAGGGTCAGCTAATTTATACTCAAACATTTTTCCCTGAAGGAAAAGTTATTCAGGAAATAAAATGGAATGGACGCGATAACAAAGGAAATTTATCTCCCAACGGGATGTATTTAATAGAAATTTTACAGGGCTCTAAAAACCACAAAAGCAAGCTAATAATAGTAAAATAGAACTATGTTGATATATTTCAACTTAGAAAATGAAAAAATTCTACACTTTTTTCTTGACAAGATTCTGTAGGTATTTATAAATGATTCAAGCCTACAGACCCTACATAGAATGCCCTCCGAGCAGTGGGGATGCCGCCCGGCATTCCCCACTGTATTTTTTTGCCTATAATCAAGGAGGAGAAGTTAAGGAAAAAAGTTTTAATTTCCCGCGGCTTATCTAAAAAAGCTTATAAAGGAGGTATAAACAAAGTTGGAAGAAATCCGTTTGGAGAACTTAAGTAAGGACTTTGACGGTTTTGTTGCCGTAGAAAATGTATCATTAGCTATTCAAAGTGGAGAGTTATTCTCTTTCCTGGGTCCCAGTGGTTGTGGAAAAACAACTCTTTTACGAATGATTGCCGGTTTTGAAATTCCCAGCACGGGTAGAATTTTAATCGGCAATACCGATATAACCGATTTACCTCCTTATAAAAGACAGGTTAATACTATTTTTCAGAATTATTCTCTTTTTCCGCATATGACGGTTTTTGATAATGTTGCTTTCGGTTTGAGAATTAGGAAAAGTCCCAAAAATGAGATTAAAAACCGGGTTCGCGAAATGCTTTCGCTAGTTAAAATGGAAGATCAGGCAAATAAATTTCCGGAACAGATTTCGGGTGGCCAAAAACAGCGTGTAGCCATTGCCAGGGCTTTAATCAACCAGCCCAAGGTGTTGCTTTTGGATGAACCGTTGGCTGCATTAGACCTAAAACTGCGTCAACATATGTTGATTGAACTGATGAATATTCATGATGCTGTGGGAATCACTTTTATTTATGTAACTCATGATCAGAGTGAAGCGATGAGTATTTCAGACCGTGTAGCAGTGATGAATTATGGCAATATTATTCAAGAAGGACCTCCGGATGATATTTACGAACGACCTAATAGCGTTTTCTCGGCATATTTTATCGGAGAGACCAATTTAATCAGCGGAGAGGTTATCAGCATTGAAGATGATTATGTGCAAATAAGATGTCCCGATGGTACGGGAAACAGTTTTGAAATAGACAGCACTTTTCATTTTCAACCAAATATAGGGCAGGAATTAACCGTTTCCCTGCGTCCCGAAAAAATCGCCATTTCCCGTAATAAACCACGCTATCAGGACGATATAAATATTTTACGGGGAGTAATAGAAGATATTTTATACCTCGGGTCTCACACACAATACATAGTTAGAGTTGGAGCTTTAAAAATCAGGGTTTTTAGTCAGCATAAACGAGTTTATTTTGATGATACAGCACTTGATTGGGAAGAGCCGGTCTGGCTTTTCTGGCATGATACCGATAGCTGGCTTATCAATGAAATTCCCGAAAATGTATTAACTCCCGAAGAAATCTCCGAAGGCGGAGTTAATCACTATCAGCGTTCTATAAAAAAACCGGCAGTCCAATGAAAATTATTCCTTCCGATTATCCCAATTCCGCTTTACAAATTGCAGCAGAACGCAGAAAGAATTTCACTTCCTGGATTTTAACTGCGCCGGCTTTGTTGTGGTTAATTTTCTTTTTTCTTGTTCCCTATATTATTGTTATCATCTATAGTTTTCTCACTGCCGATATTTATGATGTAAAGTTTGAATTTACTTTGGATGCGTATCGTCAGAGTTTTACACCTGCTTATTTGCATACTTTTTATCTTTCTTTTCGGCTTGCCTTGTTAACAACGGTATTATGTTTGCTCCTTGGATTTCCAGTTGCCTATTACATAGCACGGGCAAAGGATAAGGTAAAAAATACCCTTCTGATTTTTATTATCATTCCTTTCTGGACAAACCTGATTATTCGCATCTTTTCCTGGCGCATTTTTCTTGCTTACAATGGGGTGCTGAATAATCTTCTTTTAAGTTTAGGATTAATATCCCAACCTCTGGAAATTATGAGAACAGACCTTGCAGTTATTTTAGTGATGGTCTATGTTTATTTACCCTATATGATCCTGCCACTATATAGTGTTTTGGAAAAACTGGATTGGTCTTTGCTGAATGCTTCAATGGATTTAGGAGCTAATGAAGTTAAATCATTTTTCCGCATAACCTTACCCCTGTCCAAAGAGGGTATTTTTGCGGGTGGACTGCTTGTTTTTATTCCTGCTTTAGGTTCATATTTAATTCCTCAGTTGGTAGGAAATCAAAAATCGCTCTATTTAGGACAGGTAATCACCTATAAAGTAAAAAATATCCCTCGCAACTGGCCTATGGCTTTAGCTCTGTCATTAACCCTGTTNNGTAACCCTGTTATTGATTGTAGCTTTGTTTTTATTGGTAATATACTTTCTTTACCGCAAAAGCAAATCCAGGAGACAGGTATGAAACGCCTTTCTTTAGGCAAGTTTTTTAAAGGAATGAATTTGACCGTTTTCACTTTGGTGATGGTTTTTCTTTATATTCCCATTTTAATTTTGATTATCTTCAGTTTCAACGATGCCAAAATTATTACCGGATGGAAGGGGTTTACTTTCAAGTATTATGTTTTGCTTTGGCAAAATAAAACCATCCTGGAAGCATTTAGAAATACAATGCTGATTGCGGGACTTTCTACGCTTATTTCTACCGTTTTCGGTGTGTTAGGCGCTTTAGGACTGGAATATCATAAATTCAGCGGACGCAAATTATTTTCTGCTTTAATCTATATTCCTCTCGTAATTCCGGATATTTTAATGGGTGTTTCCCTGGCTTTATTATTTAATTTTACCAGGGTTAATACGGGAATGCTGACCGTTTTGATTGCTCATATTACTTTTTGCATTTCCTATACGGTTATAGTTATTCAAAGTCGTTTGGAAGGATTTGATTATTCTCTGGTGGAAGCAGCAATGGATTTGGGAGCAAAACCGGCAACTATCTTCTGGAAAATAAAACTACCTCTAATTATGCCGGGAATTATTGCTGCAGCACTTTTAGCTTTTACCCTTTCCATAGATGATTTTATTATTACTTTTTTTACTTCCGGACGCGGGTTTGACACTTTACCAATTTATGTGGAAGGTGCAATTAGAAGAGGAACTATCACTACTATCAATTCCCTTTCCACAATTATGATTGGCTTAACTTTAATGTTAGTAATCGCCACAAAACGCATTCGGAAAATCGTCATTTCTTCTTTATAGACAAGAGATTGAGGATGAACAGGATTATGGTAATTTTCGGGAGTATAAAATAAGATAATTTGTCAAATAAAGAAGTGAAGGATGAAGAATGAAGAATTCAGAATGTAAAATGTAAAATGAATTTAGCTCGGAAAAAGGATTTTAATATCTAAAGGGTTGAAATTCTTTAAAAGCTCGTCAGGGCGACACAATGATAGCGATGGGTGTGTAAACCCCTCGGAAAAAATACTAAATAACTCTTCGCTCATACATCTTTGCCAAGAACCCAAAACTTTTCCATATTAATCTCCCCTTCAATATCTTTAACCTTTTTTGCCAGAATTTATTATATCGTTTATCTGGTATTTTTACTGTTGTTTCTGCAATTTGTCCTTCCTTAATTATAACCTATCCTCAACCCAGCCTTAAGGATGGGTGGAGGATGGGAAAGAATAAAGTAAGCTCTTAGTATGTTACTATTTTAAACAACTTTTTTTACCGGTTATAGTGTCCTATCATATACATCCCCGTTAACCTCCTCTTACGCTTTATTTCTTTATCTATATAATTACGGTAACAAAAAAATGAATACTTGTGAAAGGTAAGGACGCCGTTCTTCCAGAAGTTTAGCATCCTCTTTATTATTTAGGATTTCGTTTGACATAAACCCTAACTGAAGAAATGTTGTTATATGAACGAAATTAAAATAGATAAGAATATACAAAATGAATTTGATGCACTGCCCAAGGGCTGGGTTTTTTATCATATTTTCGGTGCAGGAGAAGTCCTTTACGCAGGTTATTCAGCCAATTTGAAGGCAAAGCTAAAATTTTTTTCCAATAAAGCCAAAGAGGGTGGTATTTACCAGGAACTGTGGAATTTAGCGGAAAAATTGAGCTGGGTAACATATCCTCAAGCAATTTTCGCCTTAATTCATTATAAATGTTATTTAACAGAAAATTCTCCTCTTTATCAATATCAGATTCGTCCTTGGGCGGACTATGTTTATTTAGCGCTGGATTCACATCGTTTTCCGTTTATTACAATTCAGGAACATACCAATGATGACTGGTTTTATTTAGGACCTTTTCGCAGTCGTTTTTTCTTAATTGATGTATTTGATATTTATGCGCGCATTTTAAAACTACCTGCCTGTGAGACAGGTGAATATCCTTGTGAAAAAAGAGAAAAAAATTTATGCAGGGGTTGGTGCTTGGCTCTTGATGAAACTTCTGAAAAACCAACGGATTATGACCTGGATAAATTGGAATCCCTTTTAAAAGAAGCTTTTCTGGTTCCTGAAAACAACATTTTGGAACTTATCCAACAGGAAAGAAATAAATACTTTAATGAACTGGAATTTGACAAATCATCGCTGCTGGATGAGGATATAGAAATTTTAAACAAATACCGCGAATGGCTGAAATTTCTTATTTCCGCTAAACATTTGGAGTATGAAAGTAACGAGCTGAAAATACAAAAAGGCAAAATCACCTATTGCAGATTTCAGGGCAAGGACTATTATTTTCCAGTTGACAACATAGAGTTTCGTATTAACGAGACACTTGCTCTTAATCTGAATAGTGTAGATGAAAGCAAAGTAATCTACAATTTTTTACAGAAGATGTAAGGAGTTTTAATGTATAACGAAATTAGTCAACTACCTCTTGTTCAACAAAGCCGGCAAGGCAAAGTCCGCGATATATACGATTTGGGAGAAACACTTTTGATTGTGAGCACAGACCGCATTTCCGCATTTGATGTGGTCTTCCCCACTCTTATTCCCGATAAAGGGAAAATATTAAATGCTATTTCCGTTTATTTTTTTAACACCACTAAAGATATTGTTCCCAACCATTTTATTACTGCTGACATTTCTGAATACCCTGTAGAATTACAGCGCTTTGGCGAATATTTGGAAGAACGCAGTATGCTGGTAAAAAAAACACGCGTAATTCCCTTTGAATGTATTGTGCGTGGCTACCTCAGCGGTTCTGCCTGGAAGGAATATAAAAAAAGCAATACTATCGGAGGAATGCTGATTGCAGAAGAAATGCAGGAAAGCCAAAAATTTCCAAATCCCCTTTTTACCCCCAGTACAAAGGCGGAAAAAGGTCACGATGAAAATATCAGCTACCGTGAATTTATGAGCCGAATGGATGAACCCCTCGCTGTTTATATCAAAGATAAATCCCTGGAACTATATTCTTACGCTCACGATTTACTGCTGAAAAAAGGCATTATTTTGGCTGATACTAAATTTGAATTTGGCACTATCGGCTCGGAAGTTCTCCTGATTGATGAATTGTTTACCCCCGATTCTTCCCGACTTTGGTCTTTGGAGGATTATGAAATGGGCAAAAGTCCTAAAAGTTACGATAAACAATTTATTCGGGATTACCTGGAAAACAGCGGTTGGGATAAACAATCACCACCTCCTCCTTTACCGGAAGAAGTGATTGAGCAAACCCGACAAAAATATTTAACTATTCTTAAAATTATCACCGGTAAAGAATTGTGAAAACGAAGAAAATTATCTGCATTGTGGATGACGAAGAAGACCTGGTTGAAAACCTGAAAATTGAACTGGAAGCTATAAGACCGCACTGGAAAATTATTACTTTCAGTGAAGGAATGAAAGCTATCCAGGAAATCGTAAAAGGCAATGTAGACCTCGTAGTTACAGATATCGCTATGCCCGATATGGATGGTTATGAATTGTTTTGGAGAATTAAGGACTATAACGAAAAAATTCCGGTGATTATGATGACGGGTTTTGGCTATGACCCCAATCATGTGCTCGTTCGCGCTAAAGTAGACGGTTTGAAGGATGTCCTTTATAAACCCTTTGAAACGGAAAAACTGGTGGAACTAATTGAATCCCACTTGCAATAAATGGATGCTAACAAGTTAATCCAAAATCACCTTCTAAAACGCTCTCCCCTATCCTATACCCTATATCCCGCAGGTGTAATTTACGGTTTCCTACAAAAAATACGCAGAACTTATTATCAAAGAAATGAATATAAGCCACCTTGCAAAATAATTAGTATCGGTAATATCGTTAGCGGCGGTTCGGGAAAAACACCTCTAACTATTTCTCTGGCAAAGCTTTTGATAAAGGAAGGGAAAAAAGTTGCAGTTTCCCATCGCGGTTATAAAGGCAAGTTTGAATATAACCCTCATCTAATTGCGGATAAAACAGGCATTCTTTATGATGTTCAACACACAGGTGATGAAGCATATATGATAGCTTCTTCCCTGCCCCAAATTCCTGTAGTGGTTGGCAGAAAACGAAAAGAAGCAATTCAGCTCTTATTGCAAAACTATCCGGATCTTGAGATAATTATTTTGGATGATGCCTTACAACACTATTATGTGCATAGAGACCTGGATATTATCAGTTTTGATGCTTCTCTTGGACTTGGCAATGGCTTTGTGATTCCTGCCGGCTATTTAAGAGAGCCAATTTCCAATATTCCTTCCCAAAGCATAGCTGTTATTAACCATAAAAATGAAGAACAAACGCAAATTCCCTGGCTGGAAAAAATTATCCGCAAAGGAATGCCTGTATTTCATTGTTTTAGCTCTCCCTCCTGTTTTAAAGATGCTGCCGGTAACACCTTTCCTTTCTCTTATATAGAAGGAAAAAGAATAGTCCTCACCTCAGCCATTGCCAATCCTGCTTCCTTTGAACAGAGTGTTTGCTCTTTGGGCTTATCTTTTATGCAACACTATGCCTTTAAAGACCATTACGCTTTTTCCAACACTTTCCTGCCGCAAAAAATGCTGGAGCTAAATCCGGACTTTATTCTCTGCACCCAAAAAGATATTATGAAACTGGCAAAATATGAGTCCCTGAAAAACCGTTTGCTGGCTCTGGAACTGGAATATAGTATGGAAAATAAGGAAGGATTTGTTAACCAGGTACTGAAGTTTGTTAGATAGTGAGATGAAATGATAGTTATATAGAAAATAAAGGAAAAAGAGAAGTAACCTGAAAAATCCATATTTATTTAAAATCATAGCAGGGTTGGTAGATTCTAATTATTGGTTTTAAACTCGGTGATCAGAAAAATTCATAGAGCTAAATACTATGTAGTCTGAGGACACTTTTCCTCCGTATATGAAAGTCAATTGTTAGGTTAGGAGCCATTTACGCTTTTACTATTTTGTCCTTACCAATTACACTTTTAACACAAGGGAAGCATAACGGCTATAATATGCTATAAATATAAATAGTTTCCTCCGTTATGAATCCTCACTGCTAAATCATATATCGGTAGTGAAATAAATCTTGATGGCATTGATAACTCCTAAATTTTCCGGAAAACGATGCCCCTCTCGTGTTTTCCTATTAATTTAGATTAAACAAAAATTATCATTATTTTTTCGGCTTTTTTTTAAAAATCTGAGTTCTTATCCACTGCCAGTTGTAAATTATATGAAATATTGCCAAAATAACAAACAAAAATCCACAAATTTCATGGATTTCTTTAAAACCATAAGCATCATAATTAAAAGCTTCTGAGATTTTGTAAGTAATTATTGCTATAATGGCAATAAGAATTACCACGAACATAATTGGATTCAATATCTTCAGCTTCTTGTTATTCATATCTTACTCCTTTTTATAATATTATAAACCATGTTTATGCTCTGGCAAATTGATTTTATTAAGTAATATATAGAGAAATAGTTAGATAATTAGATAGTAAAATAGTGAAATGGTGAGATGCTAAAATGGTAAAGATGATTGTAGTATATGATCTAAAATCCAAGTTATCAATTACCATTCTATCACTTATCCATTGTTTTTTTTCTTTGTTTAAAAATAAGCTTGATATTGTGCAGCAACAGCTATTGCAGCAGTTTCAGCCCGGGTAATTAGATGGCAAATTGATATAGAAAGAATATTTTGTTCACTAAAAAAAGTAAATTCATCTTCACTAAACCCGCCTTCAGGTCCAATTAGAAAACAGGGTTTAATAATCTTCGGTAAGTAGGTAATTCTTTTATCAGGTTTTCGTTCAGAGCATAAAACCGGAATCCACCCCTCGGAAAATATCTTATTTACTGTTTCCTCCAGCGGCAAAGGTTCATTAATTTTCGGCATCCAAGGATTATCACATTGTTTAATTGCTGCTAATGCTATAAGATTAAAACGCGTTATAGTATTTTGGGAAGGTGTTCGCACACTATAGTCAGTTAACATAGGATAGAAGGCAGTAACTCCTAATTCTGTACACTTTTCTATCAGCCAATCATCGCGTCGGTTTTTTAATAAGGCAAAGGCAATGGCGAAAGGTCTTTCCGGATAAGGAACTTTATCTATTTTATCAATTTCAATTTCAGCGGATTTTTTATTAACCTTAATTAGTTTGCCCTCTGCCATTAAACCGGCACCACTATTCAGTTTGACTGATTCTCCGATTCCTATTCGCTTAACATTAATCAGATGATGGATATTCCTCTCCTTCTACCGTTATAATCTTCTTTTCCGAGCTTAATTCTGATAAATATATAGATGGCATTTTTCTTAGCTGAAGTAACTCTTTAATTTGGCAGCAAAGCTTTTCCCCGGTTTCAGGTCTCTTTTCCGGTCAAATTCTCTTAAGCGATTATAGAGTTCTGCTTCTTCCCGGGAGATTTTTGTAGGGATAACTACAATCGTTCTTACTAATTGATCACCTCTGGAATAACTGTTATGACCTTGAATTCCTTGTCCCTTTAAGCGGAATAATCTGCCACTTTGAGTTCCGGGTGGAACTTTCATTTTAACTGAACCGGTTAAAGTAGGCACAATAATTTCATCACCTAACACAGCTTGAGACACAGTAATGGGATATTCCAGAATAATGTTATTCCCTTCGCGTTCAAAAAGATCATCCTTTTTTTGATGAATAAGAACAAGAAGATCTCCTCTGCTTCCTCCTCGGGGTCCTGCATTGCCCTGTCCCCTGAACCGAATATACTGTCCATCTTCAACTCCTGGAGGAATGTTAATCGGTATTTCCTTAACAGTTCCAACACGTCCTTCACCATAACATTTACTGCATTTATTTTTAATTATCCTGCCTTCACCATTACAGGTAGGGCATTCTGATACCGTTTGCATCCTTCCAAAAAGTGACTGCCGAATTTGACGAATTTGTCCTGTTCCTTTACAGTTAGGGCAGGTCTCTGTTTTCCCTTCTGCACTTCCGCTTCCTCCACATTTATCACAGGGTTCTTTAATGCCTATTTTAATGGTCTTTTCTACACCATTAGCAATTTCCTGAAGTGAAAGTGATAGTTCAATTTGTAGGTCTTCCCCTCTATTGGAATTGCCTGAACTGCGTTGATTTCTTCCTCCAAAACCACCTCCGAAGATTGTTTCAAAAATGCTGCCCAGTCCATCTCCAAAAATATCATTCAGATCGCTACGGTGCATAAATTCTTCCCAAGAGAATCCGGTTCCTCCAAATTGATTTTCTAATCCGGAATGTCCGTATTGATCGTATATTTGTCTTTTTTCTTTATCCGATAAAACTTCATAAGCTTCACTTGCTTCTTTGAATTTCTCTTCGGCTTCTTTATTATTCGGGTTTTTATCCGGATGATACTGCATTGCCAGTTTACGGTATGCCTTTTTTATGGCTGCTTCATCGGCATTTCTATCTACACCCAGAATTTCGTAATAATCGCGTTTTGCCATCTATATGTTACCTCTCACAGATTTCACTGATTTCACAGATATAAAGATATAAACTATAATAACCTGTTTTCTTTCCTTTGCCGATTTATGGATTAGAGGGATTAACACGGAATTATTTTTCATCCGTGTTAATCCGCTAAAATCCGTTTAATCAGTTTTCTTTATTTATTTATCGTCAACAACTTCAAAGTCGGCATCTATAGGACCTTCCTGCTTGGGGTGTTCTTCCTGAGGTCCCTGTTCATAACCTCCGGAATTAAAACCGCTTGCATCCTGGCTATATCCTTCACCGCCTGCACTTTGTTGCTGTTGCATATGTGCATAGATAACCTCACCTAAATGTTGTGCTTTTTTGGCAAGATTTTCTTTTATGTTGTTTAGTTCTGATGCCTCGGTTGCTCTTTCCATTTGCTCTTTGGCATTCTTTATTTCCTCTTCCAGTTCGCTTCTTTCACTGCTGGAAAGTTTATCTCCATATTCATTCAAACTCTTTTCCGTGCTGAAGATTAAGGAATCCAGTTCATTCTTAGCGACAACGAATTCCTGGCGTTTTTTATCTTCTTCGGAATGTAATTCTGCATCTTTAATCATTCTGTCTATATCTTCCTTACTAATGCTCCCAGCACGATCAATTCTGATGGATTGTTCTTTTCCAGTTCCTTTATCTTTAGCAGAAACATGGAGAATACCATTGGCATCAATATCAAAGGTAACTTCAATTTGAGGAACTCCTCTTGGAGCAGCAGGAATTTCGNNCATGAATGGTGACGGCGGTTTGATTATCTGCTGCCGTAGAGAAAATTTCGCTCTTCTTAGTCGGAATAGTAGTATTGCGCTCAATAAGTTTGGTCATTACTCCACCCAAGGTCTCAATACCTAAAGAAAGAGGAGTTACATCCAAAAGCAGAACATCACTTACTTTCTCGTCACCGGAAAGAATAGCTCCCTGAATGGAAGCACCAATAGCTACTACTTCATCCGGATTCAAACTACGATTGGGGCTTTTACCAAAGAACTTTTCCACAGCTTCCTGAACTGCAGGAATACGAGTACTTCCACCTACCAAAAGAACTTCCTGAATATCAGAAGGTTTCAGTTTAGCATCGTCTAATGCTCTTTTACAGGGACCTAAAGTCCTTTCCACCAAATCTGAGGTTAAACGATTAAATTCAGCTCTGGTTAAATCCAGATTAAGATGTTTAGGTCCTGTAGCATCAGCAGTAATAAAAGGCAGGTTTATATTGGTAGTAAGGGTTCCGGAAAGCTCAATTTTGGCTTTTTCAGCTGCTTCCCTTAACCTTTGCATAGCCATAGGGTCACGCGATAAGTCCATTCCTTCCTGTTTTTTGAACTGTTCCAGAATCCAATCAATTACCCGCTTATCAAAATCATCGCCACCTAAATGCGTATCACCGTTAGTAGAAAGGACTTCCACAACACCTTCTGAAATATCCAGAATGCTGATATCAAAGGTTCCGCCACCCAAATCATAAACAGCTACTTTCTGCTCTTTCTTATTTTCCATTCCATAAGCTAAAGCAGCAGCTGTGGGTTCGTTGATAATCCTTTTTACATCAAGTCCTGCAATGCGTCCGGCATCTTTTGTTGCTTGACGTTGATCGTCATTGAAATAAGCAGGAACAGTAATCACGGCTTCCGTAACTTTTTGTCCTAAATATGCCTCTGCCGTTTCTTTCATTTTTGTTAGAATCATAGCGGAAATTTCCTGTGGAGCATAATCCTTATTTTCCACATCAATATGAACAACCGCCTGATTTTTTAAGCCACGAACAACCTTAAAAGGCACCTGCTTAATTTCTTGTGTAACTTCATCATAACTTCTTCCCATAAACCTTTTTATGGAAAAGACAGTATTTTGGGGATTGGTTATTGCCTGGCGTTTTGCCAATTGGCCAACCAGACGTTGACCATCCTTTGTGAAACCAACTACTGAAGGAGTTGTTCTGCTTCCTTCCGCATTGGTTATAACTACTGGTTTGCCGCCTTCAACAACGGCAACACAGGAGTTTGTTGTTCCGAGATCAATTCCTATTATTTTTCCCATTTATTCCTCCTGGAATTCATTATTTATTTTTGAACCGTTGGAAACTGCCACCCTAGCAGGTCGCAACACTTTATCGTTCATTATGTAACCATTTTGGATGATGGCAGTAACGGTATTTTCTTCTTGATCACTGGGAATATGAGCAAGGGCTTCATGAAACTCTGGATTGAAGGGTTCTCCCAGTGCTTCTATTCTTTTTACCCCTTCTTTTTCCAGGGCTTTGCGGAGTTGCTGTTCAATCATCAGCACCCCTTTTCCGAAGGGAGTGGATTTTTCTTCTTCAGTTGCTTGCTGGATAGCCCTTTCAAAATTATCCAGCACATCACAGATTTCTAAAGCAAATTTCTGTGTGGCTAATCTTATCCACTCCGCTTTTTCGGATATTGTTCTTTTGCGGAAGTTCTCAAATTCAGCCATACTGCGTAGGTATTTATCTTTCCATTCTGCTACTTCTTTTTCCAGTTCCTCTATCTTTTTGGCTTTCGGTTCTTCTGAAACTTCCGTTGTAATTAGTTCTTCTTTTTCTAATTCAGGTTCTTTGGGTATTTTTTTATTCATTCCTTTTTCTCCTGGGGCACGACCATTCCGCGCCTCGTTGTATTTGTTATAGTATTAGCTACATCCCTGATAAGAGGAATGAGCTTACGATATTCTGTTCTGACAGGTGCTAAAACACCTAAATAGCCAGGTATGCCAAAGACCTCATATTTGGCATAAATTAGAGCAAAATCCAACCAGCTGCCTTTAGCTAAATCCTCACCCAAAACTATATTAACTTCTTTATCGCTTTGATGTTTGCGCATCGTATTTAAGAGAAAATCCTGGCGTTGCAGTAAACTCATAAACTTCAATATATTCTCTTTATCGTTAAATTCCTTTTGTTCCAAAAAATTGATGCTGCCATCATAATGAATAAAGAAATCGCTTATTTCCATAAACGCTTTATGCAATTCAGCCAAGAACCAGCTTATCATACCATTATCCGCATTTTCTTGCATTTCTACTAAAACCCTATTAGCTATATCATAAATCTGTAAACCAGCCAATTCATCATTTAAATAACGCACCAATTTTTTCAGTTGAGCTTCAGTTAACTCATTATCGCATTTCAAAATAACTGTTTTATCCAAACCCGAATCCAAACTCATCACAAATATCAGCTTGTTTTCTCCTATGGAAAATACATCCAACTTTGCCAAATAACCACTGGAAACCTCAGGTTCAGCAACAAAAGAAAGCTGGTCTGTCTCCTTCGCCAAATTTTCCATTATATAATACAAAGCTCTGGGCGTATCTTTATAGTTATGCACTAAAATCTCTCTCAGCAAGTCCATTCCTTCATATCTGATCTTTTCTATTTCTGGCTCAATCAATCTTAAATATTCCCTGTAACCTTTGATTGTAGGAATCCTTCCTGCCGATGTATGCGGCTGGGAAATCAGATTCATCTTTTCCAGTTTCAACAAATCCAAACGCAATGTAGCTGAGGATACATTACGCAGATACTTCTCGTTCAATATCCTGGAAGACACCGGTTCACAACTCATAATATATTCATCCACCAGTGCCTTAAGGGTCTCATTTAGTCGCAGCTGATTCTTTTTCATTGTCTCCACCATTTATATTCTTAGCAGTCCAACATATGAACTGCTAATCTAAAGACAATTTAATCAACTTTGGAAAATTGTCAATCTAAAAGTGAGAGTGCTAAAAAAATTCTGCTGTTCAACTATTTGTCTCAGCTCAAAATCGGTTTTTACTTGACTAAAAACAATATTGCAGTTAGCAAGATTATATTCTGTAAAAGAGGATAAGATGAAGGAATATAGCAACTTAAAACAGGGATTGACCACAAAAGAAGTGGAAGAAAAATTAAGGCGGGAAGGGTATAATGAACTTCCAGGTTCAAAAGGGCGTAATTTAGGCAAGCTGATTTGGGATGTAATGAGTGAGCCAATGTTTATTCTATTAGTTACCTGTGCTGTTATTTATTTCATTTTAGGGGACTTGCAGGAAGCACTTGTTTTAACAGCATCCGTTGTCATTGTAATGTCTATAGAACTTATCCAGGAACGGAAAACGGAAAAAGCGCTTGAAGCATTAA
>MTKX01012072.1_pt1 | contig 18017 bp, 16 predicted proteins | sample 1042771 | NCBI WGS metagenome assembly MTKX01 (sample SAMN06212183, study PRJNA360534) | anaerobic digester metagenome | biome: Wastewater treatment plant; material: sludge; isolation source: anaerobic digester fed with sludge from wastewater treatment plant | place: Denmark: WWTP Randers ... | reverse complement strand
CGTGCGCCAGCTTCGACCTGTTCCGGAATTACGAGGACCGCGGGCGGCAGTTTAAAATGTGTGTCAGAAATCTGTAGGGGAGTATGGCAGATGTTACGATAAAAAGGTTTTTCAGGGGCGACAGGTACCTGTGGGGACTCATCGCCTTCTTCATGCTGCTGTCGCTGCTGTCGGTCTACAGCTCGTCGGTCAGCGTGGCCNNCCCAGTTCATCATGCTGATGCTGGGTCTGCTGATCATTGTTGTCACCCACTGGATACCTTATATTAAATATATGCAGTTTGCCACCATCGGGCTGGTTGTGGCGGTACTGCTTCTTTTGGTTACGCTTTTCGCAGGGGTGAGCATCAACTCGGCCACCCGCTGGCTCGAGATACCTGTGATCGGGTTGAGGCTGCAGACATCTGACCTGGCCAAGGTGGCGCTTGTGATTTACCTGGCGCGGGGGCTGACGGTGTACCAGCATGAGTTGAACAACTTCAGCGTGGTGACCATGAAGCTGGTGGTGCCTATCGGAATTGTCTGCGTGCTGATCATGTCGGAGAATCTCTCCACTGCTGTCATGATATTCATGATCAGCATGATCATACTGTTTATCGGCCGTGTGCCGATTAAGTTCCTGCTGACCTATGCAGGGCTGGGACTGGCAGGGGTGATTTTGTTTGCCTCGCTGCTGCTTATCTTCAAGAAGGATGACAACCGTGTGCAGGTGTGGAAAAACCGTATTGAGGCATACTTCAGCGGTGAGAGCTCACCGGATGCCGATTACCAGGCAAACCAGGCCAAAATAGCCATTTCCACGGGCAAGATCTTCGGCAAGCTTCCGGGGAAGAGCACCCAGCGCAACCTCCTGCCGCAGTCGAACTCCGACTTCATTTTTGCTATTATCGTTGAGGAGTACGGGTTGTTTGGAGCGGTGATAGTGATTATGGCCTATCTGGCGCTGATGTACCGGGGGGTGCAGATAGCGCGGAAATGTGATTATGCGTTCCCGGCCCTGATGGTGCTGGGGCTGACGGTTATGATAGTATTCCAGGCGTTCCTGAACATGCTGGTGGCGGTGGGGCTCTTCCCGGTGACGGGACAGACGCTGCCGATGATAAGCTGGGGGCGTACCTCGGTGATGGTCATCAGCTTCGCACTGGGTGCGATACTCAGCGTATCGAGGGTGATGAATGCGCGGGAGCGGCAGGAGAGACTCTCCGAGGTTGAACAGACAGACAAAGTGCCGGTGTGAGAGGCAATGGAAGAAATGTTGAAGCAGATAAAAAAGAGAATGAAGATTTAGCAATAACCGACGACTAAAGAGACTGATAAGGAAGACAAGAAAAGCAGGGATAAAGGGAAGAGTGACAGGGAGATCATGGTAACGGAATGAGTGAAGAGAGCAGAAATATAAGGATCATCATCAGCGGGGGCGGCACCGGCGGCCACCTGTTCCCGGCTGTTGCCATTGCCAATGCGCTGCGGAGGATTGAACCCGACATGAAGATACTGTTTGTGGGTGCCGAGGGGAAGATGGAGATGCAGAAGGTGCCCGAGGCCGGTTATGAGATTGTGGGTCTGCCGGTGGCCGGGCTGATCAGGGGTGGCAGCATCAGGAATATCAGCGTCGCCTACAGGCTTTTCCGCAGCATGCTAAGGGCAGGGCAGATAATCAAAAAGTTCGCTCCTGATGTCGTTGTAGGGGTGGGCGGATATGCCTCCGGACCTGTCCTGAAACAGGCACAACAGCGTCATATACCTACTCTGATACAGGAGCAGAACAGCTATGCAGGTGTAACAAACAAGCTGCTGGCGAAGAAAGCCGTCCGTATCTGCGTGGCATATGAGGGGATGGAGAAGTATTTCCCGGAGGAAAAGATAATGCTGACTGGTAATCCGGTCAGGCAGGCATATGACAACCTGGCCTCGCTGCGCGGGGAGGCTCTGAAGCATTTTAAGCTGGAGCCGGGGATGCCGGTGACACTGGTTCTTGGCGGGTCGCTCGGCGCCGGCACGGTGAATGACAGTGTGGGCGGCAGCATAGGCCTTATAGAGACTTCGGGGGTGCAGATGATCTGGCAGACCGGCAGCCATTATTATGACCGCATGCGCGACTTGGCTGAGGCTCAGGGTGTAGGCCGCATCAGGGTCACCGGCTTCATCAATCGCATGGACCTGGCCTATGCCGCCGCCGATGTAATCATCTCGCGTGCCGGCGCCGGAACAATCTCCGAGCTTGCACTGGTGGGCAAGCCGGTAATACTGGTCCCCTCGCCGAACGTGGCAGAAGACCACCAGACGCACAACGCGATGGCGCTGGTGAACCGGGGGGCGGCACTGCTGGTGCGCGATGCGGATGCACAGGATGCACTTGTTAAAACAGCCATTGACCTGGTAAATGACACCGCAAAACGAAACTCACTGTCTGAGAACATCAGGAAGATGGCAATCCGGGATGCGGATGAGGTGATTGCCAGGGAAGTATTGAAAATGGTGAAAAGATAATACGATGCTTCCCGGAGAGTAAGAAATGATAGTCGGACCGAAAAATGGGAAAAGCGATAAAAGGGGATAATAAAACAGGGAACAACCAGAGAGAAAACGAGACAAAAGAAAACTGACGGATAGGTAACATTACAGAATAGCTGATGAGGGGACTGACGAACATAGAAGGGATTTATTTCCTGGGAATAGGAGGGATCGGGATGAGTGCGCTGGCACGCTATTTCCTGTCGCAGGATTACATCGTCTGCGGATATGACCGCACCGAGAGCCCGCTGACAGATACCCTCGCAGAGGAGGGGTGTTCAATTACCTATGAAGACAGCATCGACTCATTACCGGTGCTATTCTCGGAACCTTCCGAGAATGACCGGGTGCTGATAGTCTACACCCCGGCCATCCCGAAGGAGAGCATTCTCCTTAACTTCTTCAGGGACAACGGATATACTATTTATAAGCGCGCTGAGATCCTTGGTGTCATCTCACGTGACACCGATGCCATCGCCGTTGCCGGGACACATGGCAAGACTACTGTGAGCACCATGACCGCCCATATTCTCAGCTCATCACCCATTGACTGCTCAGCATTCCTCGGAGGCATCTCGAAGAATTACGACACCAATCTGCTTCTCTCGGAAAGCCGCTTTACGGTGATGGAGGCAGATGAGTTCGACAGGTCTTTCCTGCATCTTTCACCGCTCATCTCGGTGGTCACCGCAATTGATCCCGATCACCTTGATATCTACGGCACGGCCGAATCGATGGTTGAAGCTTACGGTGAGTTCTGTCACCGGGTTCGTCCCGGAGGGACACTCATCCTCAATGAGAACATTGCATCGTCGCTCTCCCTTCCGGGTGACGCTACAATCTATACTTACGGAACCGGAGAGAAAGCCTCATTCAGGGCTGCATCCATCAAAAAGGAGGAGGGGAGCTACACATTTGACATAATGACCCCGGGTGAACCGGTCAGGAATATCCGGATTCATCTTCCAGGTATGGTGAATATACTTAATGCCACCGCAGCCGCATCGGCAGCATGGTGCGCCGGTGTATCGCCTGAGATCATCCGGAGCGCTGTCGGCTCTTACCAGGGAGTACGCCGCCGGTTTGACGTCAGGTACTCCGGCAGGGAGATCATCTATGTTGATGATTACGCCCACCACCCCCAGGAGATCAATGCGCTCGTCAGCGCCGTGCGTGATTTCTGGCCAGGGAAGCATGTCACCGGCATCTTCCAGCCGCACCTCTACACCCGCACGCGCGATTTCGCCGGAGGCTTCGCGGATGCGCTTGACAAACTCGATGAAATACTGCTGCTGACACTGTATCCCGCGAGGGAAAAACCAATCGCCGGCGTCTCCTCGGATATGATCGCAGGAATGATGAAAAACCGCAATGTGAAGGTTTTGACGAAGGAAGAATTGCTGCCGGCTTTGAATAATGTGAAAAAGGGTCTGTTGCTGACTATCGGTGCAGGCGATATAGACAGATTTATTGAACCGATAACGGAAATGCTTAAGAACAGAAACGCCTGAGGATGAGGAAGAAAGGATGAGTATTTTAATGAAAATAGTGACCATTATTATGGGAGCAGCGCTGTTCCTTACCCCTGTGTTCATCAGCACCATGACGGCTGATGCAACATGCGAGGGGGTGGTCATTAACGTTGCTGACTCGTCAAAGCACCAGTTCGTTACCAATAATGACATCATGAATGCACTGAGAGCCACGGGCATTCGTGTTACTGGCCAGAAGATCAGTGAGATACCATTGTCGGAGCTTGAAGAGAGGGTGAAGGCATTCAAGGAGCTGAAGGTGGCGGAGGTCTATATCTCCGAAGACAGGAAGCTTCATGTTTACGGTAACCAGCGCGAGCCGGTGATGAGGGTGGTGGCATCGTATGGAGGAGATTTCTTCATTGACCGCGAGGGCGTCATCATGCGGAGGCACAATTTGTACACGCCCAACCTGCACATCCTGGAGATTGACATGGTCTTTAATTCCGAGCAGATGACCGGCACTAGCATATTTGAGTCGGAGAAAACGGAAAACCTTGCGAAAGCCTTTGAGCTGGTGAATTATATCCGGGGCGACAGCTTCTGGAATGAGACGATTGACCAGCTCAGCATGACCCGTGACGGCCGGGTGACGTTGGTGCCCCATGTGGGCAACCACACCGTGAAACTGGGGCGGGTTGAAAATTATGAAGAGAAACTGCATAACCTCCTTGTTTTTTACCGCCAGGCGATGCCCGTCGCAGGGTGGGACAGGTACAGGGGNNGGTGGTAAATGTAGAATACAGGGGGCAGGTTGTCTGCCAGAGAAGATAAATAATGGGAAATCCGGCGCAGAGAAAAAGACCAGGAGAGACGAAGGCGGATGAACAGTTGGAGATGAAGAATGAATATAAAGAGAAGCAGAACCGGCAGAAGAGGCTATTTGCTGATAATGAGCCGGATGCAAAAAAGAAATGATAATTGTTGAACAACCATATAAGTGAACTATGAACAGTAAAGATCAGTTAGTAGCAGCCATTGACATCGGCACGACGAAGATCGTCGCCATTGTCGGGCGCAGCGACGGCAACGGGGGCATTGAGATCCTCGGACTCAGCAACACACCCTCTACAGGGGTCAAGCGCGGTGTGGTGCTTAACATTGAAGAGACGGTGAAGGCCATCCGAACCACCGTCGATGACCTCGAAGAAAGAACAGGCCTCGTCCTTACCGACGTGTTTGTCGGTATCGCCGGCAGGCACATCAAGAGCAAGATGGCGCGCGGTTACATCACGCGCGACTCCCATGAGACAGAGATAGACGCCGGCGACATCCGCCGTCTTACGGCCGACATGTTCAAGCTTCCTATTGATGTGGGTGAGGAGATTATTCATGTCATACCGCAGACCTATATCGTTGACAACGAGTCGGGTATCACAAATCCCGTCGGCATCTGCGGCAAGAGGCTTGAGGCCAACTTCCACATCGTGATAGGGCAGATCTCCTCGGCAAAAAACACCGAGAGGTGCATCAACAAGGCCGGGATGAACCTGATGAGCCTGGTGCTTGAGCCCCTGGCATCATCAGAAGCCGTGCTTACCGATGAGGAGAAGGAAGCCGGTGTGGTACTGGTTGACATCGGCGGCGGAACCACCGATGTGGCCATCTACTATGACAACGTCATCAGGCACACGGCCGTTATACCATTTGGCGGCAATATGGTTACTGCTGACATCCGCGAGGGTTGCTCCATCCTGCAGAAACAGGCTGAGGACCTGAAGGTCAAGTTCGGCTATGCCATCGGCGACATCGCCCCTGAGAACAAGGTAGTTTCAATTCCCGGCATCGCCGGACGTGAGCCCAAGGAAATTTCCTTCAAGAACCTTGCATACATCATCCAGAGCCGCATGGAGGAGATCCTCGATGCNNCTCGATGCGGTCAACTTTGAGATACAGAATTCCGGCTTCGCCGAAAAGCTTACCGCAGGAGTGGTTATCACCGGCGGCGGTGCGATGCTGAAGAACCTTCCGCAGCTGGTCAAATACAAAACCGCGATGGATGTGCGCATCGGTCATCCCAACGTGCATCTCACCGGCAAGGGCAAGGATGAGATCAACCAGCCGATGTACGCTACCAGCGTGGGTCTGATACTCAAGGGACTTGAATACCTGGAGGAGAACAAAACCTTCGCACGCTTCGGAGAGAAGAAACAGGAGCCGGTGGCACAGCAACCGCAGCACCAGCAGGCGCCGTATGCACAGCACCAGCAGCAGCCTATGCACACACCTCCGCCTGTGAAGGAGGAACCTGTTGAGGTGGAGCAGGATGACCCGTTCTACGAAGGGCGTCCGCCGGCCAGCAGGTCATTCGGTGACAAGCTGCGGGGTATCTGGGATAAGATCATTGAGGCTACTGACGAGAAACTTGATGATACACCTTCAAAATAAGATTAAGCCATGTCAGATGATCTGATGAATTTTGACCTGCCGGTTGACAGGTCGTCAATAATAAAGGTCCTGGGCATAGGCGGCGGCGGAGGCAATGCCGTCAACCACATGTACCGGAAGGGCATCAAGGATGTCAACTTCATCGTTTGCAACACTGACCTTCAGGCTCTTATGAAGAGCCCGGTACCGGTCAGGGTGCAGATAGGAGAGACCACAACAGAGGGTCTCGGTGCGGGAAGTCAGCCTGAGAGAGGTCGTGCTTCCGCTATAGAGAACATTGAGGATGTCATGAAAGCGCTTTCAGGCAACACCAAGATGGTCTTCATCACAGCAGGCATGGGAGGAGGCACCGGCACCGGTGCAACTCCCGTGATAGCACAGGCCTGCAAGGATGCAGGATTCCTCACCGTTGCCGTGGTCACCATCCCGTTCCGCTCGGAGCTGAACCAACGTATCAAGCTGGCAGTAAGCGGCATAGGCGAACTCAGGGATAAAGTCGATTCGCTCATTGTAATAAATAATGAACGGTTGAGGCAGATATATGGCGATGAGGGTGTCTCGGCCGCGTTTGCGCGGGCTGATGATGTGCTTGCAAACGCCGTGAAGGGAATCGCCGAGATAATTACCTGCACAGGTTATATAAACGTCGATTTTGCCGATGTTGACACGGTGATGCGTGATTCAGGGGTGGCGCTAATGGGTATAGGTAATGCCTCCGGCGAGGACCGTGCCACCAGGGCCATCGAGGCTGCGCTTACCTCTCCGCTGCTGAGCTCCAATGACATCACCGGGGCACGAAGCATACTTCTGAACATCAAGTCGGGCACCGGCGCAAACGAGATCACCATGGATGAGCTTGGTGAGCTGACTGATTACGTATATGAAACAGTCTCTGATGACGCGCTTATAATCAGGGGATTGTCAACTGATGAGGAGTTGGGTGATGCCATCAGTGTCACTGTTGTTGCAACCGGTTTCGAGGCGAGCGCTGACCTGGAGGGGTTCAAGTCCAAAGGCAGGAAGGAAGTTGTCAGCCTGAATACCGCGCAGCAACAGCCGGGCCATGCTGACGGCGCCTCCGAGAATGACGGTCAGTATATAGTGCGGGCCACCCGTGCCTCTGACAGGGCCATTCCCCCTCACGGCGCCCCTGTCAACCAGGGAGTGATTGATTTCGAGCTTGACGGTGACATTAACATTTCGCCCGCTCCTGCCCGCCCCGCCACCCCGCCTCCTGACAGGAACGAGGGGACGCTGCGCAAGCTGAAACACATGCAGAATGTAATCAAGAACGAAGGGCTCTCCACACAGTCGATGAGTGACAATATCGAGGATTTCGAGGAGGTGCCAGCCTATGTGAGGAAGAAGATTGCCATCCACAATGCCAGCAAGGCGGCAGGGAGCAAGGTGTCGAAGTTCACCCTCACCCTCGACGAGGATAACCAGCCTGTCATCAGGGAAAACAATGCATACCTGAATGACAATGTAGACTGATTTTGTTTTTTGCCATTATATGGTTGTTGTTCACCGGGCCGGGCAGATCTTTTCTGTCCGGCCCACTTTATTTGGGTGGGTCACGGCCCTGCTGCAAAGCTTCAAGCGCTGCACGTTAAAAATTTTCAGTTCCCGAATAGAGTTTTTTTTTTACACTATTGCCAATTGCCTAATGCCTCTTGCCTCTGTTATCTTGCCTTCTCCACTTTTTGAGTAAATTTGCCGGTGATGCGCAAAGTGCCGCTGTATATCGCTTTTTTCCTTTTGTTCCTCCCGCTTACGCTGGCAGGACAGGAGCCTGACACCCTCAGGGCTGTCAGGAGCGACACCGCTGCAGTAATCCGGCGCGATACAACCAGGTCCTACAAAGAGCGCGCACTGGCCAGGGTACGCCCCGCAGTCACCGGTGCCCTGTCTGCCGGCCCGGACACGGAGACTGACACCACATTCACCACCGCTTCCCGCCAGTGGACCCTGTCATCCGATTTCACCACCGAGATCCCGGTGACGCTTGACACCGCCTTCTCCCTCTTTCACCGATACAGGGTGGCAGACAGGTACTCTGCTTTCAACGCTTACACCGGCAACTACGGTCTCCCGCTGTACCAGATCAATTTCTTTGACCGTGAATGGAAGCCTGACAGGTTTCTCTATGCCCATTACCTGCCCTTCATGTTCACCCCCTCAAACACTCTCTTCATAAATACCCGCGTTCCTTTCACCGAGCTGAAGTGGTCAAACGGCGGGGCGAGGAGCGTGGCCGAGCAGACCTTCAGGATCAGGCACTCGCAGAATGTCAACAGGAGGCTCAACTTCGGCCTTATCTATGACATAGTATACAATATCGGCCAGTATAACCTGCAAAAGGCCATAGACAAGAACTTCCTGCTGCATGGCTCCTACAATGCAAATGCTTATAATGCATATGTTTCCGCAGGCCTCAACAACCACGAGTCCGAGGAGAGCGGCGGCATCATTTCAAAGGATGACCTGAGCCTGTATGATCCTGAGGGTGTTCCATTCAATCTCAGTGATCTCAACAGCGCAAAGAGCACCCTTAATAACCGCTACCTGATGCTGGTACAGCGGTATGCCCCCGGCGGCAAGCGTGACACAGTCACCGGTGAGGTCCTGAAAAGCGGTCCCATCACCTTCTCACACATCGGCATACTTGAGTGGAACAAAAGACGTTACATCGACAAATTTCCAGCCTCTGACTTCTATGACACCATAATGATAAGCAAGAGTGTCACTGCCGATTCTCTTCAGGAGCGTATTCTCTCCAATACCCTGCGTGTTGATTTCGCCGCAGGGCGAACCGACCGTTTCAGGATAGGAGCCGGTGCCGGGATAAGGAGTGAACTCCGCTCATTCGGCCAGATCATGCCCGGAGATACCCTTACGAGACCCGATACTGTCAGGAGGAAGATGAGCTCCCTCGTCCTGACAGGGAAAGTTTTCAACAACATCGGCAGCAGGTTTGGCTGGTCGGCCTCCGGTGATCTCTGGTTCCAGGGCTACCGGGCAGGTGATTTCATTGTTGACGGCCGCATATACAAGGAGTTTGAGACACGCCGGCGAGGTATGATCACCTGGGATGCCACAGGCACAATTGCCAGTTATACCCCATCATTCTGGTATTATTCATGGGGCTCGAACAACTTTGCCTGGCAGCTTGACCATAAACGTGAGTTCAGGCTCATGGCAGGCTCATCTCTGCTGTGGCCGGAGCTGAAACTCAGCCTGAAATTCAACTATGCCATTGTTGATAACTTTACGGGTATGGGAACAGGCGCTGTCCCTTACCAGCATGAGGGAGGCCTCTCTGTTCTTGCGCTCACCGCGAAGAAGGAATTTGTATTATGGAAGCTGCACCTTGACAACACCCTGTTGCTGCAGCAGAGCACCAATACTGATGTTCTTGATCTTCCGCTTGTTACTGCGCGCAGCGCCTTCTTCTTCGACCATGTTTTCAGGTTTAAATCCACCGGAGGGGAGCTAAGCTTCCAGCTGGGGGCCGAGGCAATGATCCATACTCTCTATAATGCAATGAGTTACATGCCCGCGACGGGCAGATATTTTAGCCAGAATGACGGGCAAACAGGCAATTATCCTTTTGTGAACGCCTTTATCAATCTGAAGATAAAAAGGACCAGGATTTTCGTTATGGCTGATCATGTGAATTCGGGCCTGACCGGGTATGAATATTTCCTCGTTCCGGGTTATCCTCTGAATATCAGGATGATAAAATACGGCCTGGCATGGACTTTCTATGATTAAAATAATTATATTATCTTTGCGGCGTAAACAATTCCTGTAAAGGGTTGTTGAATTGTCGGACTAATTGTTTAGGTATTGAGGAAGTTTATTTCGTTCTTGTTTATTGTTTTTTTGTCAGTCATCTCCTGTGAAAAGGAGAACCGAATGGTTTACACAGAGACTGTTCCGCCTAGGGATCTTGACGCAATACTCGCCGACGGCAAGATCAGGGCGGTGACGAATGTAAATCAAACGAGCTACTTCATCTATAAGGGAGAGCCGATGGGCTTTCATTTCGAATTACTCAAAAAGTTTGCAGATCACCTGGAACTTGAGCTTGAGATAATAACGAGCAATGATATAGATGAAGCCCTTGGGTACCTTCAGTCGGGTGACGCCGATCTCGTAGCTATCGGGCTCAGTGTCAGTGCAGACCGGAAGGAAATGATGCAGTTTACCGAGCCCCTGATGCAGTCGAGCCAGGTGCTGGTGCAGCGCAAGCCCAACGGGTGGGAAAGGATGACAGAAAAGACAGCCGCAGAGAAGCTGGTCAGAAACCAGCTTGACCTCGCGGGAAAGACTATCTACGTACAGAAAGGATCTTCGTATGCTCAGCGTCTCTACAATCTTGAGCGTGAGTCAGGTATGGATATAGGTGTCATTGAGGTACCTTATGACGCCGAGGAACTTGCACGTCAGGTTTCAAGGGGAGAGATTGAATACACCATATGTGACGACTATATGTCGAACATCATTGGCACGCTCTTTCCCGGGCTTGACATGTCAACTCCCGTGAGTTTNNCGACGGAAAGGTGTCGCCTTTTGATGACATCATCAAGAATTACGCTGACACCATCGGTTGGGACTGGCGTCTTGTTGCAGCCCTGATCTATCAGGAGTCGAGGTTTAACCCGTCAGTCACTTCGCCCCGCGGGGCATACGGCCTGATGCAGGTGATGCCTTCCACCGGGCTGCACTTCGGGTATGACGTGACGAGATCGGTTGAAAATAACATCCGCGCCGGTATAAGCTATATCAGGATGCTTGACAGGCTCTTCAGCCAGTGGGTGACTGATCCCGACGAGAGGGTCAAGTTCATTCTTGCCAGTTACAATGCCGGTCATGGCCATGTAATTGATGCTATCAGGCTTGCCGAGAAGAACGGGCTTGATCCGGGCAGGTGGGACGACAATGTGTCGCTTTTCCTGGAGCGGAAGGCTGATCCGGCGTTTTATGATGACCCGGTGGTGAGGAACGGCAGACTTAGGCAGGGTGTGCAAGTCAACGCTTATGTGGCGGATATCCTGAAGCGGTACGAACACTACAGGAACCTCAAATAGATTTGCGAATTGCGATTTGCGAATTGCAAATTGCGATTTGCGACAACAACAAAATGTGAATTGCGAGTTGGGTCCCGATATGCCGGCTGGCGGATGCGGGATTGATACTGCTCCTGCGTCGCATGCTCAAATTTGCGGGTTGCGAGTCGTGAATTACCGGGGTAAAACATTATTAGTCGTACAGGAGGTATTTTGACCTGATGGTTTTGAACGCCTCCAGCCCCTCCTTCCATGAAGCCCTTATTTCCGCAGCACTCATGCCACTGATAATCTGTTCGCGGAGCGTGCTGCTCCCGGCCAGGGTGTTAAAATAACCGGTGAAGAAGTTCTCCTTGTCAGGGTACGCCCTGTACATGTCAATGATCCAGTCGAGGTTTATCTCAGGTTTCGGGACCAGTCCGTCACCCGTCGCATTGCGAAGGTCAATGCCGTAACAGGTCAATCCGTTATGTTTGGGGTTGGATGAGCCGAATGAGGGCTGCGGGGTGAAGCTGAATCCTGTATCCGGCATCCCCGGAGCTCCAAGCACCTGGAAAGCAAAACCGGTACCCCTTCCGCATGACAGAACTGTTCCCTCCGAGAAGCAGAGCGACGGGTACAGGTATATGGAGTTCATGTTTGGAAGGTTAGGTGACGGTATCACCGGCAGCTGGTACATCGTAGAGTGAGTGTAGGCGGTGCAGCCGATCACCTTCAGATCGCACCTGATGCCTCCTGCCAGCCATCCCTCGCCGTTCGTCATGCCGGCATACTCGCCGAAGGTCATTCCGTGCACCACGGGTATGGGATGAATTCCTACAAAGGAGCGGTAACCGGCGGTGTCAAGTATCGGTCCGTCGACATAATAACCATTCGGGTTCGGCCTGTCAAGCACTATGAACTGCTTCCCGTTTTCGGCGCATGCCTCCATAACGTAACACATGGTGGTCAGGTATGTGTAAAACCTGGTCCCCACATCCTGGATGTCAAATACAACGACATCTATGTCAGCGAGATCTTCCGGTGCCGGCTTCTTTTTCGAGGAATAGAGGCTTATGACTTCGATGCCCGTCACAGGGTCGGTTCCCGAGGTGATCACCGCACCATCGTCGGCCAGGTCCCTGAAGCCATGTTCCGGAGCAAAGATCAGCCGGACGTTGACGCCTTCAGATAGCAGAGTATCAATCAGATGGGTTTTGCCAACCATAGAGGTCTGGTTTGCCACAACCGCCACCCTTTTTCCCTTGAGCAGCGGCAGGTACTCACCGGTTCTCTCGGCCCCTGTCATCAGGGTTGTGTTTTTATTTCCGGCCGCACAGGCCGCAATGACCACAGTTACAATGATCAGCGGGATGACAAATTTTTTCATTTCAGTCAGGTTTAGCGTAAAGATAAGAAAAGAGGCAACAAACGGATTCTTCGCTCTTAATTCTTAATTTTGTCGCAATGTCAATCGGAACCTTCATAGCCAGTCGCCTTATAAAGGACCGCAACCGTGGCACTGCCTTTTCGCGTCCAATAAATGTAATAGCCATAATAGGCATTGCCCTGGGACTGGCGGTGATGATCCTCGCGGTGTCAATCCTCACCGGCTTCAAGCAGCAGATCCGTGACAAGGTGGCGGGCTTCGGGGCTCATATCCAGGTGGTTAATTTCGACGCCAATCTTTCGTATGAGACCGTGCCTGTCAGCTCAAACCAGCCCTTCGTCTCCAAAATCAGGGAGCACCGGGGAATCAGGAACGTGCAGGTCTTCGCCACGAAGGCGGGAATCATCAAGACTGACGAAAACATTCAGGGAGTTGTTCTAAAGGGGATTGGCAGTGATTATGACTGGAGTTTCTTCAGATCGAACATGGTGGAGGGAGAGACGTTGGTCCTCAGTGACACGGCACGAAGCAATGATGTGGTTATCTCGAAGAAGGTGGCTGACATGCTGGGTCTCAAGCTGGGGGACTCGTTTTCGATGTTTTTCGTTCAGGATCCGCCCCGGATGCGCAAGTTCACCATTCTCGGCATCTATGAGACCAGCCTCGAGGAGTTTGACAAGACCTACCTCTTCTGCGACATCAACCACATCAGGAGCCTGAACGGCTGGAGCGATGACCAGGTAAGCGGTTTTGAGATTTACATAAATGACTTCGAAGAGCTTGATTACATGACGGATGTTGTCCGTGATGCAATAGGCTACCGGGTCGCCGAGGAAGAGGAGCAGCTCAAGGTAACCAACATCAGGGGGCGTTACCCGCAGATATTCGACTGGCTGGGATTCCAGGACACCAACGTGATAATCATCCTGGTGCTTATGATCCTTGTAGCCGGGTTCAACATGATTTCCGGTCTGCTCATTCTGATACTTGAGAAGACCAACATGATAGGGGTGCTGAAGGCTCTTGGCGCGGGCAACAAGGTTATCCGCAGCGTCTTTCTTTACCAGGCTGCCTGGCTGACGGCCAGGGGCCTTTTCTGGGGCAACGTAATAGGCATCGGGCTGGCACTGCTTCAGCTCAAAACAGAGATGATTTCGCTGGACCCATCCTCATATTATCTCAGGAGCGTTCCGATCAATCTTGATCCCGTTCATGTCATCCTGCTTAACATCGGGACGATGATTGCCATCATCCTGATGCTTCTTATACCTTCTCAGCTTATTGCCCGCATTACACCCGTCAAGGCAATTCGCTACGACTGATAATCAGGTCGCTACGCGCTTAATATTATTAAGTGGATCCCGTTTTAATGCAAATGTCAATTTTTTTCCGCAGGGTTTAATTTTTAAATCCCCGCCCTTTGATTTCGACATAATTTTAATTGTCCGGCATTGAAACATGTTATAGCAGAAAGTTACGCAAACTTTCTTTAAATGGGCACTTCCAATATTCCGCGCTTCTGCGTAAATTGCAGAGGCAATGTCTTAAGGTATGTCAATAATTGATCCGCGGAAAAACTACGAAGAAACCAGGGAGGAGATCGGGTATGTCACCCGTAAGGAGGCGACGCTTAATGATTATAAGCGGATCGGCTTCAAATCGGGCCTCGAGGTGCACCAGCAGCTGAGGACGAAGAGCAAGCTCTTTTGCCGTTGTCCGGCCGGTATTTACCATGATGACAATGATTTTGACGCGGAGGTGATCCGTCACATGAGACCGACTCTCAGTGAGATGGGAGTCTATGACGGCACTGCGCTCATGGAGTTCNNTCAGTGAGATGGGAGTTTATGACGGCACTGCACTCATGGAATTCAGGACCAGGAAGGAGATCACTTACCGTATTAACAATGAAACGGCATGCACCTACGAGGTTGATGACACCCCCCCGTTCCCCGTTGACCGGGAGGCGCTGGAGATTGCCATAAGCATTGCACTGGCTGCCAGGATGAACATCGTGGGTGAGGTGCATATCACCCGTAAGCAGTATCTTGACGGAAGCATACCCACCGGGTTCCAGCGCTCTGCCATCATCAGCGTTGAGGGAGAGCTTCAGCTGAAAAACAAGAGGGTAAGGCTCATCCAGCTCAGCCTGGAGGAGGACTCATGCCGCGAAGTATCAGACATAGGGCACAAACGGATATACAAGACTGACCGCCTTGGCATGCCGCTGATAGAGACTGTGACCTATCCTGATTGCCTCACCCCTGACGAGCTGGCCGAGGNNTCCTTAACCGCAGTACCGGCAAGGTACGCACGGGCATGGGCGCTGCGCGCGAAGACGTGAACGTCAGCTGCGAGGGCGGAAGCCGGGCTGAGATCAAGGGGGTGGCACATATCAGGTGGATCCCGGAGCTGTCACACAACGAGGCATTCAGGCAGTACGCGCTGCTTAACATCCGCTCGAAACTGCACAAGAACATAGAAGACCCGGCTGCATGGTCGGCTAAAACAAAGGAGATCACAGAAAGGGAACAGGAGTTTCATTTCGCACCGGTCAGGTCGGCTCTCGACCGAGGAGATCGGGTCATTGCCCTGAATCTCCCGGGGTGCAGAGGTATACTTTCGCATTTTACCCAGCCCGGAAGGATCTTTGCCGATGAGATAAGTGACAGGCTTAAAGTGATAGCCTGCATCGAGAAGCCCAACATGACCCATTCGGAGGAGATCGCCGGGGGCAACTTCAACAATCTCTTCCCGGAACTGGCCATATGGCTTTCGGCTGATGCCGGTGATGCACAGATAATACTCTGGGGCCCTGGTGAAGACATCCCCACTGCCATTGAAACAGTCGAGGAACGGATCCGCCTCGCTTTCGCGGGCGTGCCCAATGAAACCCGCAAGGCGTTTGAGGATGGCACAACCATGTTTGAGAGGGTTCTTCCCGGGCGTGACCGCATGTACCCTGACACCGATTCACAGCCCATAGCTGTCACGACGGAGATGCTTGAAAAACTTGGCAGAAACATGCCGGTTGACGTTGCAAAAAGGTTCCTCCAGATGAAGGAATGGAACCTTCCTGAAGACACCTGGCATTACCTGCTGAGCAAGAACCTGGTGGTACTGGTAGAGCGGATCAGCAATGATCTTGGCTTTGATCCCAGGGAGGTCGGAATAATGATAGGCCACCGTTTCCGCAGCCTCGAGGGGCGGGGCAGGGTGGCAGCAGGGTTCAGCTATGAAAGACTCTATGACCTCTTTGCCTTCCTGAAGAATGAGAAGCTTCTCGCGCCGGTGGCGCGAATATTGCTTCCTGCCGCAGTTGCAGAAGCATCACCTGATTTTAAGAGCATACTGGCCGGAACCGGGCTTCACCGTGCCACGATGAATGAAATCAGGGATGAGGCAAAAAACCTTGCCGCAAGGTTCCCGGAAGTCTGCTACAACGGTAATATGGCGGGGATGGAAGAGTGGATGATGGGACAATTGCATATGAAAGCCCTCGGGACTGTGAGGTTGTCGGAAGTGAGAAATGCGGTGTCAGAATTACTTGAGGTTAGAGATTGACTGTTATGGCTGAAGATTTTTTCCAGGGATACAAAGGCGAGGCGCTTGCGGTGCTGAAGAAGTTTAATGTCCGCGTCTGGGGTCAGGCTGACATCGAGACTACCAGGGGACTGTTCAAGGGGACCATCCTGCCGCGTTCAGAGAATAATGACGATCTCCACATCGTGATCAAGATCGAGACCGGTTATAATATCGGGATCGACATTGCTACCATAATCAGGATGACGGAGACCGGTTACAACAAGGCCAATTACAAGATTCCCGAAAAGGAATTTCCCTATTCTGATGACAAGCCCAATGTGAAGTTGTTTGGCACAGGGGGAACCATTGCCTCGAGGCTTGATTACCGCACGGGTGCAGTCATTCCGGCATTTTCGCCGGGTGAGCTCTACGGTGCCGTGCCCGAGCTGGCTGACGTATGCAACATACGCACGGAGAAGCTCTTCGCCGTATTCAGCGAGAACATGGGCCCCGACCAGTACAAGATACTTGCAAAGGCCATAGGTGACGAGATTTCAAACGGAATTGACGGCATCATGATCGGTCATGGCACTGACACCCTGCATCACACGGCTGCAGCGCTCTCGTTCATGGTACAGAACTCGCCCGTGCCGATAGTGCTGGTAGGATCGCAGAGGTCATCTGACCGGCCGTCGTCAGACGCTGCCCTCAACCTGATACATGCCTCAACGGCCGCCGGGCATGGTGACATCGCCGAGGTGATGGTCTGCATGTTCGGTCCCACCAGTGATGAGTACGGTTTCCTGCACCGCGGCACCAGGGTGCGTAAGATGCACAGTTCGTACAGGTCCACTTTCCGGACAATCGGTGACATACCCGTGGCAACGGTGAAGAGGGGAGAGGTGAAGCCGATCCAGAAGATATACAATCCGCGGCGCACTGACCGCAATGTGAAGATCATGCCATATTTCAACGAGAATGTGACAATGATCTATTTCTATCCGCATATGAAGGCGGATATGATCCATTCACTCATTGACAACGGTTACAAGGGGATTATCATAGTGGGAACAGGCCTCGGGCACGTGAACAGGGAGCTCTACCCGGCCCTTGAGAGAGCCCGGCGCGAGAATGTGGCGGTATACATGACGCTGCAGACCATCTGGGGTTATGTTCATATGTTTGTATATGAGACCGGTCGTGACATGATGGCGAAGGGTGTGATACCGCTTGGCAACATGCTGCCAGAGGTGGCGTGGGTTAAACTGGGTTGGGCGCTGGGGCAGACCGATGACCTGGAGGAGGTGAAGCGGATCATGCTGACTCCCGTCAATGGCGAGATCACCGAGCGGGAGCCGTATAACGGTTACCTGGTGTACCAGGGCGGCGTTCCGGAGGTGGAGGAATTCATCCGCCGAGTACACAAATAGGATTTGCGATTGTTGATTTGCGATGTGCGAATTAACATCGCAAATCGCAATTCGCAAATCGCAAATCCTATTTGGTTCTGCCGGGATAGACCTTCAGTGCCTCTGCCAGGGTTTCCATGGCGTTGCGCAGGTCATCTATCTTCAGGACGTATGCGACACGCACCTCGTTCTTGCCGGCGCCGGGGGTG
>MTKX01019036.1_pt2 | contig 18038 bp, 15 predicted proteins | sample 1042771 | NCBI WGS metagenome assembly MTKX01 (sample SAMN06212183, study PRJNA360534) | anaerobic digester metagenome | biome: Wastewater treatment plant; material: sludge; isolation source: anaerobic digester fed with sludge from wastewater treatment plant | place: Denmark: WWTP Randers ... | reverse complement strand
AACAGGCAGGACGTTTGGGTGTACAAACCAAGGCTCCCAATTCCATCACCGCTTGATTGAAATCACCCGGACGCTGTTGATCCATCAGCGAATAAGCAGCTTTTTCTATCGAAATACGGCCCGAAGAAGTGTCCACAGGGTCGTTTATTCCCATAAAGCGGCTAAAAACTCTGATGGCATTTCCGTCGATAGCCGGCACAGCTTGGTGAAAAACGATAGAACTGATAGCGGCAGCCGTGTAAGATCCAATGCCTTTTATTTTTTTTAATTCCTGAAAGGAAGATGGAATTTGTCCGTGATAATTTTCGATAATCTGGCGGACTCCCTCGTGTAAATTTCTTGCCCGGGAACAATAACCCAAGCCTTGCCATAGTTTTAATACTTCCTCTTCCGATGCTTCAGCCAGGCTACTTATATCCGGGAAACGCTCAATAAACCGATGATAATAGATTATTCCCTGATTTAAGCGGGTTTGCTGCAGAAGGATTTCCGAAATCCATGTTGTATAAGCGGAAACATCGATTCTCCAAGGCAAATCCCGGGCATTGTTAGCATACCAGCTTAACAGAGATTCGGCAAAGGGAGTAGGGTTATTCATTCACTCCGACAAAGGTAACTCATAAACTTTTTATAAAATCTTCGAAGAACTTTGTGAAAATAAAAATGTTACTATCTTTGCAGCCCATTAGGAATTTAATAATCAAACCTTTAAAACTATTAGATATGACAAAAGCAGAAATTGTTGCCGAAATTGCCAACAAAACCAATGTTGAAAAAATTGCTGTTCAGCAAATTGTGGAAGCTTTCATGGATTCCATTAAGAAAGCCATGATAAATGGCGAAAATGTCTATTTGAGAGGATTTGGAAGCTTTGTAATCAAAAGAAGGGCTGAGAAGACGGGCCGTAATATTTCGAAGAATACCACCATCATTATTCCGGCTCACAATATTCCATCGTTTAAGCCAGCCAAGTCTTTTGTGAACGAAGTGAAAAACAACGTAAAATAACTCTCAAATCCATAAAAAATGCCAAGCGGTAAAAAAAGGAAAAGGCACAAAATGGCGACGCATAAGCGTAAGAAACGCTTAAGAAAGAATCGGCACAAGAAAAAATAGTAATAGCCTGATTTTACCTTCACATCAAAGTATTATACAATGCGGGTGAACCCTGTTGTATAATACTTTTTTAAAATTGATTACCTGAAAGGATGATGTAATACAAGTTTTCTTTTCAGGAGATTTTCCTGTAAACTTTAATTTCCTAACAGCGTGACCAGAGAATTAATTATTGATGCCAACTCCAATGAAGTATCCATTGCGCTTTTGGAAGAGAAAAGCCTTGTGGAACTTCATAAGGAGAAGATGAACAATAATTATGCTGTTGGCGATATTTACTTGGGAAAAGTAAAAAAACTCATGACCGGCCTTAATGCTGCCTTCATTAATATCGGTTATGAAAAGGATGCTTTTCTTCATTATCTCGACCTTGGACCTCAAGTCCAATCGCTCAATAAACTTACCCGCCAGATTATGGGTGGGAAGCATTTTCATGCTGATTTATCTGATTTCCAGCCAGAAGCCGATATAGAAAAAACAGGAAAGATTTCAGAAGTTCTTGCTCCTAATCAACCTGTCATCGTTCAAATTGCGAAAGAGCCCATATCTACAAAAGGGCCTCGGGTTACTTCCGAAATTTCATTTGCCGGAAGGTATCTGGTATTGGTTCCATTTTCCAATCGTATTTCTGTTTCACAAAAAATTAAAAGCCAGGAAGAACGCAACCGGCTTAAACGTTTGGTTACCAGCATTCGCCCCAAAAATTTCGGCATAATCATTCGTACCGTTGCCGAAGGAAAGTTGGTGGCCGACCTCGATGCAGACTTAAAGTCCCTGATGGCGAAATGGGAAATGGTGATGAAAAAACTCTCCGAAGCCAAACCTCCACAAAAAATCATCAGTGAGATTGACCGTACATCTGCCTTATTGCGCGATCTGCTCAACGAATCCTTCAATAATATTTACATCAACGACCCTGGCCTTTATGAAGAAACCCGTAGCTATATACAGACAATAGCTCCCGATAAGGTGAATATCGTCAAGTTATACAAGGGTAAATTACCTATATTCGAATATTTCGGAATAGATAAGCAGATAAAAAACTCTTTCGGCCGCACCGTAAGCATTAGTAGCGGTATTTATCTGATTATCGAACGCACCGAAGCCTTTCATGTGATCGATGTAAATAGCGGTCATCGAGCAAAAAAAAATAACGATCAGCAAACCAATGCCTNNCTGGGAGGTATTATTGTGGTTGATTTCATTGATATGGCCAATCCACAAAACCGTAAAAAATTATATGAACATCTCAAAGAAGAAATGGCCAAAGACAGGGCAAAACATACCATACTCCCTCCAAGCAAATTCGGACTCATACAAATTACCAGGCAGCGCGTCAGACCCGAAACCAATGTCGAAGTACTCGAACTCTGCCCCGCCTGTATGGGAACCGGACAGGTAAAACCCAGCATCATCCTCGTAGATGAAATAGAAAACAAAATACGTTATCTTATTCACGAACAGAATGAAAAACAAATAAAAATGAGTGTTCATCCTTATGTATATGCGTATCTTACAAAAGGGTTCCCTTCTATTCAACTGCGCTGGGTTTTTAAATTTAAGAAATGGATTTCTATATCTGCCAATAAATCATTTCACATGATAGAATATCATTTTTTCAATAATAAAGGCGACGAAATCAGAATTTAAGGCATTATTCGCCATTTGCATAAGTTCATCTTGCCCGGAACTGTTTCCGGGCTTTTTTGTATCTTCGCGGCATGGAAACAGTCGTTAGTGGTATTCGTCCAACCGGTGAATTGCACCTCGGTAATTACTTTGGTGCAATCAAAAACTTCGTAAAAATGCAGGAAGATAATCGGTGTTTCTTCTTTATCGCCGATTATCATTCACTTACTACGCATCCAACGCCTTCCAATCTGCATTATAATGTGAGGCGCGTATTAATCAATTATCTGGCTTCAGGCCTCGACCCTGAAAAATCAACTATCTATATTCAAAGCGACCTTCACGAAGTAGCCGAGTTATATCTTCTGCTCAACATGAACGCCTATCTTGGTGAACTTCAACGGGTAACTTCCTTCAAAGAAAAAGCACGTAAACAACCCGACAACATTAATGCCGGTTTACTTACTTACCCTGTGCTGATGGCAGCCGATATCATTATTCATAAGGCTCATAAGGTTCCTGTGGGAAAAGATCAGGAACAACATCTCGAAATGACCCGCACTTTCGCCAATCGTTTTAACCGCCTTTATCATGTCGATTATTTCACCGAACCTCAAGCCTACAGCTCGGAGAAAGATTTAATAAGAATTCCCGGACTGGATGGAAGCGGAAAAATGGGAAAATCGGAAGGCGAAGGCAACGCCATTTTCCTGAGCGATGAACCCGAAGTAATCCGTAAAAAAGTTATGCGCGCCGTTACCGATGACGGACCTACCCGCCCTCATCAAAAAAAATCAGAACCCGTCCAAAACCTGTTTACCCTGCTAAAAGTGGTTTCTTCACCCGATACCGTTACCTATTTCGAAGAACAATACAATACTTGCAGGATACGCTATGGCGATCTAAAAAAACAACTCGCCGAAGATATTATCCAGTTTACGACGCCTTTCCGTGAAAAAATTCTGCAACTCGATGCCGATAATGACTATCTGCACAAGGTAGTAACCGAAGGAGCAGCAAAGGCACGTGCCAGCGCGCAAAAAACCATTCGCGAAGTAAGAGAAATCATTGGCATCCTACAATTCTGAAGGAAAGGTTCGAATTTGACACAGCTTCAAATTTTAACCCTAACAGGTTTTTGAATCCCCGTAAGGTTTTTATGGTAGATTAATCCTTAGATAAAGTTCATTGAGTTGCTGTTGTGAAATCTCGGAAGGGGAATCCAGCATCATATCACGGCCGGAATTATTTTTAGGAAAAGCAATAAAATCCCTGATGGAATCGGAACCTCCAAAGATAGCGCAGAGACGGTCGAACCCAAAAGCGATACCTCCATGAGGTGGAGCTCCATATTCGAAGGCATCCATCAGAAATCCAAACTGTTTCTGGGCTTCTTCCTGGGTAAAACCAAGCAACCGAAGCATTCTATTTTGCAGCTCCTTGAGATGAATACGTATGCTACCTCCTCCAATCTCTACTCCATTGATAACCAGATCATAAGCATTGGCTCTCACTAAAGAAGGATTTGTCTCAAGTAAAGGAATATCTTCGGGTTTAGGAGAAGTAAAGGGATGATGCATGGCAAAAAACCGTTGTAATTCTTCATCCCATTCCAGGAGTGGAAAATCGATAACCCAGAGAGGGCGATATACATTGGGATTTCGCAATCCAAGACGGTTGCCCATTTCGAGCCTGAGTTCACCCAAAGCCTTCAGCGTTTTTTCTTTTGCACCTGCTATTATCAACATTAAGTCGCCAGGTTTTGCCGAGAACTCTGCCGATAATTCTCTCAGGTGGTCTTGTCGAAAAAATTTATCTATCGAAGACCGAAGGCTACCATCTTCCGAAAATTTAATATAAATAAGCCCCGAGGCGCCAATTTGTGGCCTTTTTACCCACTCAGTCAGCTGGTCGAGTTCCTTTCGGCTATATTGAGCACATTTCTTGGCATTGATTCCTACGATTATTTCGGCTTCATCAAAAACCTTGAATCCTTTTCCTTTTGCCCGAGAAGTAATTTCGGTGAACTCCATTCCGAAGCGAATATCGGGTTTATCGGAACCAAAGCGCTTCATGGCTTCGTCGTATGAAATTTTGGGAAAAGAATCCAATTCTATTCCCTTTACTTTTGAAAACAATCTAATAATAAGACCTTCAAAGACTTGTAAAATATCTTCCTGATCCACAAAAGCCATTTCGCAGTCTATCTGTGTAAACTCAGGTTGACGGTCGGCTCTCAAGTCTTCATCTCTAAAGCAGCGTACGATTTGAAAATAGCGATCGTAGCCAGCTACCATTAATATTTGTTTCAAGGTTTGAGGTGATTGAGGCAGGGCATAAAACTGGCCTGGATTCATGCGGGATGGCACCACAAAATCACGTGCGCCTTCGGGTGTTGATTTAATAAGATAGGGAGTCTCTATTTCGAGGAAATGCTGTTCACATAAATATTTGCGAGTTTCCATGGCCAAGGCATGACGCTGTTCCAGATTTTTCCTTAAGGGATTGCGGCGCAGATCGAGATAACGATATTTCATTCTCAATTCTTCGCCCCCATCGGTTTGATCCTCTATGGTAAAGGGTGGAATTTTCGACTCGTTCAGTATTTCGAATTCATCGACAATAATTTCGATTTCACCCGTAGGCAATTTCGGATTAATGCTTTCACGTTTGGTTACTTTTCCTTTAGCTCTGATTACATATTCGCGACTAAGCTTGCGTGCTGCCTCGCACAGGTGTACATCCCATTCCATATTGAAAACCAATTGCGTAATTCCATAACGATCGCGCAAATCAAGAAAAGTCATGCCACCAAAATCGCGAGTACGCTGCACCCAGCCACATAAAATAACTTCCTCGCCTATATGATTTGTATTCAATTCTCCGCAAGTATGTGTCCTTAACATTATTATAATGTTGAAAATAAGCGGCAAAATTATGAAAAATCAATATTAGAAATTTTTTTTGAAAAAGGTTGCACCAATGAAAACTTTTCTTACCTTTGGCAATGGTAATTTACCTGCAAATCTTAAAATTTAAACACTATGGCAAACGGTATCAACAAGGTTATTTTGGTAGGACACTTAGGACGTGATCCTGAAATCCGCGAATTCAACAATGGGAAACAAGCCACTTTTACGTTGGCAACAACCGAATCCTACAAAAAAAGCGATGGTCAACGAGTCGATCAAACCGAATGGCACAATATAGTGCTATGGAGAGGTCTGGCCGAAATTGCTGAAAAGTACCTCCACAAAGGCGATATGATTTATCTGGAAGGAAAAATCAGACGCCGGGAATATGAAGACCAAGGACAAAAAAAATACTTCTACACGATTCAAGGTGATAATTTTACCATCCTAAGTCCCAAGAAGGAAGGTATACCTCAGGTTACTGAAGCTGCCGAACCTGACATCGAGATACCACCTATCGAAGGCGGTACCGACGACTTACCATTTTAAAACCCGATCTCTACTGCTCGATCATTGTTAATGAATTTCCTCTCTTATTAGAAAAATTTTCCAATTCATTTCAGCATGTCTTGTTTGGGGAACGTTACTCCCTAAATCGAGAATGGAAATGATAAGAAAGGGTTCTATTTTTTATAACTTTGCAAAAGTTAACAGCCCGTAAGCAATTATTTGACACGGGAATAAATTGATTCATGCTTGGAACTCCCCTCTATTATTTCATCTTTTGTTTGTGGGAATGCAATTTTTTGCAGAGTTGAGGTAGCCAATGCGCCCTTGAATGTCAGTATGGGTTTATTGGCTATCATCATTTTATTAATATGTTCAGGTCTTATTTCCGCGAGTGAAGCAGCTTTCTTCGGGTTGAGTGCATCCCAGATCGAAAAGATAAAAAATTCGAGTGAAAACTATTTTCGCAGAGCTTCATACCTGCTCGAGAATCCCGATTTTCTACTGGCCACTATCCTTATCGCTAATAACTTCATCAACGTCGGAATTGTACTCATTTCAGTTTATGTTACGAATCTTATAGTGAGCGTCGAAGATTATCCACTGGCTACCTTTATTATACAGTCGGTAGTAGTCACTTTCATAATACTGTTTTTCGGAGAAATCAGCCCAAAGATATATAGTACGCACAAGAAAGAATCCATTATCCGCCTTATGGCTACTCCATTGTTTGTGTTAGAAAAGCTATTCAAACCAATTAACTTTGTTTTGGTAAAATCTACGGGCATAGTGGATCGAAGATTGAAGAAACGAGAAGATGACATTTCACTCAAAGATATTTCGGAGGCCATTAACATTACGAAAACCTCATCAGATAAACACGACGAAGCCAGAATGTTCAAAGGCATCGTAAATTTCGGAAACATTCAGGTCAGAGAAATCATGGTTCCCCGTGTGGATGCTGTAGCCGTAAATGATAACACTCCTTATGATGAATTGTTACAAATAATCCGACAATCGGGATATTCGCGAATTCCTGTGTACAGTGGTTCACCCGATTCAGTAGTTGGAATTCTGTATATCAAAGACCTGTTGAAACATCTCAATGAAGGGAAAGATTATCCCTGGCAGCGACATCTCCGCCCTGCATATTATATTCCCGAAAATAAAAAAATAGATACTCTACTTACTGAATTTCAAAGTCAGAAAATTCATATTGCTATCGTTGTAGATGAATATGGTGGAACTTCGGGTATTGTGACCCTCGAAGACATCCTGGAGGAAATTTTCGGAGATATAAGCGATGAATTCGATGAGGAAGAAGATGAAAAAAACTATGTGAAAGTAGATGAAAATACATACATCTTTGATGGAAAAATCTTATTGAATGATTTTTGCCGTATTCTTCAAATTCGTGAAGACATTTTCGATGAAGTGAGCGGAGAATTCGATACTCTTGCTGGATTGATCCTTGAACTCGAAGGCAGACTCCCTGCAACCAATGAGGTTATTTTCTACAAGAACTTCGAGTTTAGAATAGAATCGGCCGATTACAAACGCATTAAAGGGGTCAGGGTTACTTATCATTACGACGAAGAGGAGGATAAAAAAAAATAATGTTTAAACGTTTCTCTCTTTTTATGTTTGAGGTATTGACCATGGCAGTAATTTTGACTTCATGCCATCATCAACCTATTCCGAAGCCAAAAGGTTTCTTGCGCATCGACCTTCCGCAAAAAGCTTACAAGGATTTTGATACTACCTTTCCCTATGCTTTTCAATACCCTGCATATAGTTTAATAAAACCAGCACGAAAACCCGTCGAAAACCCTTACTGGATCGACATCGTCTTCCCTATATTCAAGGCAACGGTTTACCTCAGTTATAAACCTATACACGATAATTTGCAACAATACACCGAAGACTCTCGTACTTTCGTGATGAAACACATTCCCAAAGCCTCTTCCATTGAAGAATTCGTGGTGCAGAATCCCGACGCTAACGTTTATGGGCTTTTCAGGCTCATCAAGGGTCGAGAAGCAGCTTCGCCCTGCCAGTTCTATCTCACCGATAGTTCAAAGCATTTCTTGAGAGGAGCTTTGTATTATGATTTCAATCCCAACAATGATTCCTTAGCACCGGTTACCAATTTCCTGATTTCCGATATTCAACATTTAGCTCAAACACTGAAATGGAAAAACATTGGCCACATCTCCACTTTGAAGTAAAATTGCCGAAAAAATGGGTTATAACCTGTTGTCTTCTTTTATTCACCATTTTTTTACAAGCTCAAATAAAATATTCGAGAGTAGAAATCGAAAAAACCTATCTGACAGAATTGGCCAAACAAGGCATTGCTGTTGAGGATGGCGTTTTTACCGAGGATAATAAACTCATGATAGAACTCTCGGAAAATGAGCTGAAACAACTAACTCAAATCGGAATTCCTTTTGAAGTAGTGATTGAGAATGTTACGGAATTTTATATAGAAAGAAATGAAAAACGAATTAAAAACATTCAAAATATCCATGATATTCCAGTTCCAACAGGATTCTCTCTGGGTTCAATGGGTGGCTACTGCACGCTTTCGGAAATTTATATGCACCTCGATAGCATGCATGCCAGATATCCCAATTTGATTAATGCTAGACAAAGTTTGGGCAGCCTTACTACTCAACAAGGACGTCAACTTTTCTGGGTAAAGATTTCCGACCATCCCGAAATGGATGAAAGCGAGAACAGGATTTTATTTACGGCTCTTCATCATGCACGCGAACCCATTGGTATGCAGCAGATGTTATTTTTTATGTATTATCTTTTAGAAAATTATGATTCCAACCCTTATATTCACCAGCTCATCGATACGACGGAGATTTTTTTCATTCCCTGTGTAAATCCCGATGGTTATGAATTCAACCATCTGGTGAGTCCAAATGGTGGAGGAATGTGGAGGAAAAACCGGCGCCTAAACCCGGATAACAGTTATGGTGTAGATTTGAATCGCAATTATGGGTATATGTGGGGCTATGATGATCTGGGTTCGAGCCCTGTCCCTTCATCCGAAACTTATAGGGGTCCATCGGCTTTCTCGGAACCAGAAATACAAATGATTAGAGACTTCGCTCAACTTTACGACTTTAATCTTGTTTTCAATTATCATGCATATAGCAATACCCTGTTATATCCCTGGGGCTACATTACAGACACAACCGCCGAAAACCCTATCTTTAAAAACTTTGCCTTCAAGCTTACCAATTATAATGCTAATGCTTATGGACCGGCAAGCCTTATGCTTTATCTGGTGAATGGTAATTCGGACGATTGGTATTATGCTGGCCAGGTGAATCAGCAAAGGGCCTTTTCGTTCACTCCAGAGATCGGCAACAATATGCAGGGATTTTGGCCTAGCATCGACCAAATCATTCTTCTATGCCAGGATCAGGTAGAAGCAAATTTTCTGGCAATTCGTTTCGGAAGCCGGTATGGTGAAATTACTCAACACAACAAATTGTTTTTCTCTCAAAACCAAAACTTTGTCAGTTTTCATTTCAAACGTTATGGACTCGAAGAAGGAGTTACCTATAAAGTTAGCCTGCTACCCTTAAGTAATCTGATAGAATCAGTAGGTCAACCCGTTTATTTCAACCATCCGGAATTGCTCATCTCTTATTCTGATAGCATTTCCTTTTCTGTCTCGAAGGATATTTTACCGGGTGATGAAATAAAAATTCTTTTGACGTTAGAAGATGACTATTTCACGCATTCCGACACGCTTACCCTGATTTTTGGTATTCCCTATCCAATTTTTACCGACGAGTGTACAACGATGGGAAACTGGTCATCGAACAAATGGGGCAACAACAGTTTCGTTTACAACAGTCCACCTTCTTCCATTACCGACTCGCCTGTTGGAAATTATTCGAGCAATGCCAATACTTCTATTACATCTACTCAAGAATTCGATCTAACCAAGGCCAAGGCGGCCGTGCTTTCGTTTTATGCTCTGTGGGATACGGAACGTCGTTATGATTTCGTTCAGGTGTTTGCATCAATTGACCAAGGTCAACATTGGACTGCTTTACAGGGAAAATATTCTTCACCTAGTTCGAATCCTCTCGTGATGGACCAACCCGTTTATCAGGGAACCAACCTCCAATGGGTGAATGAAGAAATCAATCTAAGCCCTTTCACAGGGCAAAAACTAAAAATCAAATTCGCCCTCAAATCAAATCAGTTTATTAACAAGGATGGATTCTATTTCGATGATATTTCACTACAAATTATCGACAAATCCACAGGAATAACTCCATCAGAACAAAATAATCAACTCCTTTACACCATATTTCCCAATCCTGCCAATGGTGCACTGCATATTCGCCCCGCCAATCCTCATACCGCTCAAAGTGTCCAAGTCAGCATTTATAATATTTTTGGCAAATTATTTTTACGACAATCTTTTCCCTCTTCAATCCGCCGAATGGACGTAAACCTCGAAAACCTGCCTTCAGGAGTCTATTTTATAAGTATCGAGGCAGGTGTTGAACAAGTACAATGGGAGAAGCTTCTTATTTCGCACTAAACCTTGTAATTATTATTGTCCCTCGATCGTATTGTCAACCCGTGCATTTCGTTAATTAGTCGAAATGAATAAGCTTGTGTTGAAAAATTTAACAGAACAGTGAAAAGCTCTATTTTTGCGGCATGATAAATCACGAAGAACGATTCAAAAACATCATAGCCCATGCCAAAGAGTATGGGTTTATATTTCCATCGAGTGAGATTTATGATGGTTTGGCCGGTGTATATGATTATGGACAGAACGGAGTAGAATTAAAGAACAACATCCGCCAGTACTGGTGGAAAGCGATGGTGCAATTTCACGAAAATATTGTAGGCCTCGATTCTGCCATCTTCATGCATCCTGCGATATGGAAAGCCTCAGGTCATCTCGACAAATTCAACGATCCCTTGATCGACAACAAGGATTCGAAAAAACGCTACCGTGCCGACAATCTTATCGAAGATCACATGGCTAAGATCGAGAGCAAGATAGCAAAGGAAATAGAAAAAGCTGCCAAAAAATATGGTGACAGCTTCGACGAGGAACAGTTTGTCACTACCAATCGGAGGGTTCTCGAATATAAAAAGCAACTCCAAGAAATCCATCATCGCTTCAATACTGCGATGGATAAAAACGATTTGATAGAACTTCGGCAATTGATCCTCGACTTGGGAATAGTTTGTCCCGTATCGGGCACGCGCAACTGGACCGAGATCAGACAGTTTAATCTGATGTTCAACACAGCCATGGGTTCGACTAGTGAAGATGCGACTACTGTTTATTTACGGCCTGAGACAGCACAAGGTATATTCGTCAATTATCTGAATGTTCAAAAAACGGGGCGCATGAAGATTCCTTTCGGAATTGCCCAGGCGGGTAAAGCGGTTCGCAACGAAATCGTTGCACGTCAGTTTATTTTTCGCATGCGCGAGTTCGAGCAAATGGAGATGCAATATTTTATTCGTCCTGGCACAGAATTGACTTGGTATGAATTCTGGAAGGAAGAACGGCTGAAATGGCATTTGTCCTTAGGTTTCCCCCGTGAAAAATATCGTTTTCATGATCACGAAAAACTATCACATTATGCCAATGCTGCCTGTGATATAGAATTCGAATTTCCTTTTGGATTCAAAGAACTTGAAGGCATCCATTCGCGCACAAATTTCGACCTTAACGCACATCAGCAATATTCAGGGAAAAAGATCCAATATTTCGATCCTGAGATCAACGAGAGTTATACCCCTTACGTCGTTGAAACCTCCATTGGTTTGGATCGTATGTTCCTTGCCATTATTAGCCACGCTTATCATGAAGAAACCCTGGATGATGGTTCGGAAAGGGTGGTTCTGCGTATTCCTCCTATTCTTGCCCCATACAAAGCGGCTGTGCTCCCATTGGTTGCCAAGGATGGATTGCCAGAAAAAGCCCTCGAGATAATGGATATTTTAAAGTATACATTCATGTGTCAATACGAAGAAAAAGACTCCATTGGCCGTAGATATCGCAGACAAGATGCTATTGGTACGCCCTATGCCCTCACCATCGATCATCAAACTCTTGAAGATGATACTGTAACCATACGGGAGCGGGATACTATGTTGCAAGACCGCGTTATTATAGATAAACTACCCGAAATTATTCAGGGGAAGCTCCAGATATAAGATTATAAATGAGTGAGGGCTATTCTATTATTTTCTTTGAGAGCCAAAAACAAAGAGAAAAACTATTATTCTTTCATTACCGATCAAAGCATTTTTAAAAAATTAACCTCATGTTCGGTGAGATAACGCCAATGTCCACGGGGGAGGTTCTTTTTGGTTAAGGTACCAAAGGCCACGCGGTCGAGTTTTTTTACATGATATCTCAATTTCTCGAAGATACGGCGTACGACCCTGTTTTTACCGCTATGAAGTTCAATTCCTATTTTTGTTCGATCTTCGCCCTTTCCCACATAAGCAATGGCGTCAACCTCGGCCACTCCATCTTCGAGCTGTATTCCCGAGGCAATACGCATCATGTCACTTTTTGTAAGTGGTCTGTCTAATTCTACTTCATAAATCTTGCGGATTCGATGAGTTGGATGGGTTAATTTTTTGGCCAATTCTCCATCATTGGTCAATAGCAAAAGGCCTGTCGTATTCCTGTCGAGGCGGCCAACGGGAAAAATTCTTTCCTCACACGCATCTTTTACTAATTCCATTACAGTTTCCCTCTGTGCGGGATCTTCCATTGTGGTTACATAGCCTTTAGGTTTATTCAAGAGGATGTAATATTTATTCTCTGTTCGTAGAAGTTTTCCTTTATACATCACTTTATCACCCTGATTGACCCTTGATCCCAGAGTGGTAACCACCTGTTCGTTTACCATAATTTCACCTGCCTCGATTAGACGATCGGCTTCTCTACGCGAGCAAACCCCTGCAGCAGCAATAAATCTATTCAAACGAACCGGCCCTTCGAATTTAGCCGGGATAAAAGGCGCTCTCTCCCTTTTAGGTTTCTTAAGCAAGCGTGTATGAGCTGGAGATGATTTTTTAATTTTTGACTTTCTTACGCTAAACTTTCCTTTGGAGTAAGGTGATTTATTTTTGGAAGCAGGCTGAAAGGCCTTCCCTCTCAAAGGTTTTTTCTTCTCGGGGTATTGTGTCTGGGGCTCGTAAGGATGACCCGTCCAACCACCTCCTGAAGATTCTCTCCCATAATAAGGATCTTCGAAGGATTTTTCTTCCCCTTGAGTGGTATGAATTTGTTCGGATGTAGATTTGGATGCGGGTTTTACTATAATACGTTTTCGCGGAGGCCTTTTGCGTAATTTTGATTCATCTTCCGATTCCGACGATGTTGAATTGTTATTTTCTTCATGAAAATAGGAGGTGGAAAACAATGGCTTGCGAAGACGCTTTTCATGCCCATTCCCCGAATCATTCTGGTCAGAAAATCCTCCCGGATTCTCTTTGCCCGGCTTGTTTTCAGTCATCTGAAAATTAAATTATTAAAATAAAATAATACGAACTTAGTAACCTTAATTTTTTGCAAAGATACGCCAAAATTCCATAATTCAGTAAAAAAAGATCAAAAGATAATTATTTTATGAATATAAGCAAAGCTTAGGAAGAGCTGTAAATCCAGGTGTTTATTTTGGACATCGGCAAAGAGGCATCATGAAAATTCCATCGACATTCCCTGTTTTCTTTCCCAGAACCCGCCAGTCTGGCAATTAAAATGAAAGGTTCATCTATGAATGAAAGTTCATTTTACCTTTGCAATTTATTATTATAAGCACAATGTTGAAAAGCCTAAAAGTTCTTCGTTATGCGATTCCATATTGGAGTTCGGCTTTGCTTAATATCATATTCAATCTTTTATCCGTAATTTTTAGTTTGGTATCATTTGCTCTGTTCATACCCGTATTACATTGTATTTTCGACAGAACCAAAAGATTGGTGCCTGGTGTTGATTTCAATCCCGATTGGCATAGTATTCATGACACGGATTCACTCAAGCAGTTTTTTTACGGCAGTACGAGCCAGATGATAGAGATTCAGGGTGAGATGAAGGCCCTTCTATATATTTCCATTCTCATTGTGGTTTTATACCTTTTAAAGAATCTGTTTCGCTATCTGGCCATGTTTTTTTTAGCCACGGTACGCAACGGGGTCGTGAAGGATCTTCGCAATGCGTTATATTACAAGGCCTTGATTCTTCCCTTATCGTTCTACACTCAGCAGCGCAAGGGTGATTTAATGGCCAGAATGGGGGGCGATGTTCAGGAAGTGGAATGGTCGATCATGAGCTCGCTCGAAATGTTGTTTCGCGATCCCATTACCATTATCGTTTATTTAATAACGCTTTTTATTATTCAGCCGGTGCTGACGGGTTTCGTACTGGTTTTGCTTCCCATCAGCGNNAAGCTTAAAACGAACATCCCAAAAAAGCCAGAAAAAAATGGGATATCTCATGTCGTTGATTGAAGAAACCCTATCTGGAATTCGTATCATTAAGGCTTTTAATGCAATAGATGAATCACGGGAACATTTCGAGAAGGAAAATCATGCCTACACACGTATGATGACCCGATTGTATCGTAAGCGTGATTTGGCTTCACCCTTGAGTGAATTCCTTGGTATAGTAGTAGTGGTGGTCGTTTTGATGTTTGGTGGAAGACTCATCCTTTCTCAAAATTCTTCCATTACGGCCGAAGTATTTCTGGTTTATATCGGAATTTTTACTCAACTTATACCTCCAGCAAAATCTATCGTACAGGCATTTTACAATATCCAAAAAGGAGCTGCTTCGGTTGATAGAATCAACCAGATTTTGAAGGCAGAAGAAGTGATTGTCGAAAAACCCAATGCATTTCCCAAGAAATCCTTTGAACAGAGAATCGAATATCGGAACGTTTCCTTCAGATACGAAGAGGAATTGGTTTTGCGTAATATCAACTTGATTATCGAAAAAGGACAAACCGTTGCCATCGTTGGGCAATCGGGCAGTGGGAAATCCACCTTGGTCGATCTTTTACCTCGTTTTTACGATTGTACTGAAGGCTGCATACTTCTGGATGGTATCGACATTCGCGATTATCGGATAGATGATTTAAGGGGTTTGATGGGAATTGTCAGCCAGGAAACCATATTATTTAATGATACGGTTTTCAATAATATAGCCCTTGGGATGAAAAAGGTAAGCCAGCATGAGGTAGAAAAAGCTGCGAAAATAGCTAACGCTCATGAATTCATCATGCAGATGCCTGAGGGATATCAAACTCTAATTGGTGATCGGGGTACAAAACTTTCAGGTGGACAACGGCAGCGCCTGAGTATAGCCAGAGCCGTTTTAAAGAATCCTCCCATCCTCATCCTCGATGAAGCTACATCCGCTCTCGATACTGAAAGTGAACGACTGGTTCAGCAGGCTCTCGACAAACTAATGGAAAACCGTACATCGATTGTAATTGCCCACCGTCTTTCAACCATACGTTTTGCCGATATGATCGTAGTGCTCCATCAGGGAGAAATAGTGGAAAAAGGAAAGCATGAAACGCTATATACCCAAGGCGAATTCTATCGAAAATTATGTGATATGCAGTCGTTTCTATAATAAATCGAAACATGAAGACTATTGCCGACCAAATAAAGGAGATTTCCGAAAATATTCATCCTTCTCTCATTCAGATAAGAAGGCAACTTCATCAATATCCGGAACTATCGGGCGAGGAATTTGGAACTTCTGCCTTCATCAGCCACACCCTGAATGAATGGGGCATAGATCAACGCACAGGAATAGCAGGCACAGGAATCATGGCCATTTTAAGAGGGAAAATTCCTGGAAATGCTTGCGTAGCCTTGCGTGCCGACATGGATGCCCTGCCCATAGACGAACAAAATGAGGTGGAATACTGTTCGAAAAATCCGGGCATAATGCATGCCTGTGGGCACGATGTACATGTAAGTTCCCTACTTGGCACCATAAAAATTCTGCAACAATTATCGGATGAATATCCAGGCATTATAAAATGTATTTTCCAACCTTCGGAAGAGAAGTACCCCGGAGGAGCTATTCGTATGATGGAAGATGGCATACTGCAAAATCCCGAACCATTGGCCATCTTCGGGCAGCATGTATGCCCTTCATTGCCTTATGGAAAAGTTGGATTTAAGCCGGGAAAATACATGGCTTCAACCGACGAGATTTATATTACCATAAAAGGAAGAGGTGGACACGCAGCCATACCTCATCAAAACATCGATCCTGTCATTATTGGTGCACAAATTTTAGTAGCTCTCCAGCAATTGGTAAGCCGAGAATCCGATCCCACCATTCCTACGGTGCTTTCTTTTGGAAAATTCGTTGCTAATGGCCGAACCAACATCATTCCCGACGAAGCCCACATGGAAGGCACTTTGCGAACCTTCGACGAAATGTGGCGCCATGAAATTCATTCACGAATCGGAAGAGTTGTCAGCAATATGGCTCATGCTTTCGGAGCCACCTGCGAAGTATTTATCGATCACGGATATCCCTATCTCCAAAATGATGAATCATTAACCCAAGAAGCTATAAAGAATGCCCAAGAATTTTTGGGAAATGAGAATGTCGTGGAACTTGATTTAAGGATGACGGCAGAAGATTTTGCCTATTATGCTCAAAAAATACCTGGATGTTTTTACAGACTTGGCGTTGCTACCACCAATCTTCCCTTCCCTCCCTTGCACAGTGCTCATTTCGATGTAGATGAAAATTGCCTGCTCACTGGACCAGCTTTAATGGCATGGCTTGCCTTGAAAAAATTAAATCCTTCGTTGAAATAAATGTGCCTGATAAACCAATTATACCTCAAAAAATTAACAAGAATCTCAAGGAATATTAAAGTGTGGTTTGGCGCTTCCCATCTGAGACAATTACTTCTTCGATAATTTTCGGATAATATTCATATTCCAGCTTATGGATTCTATTTGCAAGGGTTTCAGGCGTATCTTCTGGCAAAACAGGGCATTTAAACTGAAATACTATCTCTCCATGATCATACGCTTCATCGACACGATGAATGCTAATGCCACTTTCCGTTTCTCCAGCAGCCAAAACCGCCTGGTGAACCCTTTCGCCATACATACCTTTGCCGCCATACTTAGGCAAAAGAGCAGGATGAATATTAAGAATGCGCCCAGAAAATTGTTGAATGAGAAAATCAGGAATTTTCCATAAAAAACCTGCAAGAATGATATAATCGATGAGTTCTTCTTTCAGTTTTTGGTGCACTAAGCCATTTTCGACGAAATCTTCCTTACCAAAGAGGGTAACGGGAATCTCGTATGGTTTTACACGATTTATCACATAAGCTTGAGGATTGTTGCAATAAACCCTTATTACCCGAATATATCCATGGTCTTTGAAGTATTTTATGATATTTTCGGCATTAGTACCACTGCCCGAAGCAAATATAGCCAGATTAACATTTTTCTCTATATTCATTTCAGCCCTTTGATATGAGGTATTCCGGCAATAAAATCCTTTAAATAATAAGGTTCGAAATAAGCGGTATTTTCGAACTTTCCCTTCACGAAATTTTCCCAGGCCAGAGGAACTAACCAAGCAGCAGAGGCGAGAAGCCTTTCCATAATGATGAACCGCAGATCGTTTTCAAAAAGTTGCCGGCACTTTGCTGCTCCATCTCCACAAATAACAATTCTGGAATGAATATCCTCAAATAAATCTGCAGTAATAATTTCTGCCCTTACTTCTCTTAGTTCTTCACCCCTAAAGTTATAAACAGCAGAATATACTTCCACCCTTCTCGCATCTATCATGGGAAT
>MTKX01007278.1_pt1 | contig 18049 bp, 15 predicted proteins | sample 1042771 | NCBI WGS metagenome assembly MTKX01 (sample SAMN06212183, study PRJNA360534) | anaerobic digester metagenome | biome: Wastewater treatment plant; material: sludge; isolation source: anaerobic digester fed with sludge from wastewater treatment plant | place: Denmark: WWTP Randers ... | reverse complement strand
AGATTCACCACTTTGACCAGGGTTCCCAGCGGCAGGGTCGGGTGGGCTGCCGTCAGCTTTTTTGACTGATAGATTTCACCGGACGTTGTCCTTTTACCGTTGAAACTGTTCGCGTAATACCGGGCAAATCCTTCTGCGCCACCCGGCATATAATACAGAGCCGTATTATCGCCGATCAATGATTGTGAAATTGTCTGACAGCCGGCGATCATAAACAACAGTAAAACCAGCCATAGGATTTTTTTGGGCATCTTCATCGCGTTCTCCCCGAGACCTGATGGATCTTCAACGTCCGGCAAAACAATGCGGCTTTTTTCACAGGCCCGATTTTTAACATTCTTATATTTTCGCATCCCCGTCGTCATCCCGGAGCAAATTTCATACACTCCGACATAACCGTCACCGCATCCAGGATCGCGTGTTTCGTTTTTCCTTGCAACGCCTATTTAACCTGTTCTTCCNNCAATCGGAGCATCGCTTTTCCTGATAATCGCCGTAGCCGTATGGTCCTTGCAGTTGATGACCTGAATGGTCCCGTTCGTGACGGTATGATGATTCACTGCCATGGTCTTGAACATATCCCCTATTTCAATACCGTCTTTGCATCCTCTGTCGAGATAAACAATATCTTCGGACGCACTGACAATCGTCTGCCGGGACGCGGCGATAATCATGCCGTTGACATCAGGACTGCGGAATTTTCCCGTGGTCATGACCGGTTTAATCTCATAATACGTATCAAGAATATCCCCCCGGGCAATCTCGCTGTAGGATTTAATGATTCTGGCCCTGGTATCGCCATTTTTTACTTCCAGCACCTTTGCGATGCCGCTGATCGTAACAACATGGCCGATCGTATCTTTCGTAATGGGGTGTATTACCTCATCGGAAATATGGACCACATAAAATTTATCTCCTACCTTGGCGGGAGGATCGACGTTTAAATAGACCACGTCATTGACACCGTACAGCGTCCTGCCGGACGCGGAATCGTTCACCTGTCCGACATCGGGGTTCGTATTCCGGAAAGCGGCTTTCCCGGTCATGCACTCGTCAACCTTCCCGATCACCGGAATCATTTCTGCAATATAGCCGGCAGACACAATCAGATGTTCATTGACTACGGGAAAGGAAACCACAGCGGCTTCCTTTTTGATATCCACGGCTTCTTCCTGAGCGGGCTCCCGATATGTTTCCTTCGGTTTGCGCACCGCGTCTTTATCGCTTTCATCTTTTTGAATCAGAGAAGAAGGAATCCTGATGATCTGACCCGGATAAATCCATCGGGGATTTTTTATATCGGGATTGGCTTTCCAGATCGCGGGCCACATGAAGGGATCCTTTAATTCTTTTTGCGCAATACCCCACAGCGTATCGCCTGCCACTGTTTTATGTTCTTTCACATCTTCCGTCTGCGCAAAAGCGACGGTCATGAAAAGCAGGCAAACAGCAAGGACAGTGATTATGGCTTTAGGTTTCAACATGATGGGTCTCCTTCTTTGAATTACTCCTTTTAATCGAAGAATCCAAAATTGATTTAAATTCCATAAAAATATTCAGCATTCTATTTTAAAATTATAACGCTAATTTTTCAAAGCGATAAATAATGCAACAACAGCAACAAACGCAATGATCATGGGGTTTTGAAAGGTGTTAAGACCTGCGATTTTTTCCGGCCCCATATATTGTGACAACTGAAGCCCAAGGTATATCACCAGTCCCAAATTGATTATCACACCCAGCACTTTCAGCATAGGAATCTCCTTTTTCCAGAAATCCGTTAACGTCAGGTTTGGTCTGTCGCTACAATTAAATGATTACGGTGATAATAAGCCGTGTAAATATAGAAAACGTCAGCAATGATGTCAACACAATCTTGACGGCACGATACCTTTCTGATTGGCGCCACGCAAATGAAAATGCACAGCCACCGGCGGGCTAATGAATTATTGTTTACAGGATTATTTAAATCTGCCTGGCAGATTCACTGTGCGATGCGGCTTATTTTTGGAAAAACCCGTTTTACTACTTTTCTTTTGCGGATTGTTTTTTCATGGCATTGAGTTTCGATTGTGCTTTTTCATCCCCCTGCCGGGCCGCCCGCGCATACCATTTCTCAGCCTCAGCATTATCCTGGGGCACAAAAATCCCGTCCTGATATATGTCGCCAAGCCAGATCTGAGCTTCGATATGGTCCTGTTCGGCGGCGGCGCGATACCATTTGACGGCTTCTTCAAAATCCTGTGCGATTCCTTCGCCGTAGAAATATTTTAATCCCAGATTGAACTGGGCTTCGGCATTGTTCTGCTGTGCCGACTTGTGATACCAGTTTACGGCTTCCGCAAGATTGTGCTGAGTTCCTTCACCTTCCTGATACATCCATCCGAGATTAAATTGCGCGACAGGATCGTCATTTTCGGCGGCTTTGAGAAACCATTTCAGCGCCTCAGTATAATCCTGCGGAACACCCGTGCCGTCCTTGTACATTTTGCCCAAGACGAGCTGGGCGTTGACCTGTCCCTGTTCAGCCGCCTGGACATACCACATCACGGCCTCGGCGGGATCCTGAACAACACCCCTGCCCGTGAGATAGAGCATGCCCAGATGATTCTGCGCAACCGCATCTCCCTGTTGGGCGGCTTTTAGTAACCACCGGACCGCTGCGGCATCATTTTGCTCCACACCCTCGCCCGTTAAATACATGTTCCCCAGAGCGCTCTGGGCAGAAATGTCTCCCTGTTCGGCCGCCTTCAGATACCATCTGACGGATTCGGCGTAATCCTGTGTAACGCCCCGCCCCTCGCGATAAATAAACGCAAGATGAAATTGGGCATCGACATCGCCTTTTTCAGCTTTTCTGAGGTACCATTGGACTGCCGCCTCTTCATTCTCCGGCAGGACATCCTCCTCCGGAGCAGGTTCTTCAACTTTCGTCTCGGCTGCAGCTTCCGGCAACGCTGATATTCCTCCGGCTGATTCAATCTCCTCTTTCGCCTCCAACGGTGTCTCGATGTTGTTTTCACTTTCTTTGATGCTCACCGATTCCCGGTTCGCCTCAGCCGTCTCATGAGCGACTGGCTCTCTTTCCGCTTCGACCAGATCGGCAAACGGTTTTTCCGCGGCTCTTTCGTCCTTTATTGATTCCTCTTTGCGTTCTTCCGGTGTTTCCCTGGTATCCTCCTGCGTCTCCACCTCTTCTTCCAGGGAAGAAATAATCTCCAGCGCACTTTTTGCTTCCGCGTGCCCCTGGTCGGCCGCTTTACGATACCACCGGGCCGCTTCGGCATAATCCTGTTTTACCCCCTTGCCTTCCACATACATCATGCCCAGCAAGTTCTGAGCCTCGGCATCCCCGCGTTCGGCCGCCTTGATGTACCACTTGACGGCTTCGGCATCATCCTGTGCGACAAATATGCCTTCTCTGTATATGGCGGCAAGCCAGTTCTGAGCCTCCATGTGTCCCTGCTCGGCCGCAGCGCGATACCATTTAACGGCTTCTTCATCGTCCTGATCGATACCTTCTCCGTTATGATACATCAGGCCGAGATTAAACTGAGCATTCGGATCTCCTCCTTCAGCGGCTTTGATATACCAGCGGGCGGCTTCTTCATCACTCTGGGGGACACCCTTGCCTTCCTGATACATCCAGCCGATGTGAAACTGCGCCTTGGCATCGTCGAGTTCCGCTGCCTTGAGAAACAATTTTGCGGCTTTTGCGTAATCCTGAACAACGCCGTGACCTTCCTTATACATGATGCCCATGATCGTCTGGGCGTCCACTTCTCCCTGCTTGGCCGCCTGCCGGAGCCACTTGAGCGCCTGCTCATAATCCTGATCGACACCCAGTCCCTCCTGATACATCACGCCGATATTGAATTGGGCGGTCGCAATACCCTGCTCGGCGGCTTTCAGATACCACTTGGCCGCCTCGGCATCGTTTTGCGCCAGGCCTTCACCCTCCTGATACATGATACCGAGATTGAACTGGGCGCGGGCGTTGCCCTGGGCAGCCGCCTGCAGATACCATTTGGCCGCCTCCGCGTCGTTTCGCGGCACACCTTTCCCTTCCTGATACATCCAGCCGAGATTAAACTGTGCCCGGCCATCTCCCTGTTCAGCCGCCATCCGGAACCATTTGGCCGCCTCGGTATAATCCTGAGGCACACCTTTCCCCGTAAGATACATGACACCCAGATTGTTGCTGGCGTCGATGTTTCCCTGCTCAGCGGCTTTACGAATATCGGTTAAGGATGATGCATTCATTTTTCCATCAATTCTTATCAGGAAAATACGATCGATTCAAAATATTTCCTGACGCCTCCGTTGCCTTTTTTATAAGATAGAGCCTTTCTGCCGTATCTTATTTGTCCTTCATTTTATCCAGTCTGAGTTTGGCTGTGGCATGCCCCTGTTCGGCGGCTTTGCGATACCACTTCGCGGCTTCCTCATCGTCCTGAGGAACTCCTTCGCCGTCCTGATACATACCGCCCAGATTGAACTGCGCAACGGCAATGCCCCTTTCACACATTTCCATCAGTCTGTTTAACGCGTCTTCGTGTTCCTGTTCCGCCGCCCGGCGATACCACTTCGCGGCTTCGGCTTCGTCCTGCAGAACACCTTCGCTCTCCTCATACATCAAGCCGAGATTGAACTGGGCAATGGAGTTGCCCCGGTTACACATGGCCGTCAGATTATTCAACGCTTCCTCGTCTCCCTGACGGGCGGCTCTTCGATACCACATCACCGCTTCCGCGGCATCCTGCCTGGTTCCCTTGCCTTCCTCATACATCAGACCGAGAATACACTGGGCGCCCGCCTCATCCTGCCGGGCGGCTTTGAGAAACCATTCGATCGCCTCGGCATCATCCCGGGGAACGCCTTCACCGTTGCGATACATCAGCCCCAGGTTATACTGGGCTTTTGGATTTCCCTGCTCAGCCGCCTTGCGATACCATGTTATCGCTTCGGAATAATCCCGGGGAACGCCTTTGCCGTTCAGATACATCACGCCCAGATTATTCTGCGCATCGGCGTGTCCCTGATCGGCCGCTTTACGAAACCATTTAGCCGTCTCGGCATCATCCCGTGAAACACCCCGCTCATTCAGATACATTACACCCAGATTATTCTGCGCGACGGGATCGCCCTGATCAGCCGCCTTCTTCCACCACTGCACCGCTTCTTCGTCATCCTGCTCGACACCCTCGCCGTTGCGATACATCAAACCGAGATTAATCTGGGCCTGCACATGCCCGCGCTCTGCCGCTTTACGATACCATTTGGCAGCCTCGGCATCGTCTCGTGCAACTCCTTCTCCCATTTGATAAATCACACCCAGATTGTTCAAGGCAGTAATATTATTCTGCTCGGCGGCTTTGAGAAACCATTGAACCGCCTGAGCATCGTCCTTCGAAACCCCCTGACCGGTTGTGTATTTTACACCCAAATTACATTGAGCGTCGGCATGTCCCTGCTCCGCTGCCATGCGATACCACTTCACCGCCTCGGCATCGTCCTGCTCAACACCCTGACCGTTTTCATATTTTACGCCAAGAGCAAACTGCGCCTCAACATGCCCCTGTCCTGCGGCCTGCTGGAAATATTTTACGGCTTCGGCAGCATCCTGGATCATACCTTCGCCATTCTGATACATCTCAGCGAGATTGAATTGCGCAGCGGCATGGCCGCGATCACTCATCGTCCGGAGATAATTCAACGCAGCAGCGTGTCCCTGCCGGGAGGCCTCACGATACCACTTGACGGCTTCAGCGTCATCCTGCGCAACGCCTTTTCCCTGCTCATACATCAGACCAAGATGGTATTGGGCCACCATATTCCCCTGTGCAGCCGCCTGCTGGAACCATTTGCAGGTCTCGGCTTGATCCGCCGGAGAATCTTTTCTGTTTAAATAAATCAAAGCAAGATGAACCTGCGCTTCAGCGTTGCCCTGCTCGGCCGCCTGCAGAAACCATCGACAGGCCTCGGCATCATCCTGCGCAACACCTCTCCCTGTTTGATACAGAGTGCCCAACCGGTTGCGCGCCCCGGCGCTTCCAAGTTCGGCGGCCTGCAGATACCACCGGACGGCTTCTTCATCGCTCTGCTCGACGCCTCTGCCGCTCAGATACATGGCGGCAATATTATTCTGCGCTGCCACATCTCCCTGACCGGCGGCTTTGATAAACCATTGAACGGCCTCGGTGTCGTCCTTCGGAACGCCCTTGCCGCTTTGGTACATTTCGCCCAGATTGAGCTGCGCTTCGGCATTGCCCTGTTCAGCCGCCTTGCGATACCACTGCACCGCTTCGCTATCGTCACGAGTGACGCCTTCGCCCCGCTGATACATAAAGGCCAGATATACCTGGGCGCGAACATCTCCCTGCCCGGCGGCCTTCCGAAGCCATCGGGCAGCTTCGCTGCCATCCTGAGGCACATCTTCCCCTTTGATATATTTCATGCCCATTTTAAACTGGGCTTCCGCATTGCCTCCCTGCGCGGCCTGTAAAAAGCACCGTACCGCTTCGTCCTTGTCCTGTTCGACACCGCCGCCTTCCTGATACATCTGTCCCAGATGTAATTGCGCAATGGGACTCCCGCTTTCAGCCATGGCTTTCAGATTATTGAGAGCTGTTTCATGGTCTAGATGAATCGCCTTGAGAAACCACATGACCGCTTCGGCGTCATTTTGAATAACCCCTTTCCCCTGCGAGAATAGAACGCCCAGATTATTCATCGCACCGGCATGTCCCCGCCCGGCGGCCTTCCGATAGCATGTGACAGCTTGAGCCTCATCCTGAGCAACGCCTTTACCCTCTTCGTACATGACACCCAGATTAAACTGGGCCTCGGCGTCGTCTTCCCGTGACTCGTCATGCAGCCAGCGAAACACAGCAGCCTCATCATACGAGGCGTCTTGATCCGATTGGGATATCATCCCGAGCATGGTTCGGGCGGATTCGATGCCCTGCCCGGCCGCCTTGGCCAGCCACTTTGCGGCTTCGTCATAATTTTTTTCCACGCCTTGGCCGATGACATACAGCATGCCGAGGTTATTACAGGCGCCGCCGTCGCCCTGCCCGGCCGCCTTGAGATACCATTTGGCCGCTTCGGCATAATCCTGCAAAACACCCCGACCCATCCGGTACATCAAGCCCAAATTGCTCTGGGCATACGCGTTACCCTGCCCGGCCGCTTCACGATACCATTTTAATGCCTCGGCTTCGTCATGAGGCAGCCCTTCCCCTTTCTGATGCATATCGGCCAGATTGATCTGAGCGCGAACATTCCCCTGCTCGGCGGCTTTTAAAAACCACTTGGCCGCTTCCGCGTTGTCCACAGCAACGCCCTTGCCGGTCCGGTAAAGCAAACCGATATTGTACCCGGCATCCGGATCTCCCTGCTCGGCGGCTTTACGAAACCAGTTGATCGCTTCGGCATCATCGAGGGGGACCCCTTCGCCCAGTGTGTGCATCACGCCCAGGTTAAACTGCGCGACAGCACTGCCCTGTTCAGCCGCCTTAATTAACCATTTGGCCGCTTCGGCATCGTCCGGGGCAATTTCTTCCCCATATCGATACATCAATCCCAAGTGGAGATACGCTTCCACGAATCCCTGTACCGCTGCTTTACGAAACCATTTCGCCGCCTCGGCGCCTTCCACCGGAAAGCCGTCGCCTTTAAGATACATCAACCCCAGATGAAATTGCGCCTGGGCAAGATCCTGTCCGGCAGCCTTGCTGTACCATTTCACGGCTTCCGCGTAATCACGGGATAAGCCTGCGCCCTCCTCATACATCATCCCCAGGTTCAACTGTGCAAAAGCGATGCTTTTGTCAGCCATGGCCTTGAGATTGTTCATCGCCTCGGTATTTCCCTGCTGAGCGGCTTTACGATACCATTGCGCCGCTTCGGCATGATCCTCCTTGACACCGTTGCCTTTATGGTACATCACGCCCAGTTTGCACTGCGCTCTGGCGTCGCCCTGCTTGGCCGCTTTACGATACCATTTGACCGCTTCCACATAGTTCTGCGGAACGCCATTGCCATTGTGATACATTACGCCCAGATTGCACTGCGCTTCCGTGTCACCCTGCTGAGCGGCTTTACGATACCATTTGACCGCTTCGGCGTAATCCTGAGGGACTCCTTCTCCATTTTCATATTTAACAGCCAGTTTACTCTGCGCTCCCGCGTTTCCGTGCTGGGCGGCTTTGCGGTACCATTTCACCGCCTCGGTATTGTCCCGCGGCACGCTTCCACCTTCATCATATATCAGCCCGAGATTGAACTGGGCTTCCGCATTGTCCTGTTCGGCGGCCTTGCGGAACCACTTCAAGGCATCGGTATGATCCTGCGCAACGCCGTCACCGGTGCGATACATCAGGCCCAGATTGAACTGCGCTTCCGCAAGTCCCTGTTCGGCCGCCATGCCGAACCATTTGGCTGCTTCCGCATCATCCTGATTGATGCCCTCGCCGTTGCGGTATCTTAATCCCAGAGTGTACTGAGAACACGCATCCCCCTGCTGGGCTTCGCGGCTATACCACTTCACCGCTTCCTCGTAGCTTTGCGAAACGCCTTTCCCATTTTCATACATCCATCCCAGGGTATTTTGCGCCACGGAGTGTCCCTGTTCAGCGGCTTTGCGATACCATTTGACCGCTTCGACGTAATCCTGGGCAACGCCGTCGCCGTTATGATACATCACCCCGAGATAAAACTGAGCGGCTCCAAATCCCTGATCGGCTGCTTTCAAAAGCCAGGACATGGCCTTGTTTTCATTTTGTTCAACGCCTTCGCCGGACCGGTACATCAAACCGAGGTTGAACTGAGCCTCCACGTCTCCGTGTTCAGCCGCTTCCCAGATATCGGTTAAGGATGTTGCTTTTTTATCCATCGGCACTCGTCTCTAAAATATTTTTCCTGACATCGGACATCCGCAAACGATTTCATCCGTTATTCGTCTTTGAGATGTTCCCTGGCGGTTTTCAGCGCCAGTTCAACATCTCTGGTCCACATCCACCACTGTGGTTTCGTCGTGTGCGGCCCCTTTTCCTTATCGCGCCCGCGGCAATAAAACCAGTTACCGAAGCGTTCCACGGTGGCAAAAGGATGATCCCCGGTGCAGAGAATGGAACAGGGGCGAATCTCCTTGAAATAAATCGTTTGGGCCGGGGATTCTTCCTGAAGCATTCCTTCAGGCACCGAAACATGCGAAACATCAAAGCCTTCTCTTTCTTTCTGATCCAGCCATTTTGAAATTCCCATGACGATCTTCTCCTGTAATTGATATGGCGACCGTGTTTTTTGCCTTTCGGGAATGGGTAAATAGGCATTGAATAAAAAGAGATACCCCGAGTGGATGGGTATTTCTATTTTATCCCCCTGCCTGCTTGCCGGGAATCCCGAAAACAGTATAATTATTTCTTATTAAAAACCGGCTGATGCGACTTCCGGCCGTACACACGTTCGTAAGCTTTACAAAAAGGACAGAGATCGCTCTCGATTTTTTGAACAAACCAGAATGCGGCGCCTTTTTGTGTTTTCCGGGCATGCTTGCATACCGGGCAGTTCACACAGACTTTGGCCAGCTGGCGGTCTCTTTCCGAAATTTTGCGCTTTGCAGGCTTTGCGTTCACTTTGTTTTTTGCCATGGCAGTCTCTCACAAATGATTGAATAAATTTAACTAAAGCCTTGTAAGTATACCAATATGAAATTTTTGTGTCAAAGTTCTTTTAGCAATAAAATATCATGGATCATGGACCATTTTTTAACCGCAAAACAACGTGTTCAAAAAGAAAGGCAGAAGAAACGTCTTCTGCCTTTCGTCGACAATCTTATGTTATTCAGCGGCAACATGGCGGGGGAGGAGCATAACCGTTATTTTCCCAGATGCGGTTGTGAGAATATTCATACGGCCTGCCGCAATGGATGATATTCATTTTACAGAGTGTCTTGCGCCATTCGTATTTGATCAGGATGGATTCAACAGCTTTTCTTTCCGGTTCAAATTCAACGCGATAGGAAGGCGAATATTCCTCATGACCGTAGCCGGTGCCCGCGCTTTCAGAGGCCTGAGATTTGCCCAGAGCGGAAGGTGCCGCCATATCTCGGGCTGACTCGTTTTTTGCTCCATCTTTGGTCCGGTGAGAAAAATACGGAGGTTGCGGACAATGCCGGATTTCCGGGTAAGCGGCAACGGCAATCACACCCATGGCGGATTCGTCGCCGAAGGCCGCCGCATAGGAATCGGGAACATCGGTAAAATAAAAACGGTTAATCTTATCCTGCCCGGTGCGCCATCCTGAATATTCGTTGGTGGAATACGGGTCAATAATATACATCCGTTCCGTGTTCTTCAGCCATGATTTTTCACCGGAAATAATATTCCTGCCGTCAACCGCAATAACCACGCCCACCCGGCGATTCAGTTTGTTGCGTACGACAATCCGGTAATAATCACCCCTGACGGCTTCAGCATAAACCTTCTTCAGATTATGGCGGCTTTTAACCTGATAAAAAGGCAGCATCCTGCCATTATCGGTAATAACACTGACCTCAACCGCATTACCAATAGTTGACGCCGCGGAAATACTTGCCCAAACCAACAACATAAAGCTGACCATTATTATTTTTTTCATATGTTCCTCCTTCTAAATTTTCCGGCTTTTGCTTGCCTTTTGCAGGTTAGACAAAAGAAGAGCCCATAAAGTTCCCTTTTTTTTGGCCCCGTAAAGATTGCCTCGCAGGCGTAGCACGGACAAAGTGACAATTCAAAAAAGTTGTGTTAAGAAATCAAAAAACTAAAAAGGAAACTCCCTATGCAGGATGTCGATTTAATTATCACCGGATCGAAAGCGCTGTTGCTCGATGAAAAAAATACCTGTCTGAACAATGCGGCTGTGGCGGTCAACGGTGATAAAATTATTGCCGTCGATGACTCGAAAAAAATATTAAAACAATTCGAGGCAAAAAAAATTATCGTAGCCGGGGATTCTCTGATCATGCCGAGCTTCGTCAATTGCCATACGCACGCGGCCATGACCTGCTTTCGCGGCATTGCCGACGACCTGGAACTGATGGACTGGCTCAATAATTATATCTTCCCCGCCGAAGCCAAAAACGTGAATAAGGAACTGGCTTACTGGGGTTCCTTGCTCGGCGCCGCTGAAATGATTAAATCCGGCACGACCACGTTTTGCGATATGTACATCTTCGAGGATGAAACGGCGCGCGCAGCCAAAGAAGCAGGCATCCGCTGTCTCGTCGGTGAAGTGCTTTTCGATTTTCCTTCTCCTAATTTCAAGACGCCCGAAGAAGGCGTTGCCTACACAAAAATGCTGATTGAAAAATGGCAGGATGATCCGCTCGTCAATATCATGATTGAGCCGCATGCCCTTTACACCTGTTCTCAACCGCTGCTGGCCGATGTCAAAAAATTGTCCGAAGAATTTAATGTACCCATAGGACTGCATCTGCTCGAAAATGCCGCCGAAAAAAAACAGTTGGAAGAAAAATTCGGTAAGGGCGCTGTTTCATTCCTGAAAGACATCGGATATCTCAACGAACAACTCGTCGCGTTTCATTGCGTTCATTTTACGGAAGAAGACATGAAAATGTTTGCCGATTACGGCTGCAAAGTTTCCCATAATCCCGCCAGCAACATGAAACTCGCCAGCGGCGTGGCTCCCGTGCCGGAAATGATTAAAGCAGGCGTTACCGTCGGCCTCGGTACCGATGGCTGCGCCAGCAACAATAACCTGGACATGATCAAAGAAATGGGCACGACAGCTAAACTGCACAAAGTCGCCCGGCTTGATCCTACAGTCATGGACGCGCAAACGGTTGTACGTATGGCCACCATTGAAGGCGCAAAAACTCTGGGAATGGAAAAGAAAATCGGTTCACTGGAATCCGGCAAAAAAGCTGACATTATCGTCATCGGTTTAAACGAACCGCACCTGACGCCGCTTTACTGCGAATATTCCCATCTTGTTTACGCGACCAGCGGCGCGGACGTTGACACCGTTGTCATCAACGGCAAGGTCGTCATGGAAAACCGAAAGCTTCTGACCATCAACGAACAAGACGTGATGCAAAAGGTCAGAGACATCGCCACCAAAGTAAAAAAGAGTCTACAAAAATGATTTTTGAATACATGCCTTCATGAACCTAGACAAAGTGAACCGTTCTGCCTTGCAGCCCGCTTTTCAACGCATTTGACACCAAATATTCCTCTTACTAAACCCATGGCAGCATCATTAATGTTTTACAGTAATGACTAGTTTTTTTATTAAATGTATTAAAGTACAATAATAAAATATCTTTTTTAAAAAGCGATTGTTTATCTTTTTAAAGATTCTTTGAGGCGGACTGGGTTCTTCGGACAGAGAACAGGGATTTATAAGTGTAAAACTGCTCAAGGTTGATGTTCATGCTGCAGCCTGTTTCTGCACCAGCGAGTCGAAGTAAACCATACCTGGCGTCTTTTTGTCAAAGTTGTGATGCCACCTTTTTTCATTGTAAAATTTGAAGTATTCAGCAAGCCCTCTTTTTGCTTCCGTCATCGAACCATGAGATATAAACAAAAGTTGTGTTTAGGAAGATAGGTGGTGTATCCACCGGTTGGTTGTTTCGCGACAGTCAGCCGGCCAAAAAATAAAAGGAAAGGATACACACACCATGAAGAAAGATAACGTAGTTAAGATAAATAATCCAGAGACTTTTATAGATGATCCCTTAACAGGGATATTACGACAAGGCGCCAGGGATTTATTAGCCCAGGCATTGGAGATGGAGATCGAGACTGTTTTAAATCAATATAAAGATTTAAAGGATCAAGGGGGTCATCAGCGCGTTGTGCGCAACGGATACTTACCCGAGCGTCAGATACAAACCGGTATTGGCCCGGTGTCCGTGGAAGCGCCCCGGATCAGAGATCGATCGCCCCAGCAATCGGAGCGGATAACATTCAGTTCAGCGCTTTTGCCGCCTTATCTTCGGAAAACCAGAAGCATGGAACAATTGATTCCCTGGTTGTATTTGAAAGGCGTTTCTACCGGGGACTTCAGCGAAGCATTGGCCGCCTTAGTGGGCAAAGATGCTTCGGGATTGTCGGCCCCGACGGTTGGTCGTCTCAAGACGGTTTGGCAGCAGGATTATCAGCAATGGCAGAAGCGCAGTCTTGAAGGAAAATGTTATGTCTATTTCTGGGTGGACGGCATTTACTGCAACGTACGCATGGATGATAAACAGTGCCTCCTGGTTATTATAGGTGCCACCGATAAGGGCGAGAAAGAACTGGTAGCTATAGAAGGTGGCTTTCGTGAAAGCGAGCTATCCTGGAAACAATTGTTGCTAGATCTGAAATCCAGAGGTCTGACCACCGCGCCTCAACTGGCAATTGGCGACGGGGCTCTGGGTTTCTGGAAAGCGTTAAGCAAAGTCTACGACGGTACCCGTTGGCAACGATGCTGGGTTCACAAAACGGCTAACGTGCTGAATAGTTTGCCCAAGAGCCTTCAAGCCCAAGCCAAGTCCAAGTTGCACCAGATTTGGCAGGCTGCAGGCAAGGATGAAGCCCAGCGCCACTTTGACGATTTCATGAAGACGTATGAAGCCAAATATCCCAAAGCGGTTCAATGTTTGGAAAAGGATCATGATGCTTTATTTACCTTTTATGATTTTCCTGCTGAACACTGGCGTCACATTCGGACCTCGAATCCGATTGAATCGACCTTTGCGACGGTTCGGTTGCGAACCCATAAAGTGAGAGGCTGTTTTTCAGCAAGCACTGTCCTCTCCATGGCGTTTAAATTATGTCAATGCGCTCAGAAAAGATGGATTCGATTACATCGTCCGGAGCGCCTGGCAGATGTTGTTAAGGGAGTGAAATTCGTTAATGGTATTGAAGAAAAACGGATCGCCGCCTAAATCCCATACACAACTATTGACAATAGCTCTCGAACCATAGGATTTGAGATAGACATCCTCATACTTCACGCTTTTCCAAAGTCGTTCAATAAAAACGTTGTCCATCCAGCGGCCTTTGCCATCCATGCTGATGGTAATGTTGTTCGATTGCAGCGTATCGGTAAAGACTTCCGCTGTAAACTGAGAGCCTTGATCCGTGTTGAAGATTTCAGGACAGCCATAGTGGGCAATGGCTTCTTCTACGGCATCTACGCAAAATGAAATATCCAAGGTATTAGAGAGTCTCCAGGCCAGGACATAACGGCTGGACCAGTCCATGATGGCAACCAGATAACAAAACCCCCTGGCCATGGGAATATAGGTGATATCCGCACATCAGACCTGATTGGCCCGGGTAATTTGAAGATCCCGCAGAAGATACGGATATTTTCCATGTCTTGGATTCAGCCGCGAGAGCTTCGGCTTCACATACAGGGCTTCGATACCCATCCGTCGCATCAGACGACGGACTTTGTCACGGCCTACTTTGCAGCCCCTTGACCATAGCTCATTGCGGATGTTTCGGCTCCCGTAAAACGGATACAACAAATGAATCTCGTCGATCTGGCGCATCAGTTCTCTGTCGGTGTCACTTAATGGAACCGGCTTGTAGTAAATCCCGGATCGGTTTAAATCTAAAATCTCGCATTGCCGTGTGACAGGCAAGTTGCCCTCTTTATCGATCATTTCTTGGCGCTCGCACCGTCTATGCGACCGAGCGCGTTTGATAAAAAATCGTTCTCCATCGATAGCTGCCCGATTTTGGCGTGAAGATCTTTTACATTGGGGGCAAGTTCCACCGTCTTGCCTTTGTTGAATACCTCTGCCGCATGTTCCAATAACTGCTTTTTCCACTCCGTAATCTGGTTGGGGTGGACTTGGAATCGCTGGGATAGTTCTGTGATGGTCTGGTCTCCTTTTAATGCTTCCAAGGCTACTTTGGCCTTGAATGCCGGGGCATGATTCCGTCTCGGTCGTTTGCTCATATAATGTTCCCTCCTCTTTCTTCTTTTTACATTATAGAGCAGTTTTTTCCACTTATGTCACTGTCCGATTTTGCCAGACCAGCTCACACGTCCTTCTTCTTTTTCACAAACATAAAGTTAAAAATGCTCATTTTAACTTTAATCCGATTGCAAAATTATTCCATTTTCACCCACCGTAACAAATTTATTGTTAGCAAATGTAATTCCAAAAAGATCCCCTATCACTCCTGAATTCTTTTGAGTCCAGGTAATTCCATCCGGTGACGATAATATTAATCCATCAAGACCAACTGCAACGAAAGTGCCATTGCCATATGCAATACCATAAAGATTATGAATATTACCCATATTCCTTGGCGTCCAAATAATTCCATCAGGTGAAGTTAAAACTATACCGTAAGTTTGTACTAGCCCATAATATCCCACAGCTACAAAAGTGCCGTTACCATAAGCAATACTTTGGAGTTCAGCATCTACTCCAGTATCTCTAGTCGTCCACGTACTCCCGTTAGACGATGTAAGCACTGTACCATTGCCACCCACAAATACAAAGATGTTGTTGCCATAGCAAACTCCACTAAGTGATGATGAAGTGCTTACTGTAACCCCTGTACCTGTAATTCCATCAGTAGAAGTATAAATACCTTCATATAATCCGCCAGCGTACATTACGAAGGTTCCATTCCCATATCCTATGGTTGTGTAATGTGGATTAAGAACTGATGGAGTTTCCTGAATCGTCCAAGCAGAGCCATCTGGTGAAGTAATTCTCACACCGCCAAATCCCACTGTGAAAAACGTATCATTCCCATAAGCAACACTCGCAAGATTTGCGTTAAATACTTGGCTACTCCATGATACACCATCAAGAGAATTAGCCACATTACTTCCTCCAACCGCAACAAAGGCATTATTGCCATATACTACGGATTTCAGGGTACTCGACAAGCTACTTCGTAAATGCCAAGCGTTAAGTGGATCAACGTTAATGATTGCAAGGTAGAAGTTTAGCCCTGACTGATCGGCCCCAACATAATATGCTGGATTGGTGTAAGTATCGTAACCTGGCTTGGAAACGGAAAATGCGTACGTGCCTGCTGGAATACCGATAATCGTGAATGTTCCGGCGCTGTTTGTCGTCGTAGATAAACCGGCAATGGAAACCGTTGCCCCTGAAAGCGTTGAGCCAGAATTGCTCCCGGCATGGATTGTACCGCTTATCGAATAACTAACATCTGATTGCGTAAGGTAGAAGTTCAGTCTTGTCTGCTCGGACCCAATATAATAGGCTGGATTAGTGTAAGTATCATAACCTAGTTTGGAAACGGAAAATGCGTACGTGCCTGCCGGAATACCGATAATCGTGAATGTTCCGGCGCTATTTGTCGTCGTAGACAAACCGGCAATGGAAACCGTTGCTCCTGAAAGCGCGGGGCCTGAATTATTCCCAACATGGATTGTACCGCTCATTGCATGGGTAACAACTGGCATAAACTCCATAACAAACCCATCTTGGGGTTCCATTACAAAGTTGAGGTATTGTTTCCCGCTTTCCTTTGTTTTCCCATAAATCTCAAATGTTAATTTATTGTACCCACGCACTAATTGTATGGGCAAAATGAAATATCCATCGTCTCCAACACTTGCTTCATATGGCATCATCCCTTCTTTATAGTTGACATACACATACAATTTATTTACCAACACTTGTGCGCTAATAATCTGCCCTCTAAGAGTAACATTTCCATCACTTACCTGCTGACCGCTTTCATGTGAAGTAACGGTTATTCTTGCATATTGATCTCCTGAAAAATNNGATCTCCTGAAAAATAATTATCCGCACACTCAATGATATGCTCAAAAGACTCCTCAGGTCTTATATCTGTTGCTTTTGCAATCATGCCAAACCTATTCCAGAGATGGTATACATTAAACTCTTGTGCAGATTGATCATATACAATGCTTTTGGAAATCCCTGGAAAGCTTGGATCATAAATTGATATTTTACCTGTATTAGTGTCAACCTCATAAGCAACTACAGCGTGTGTCAAATCTGTTATTTGTATATTAGTAAAAGGAATATCACTTCGAAGTTGAAGTATTACAGGCTGACCTGTTGCTTTTATTGCATCACAGATTTCATTCCAATGATCAACATCCTCCATACTTGATTTAAATTGTTTATTATAAGCATTTTGATAATAATCTTTCCAGCCATAAGCAATAGATGTATACGCACGGCTTGCAATAATTTCTTGACGAGTTAAACCATCGATTTTATCTATATACTTTGCATACAGATTTCCTTCCTTATGGTTTATAAAATACCAAACAGAAAAAGCTGCAAGACCGAGACATGCGCCACCAGGATATACATTGGTATCGTTTTCTATCTGGAAACCATTTTTTTCAGGTGAGAATCCTGTGGGTATCGTGCCTACAGAGATATATTTATTTTTGATAACAAGATTCCATCGGTAAGATGAGGCATGAAATGTCTCAAATGTAAAAGTACCGTCTTCTCTGTCAATAGAAACGAGTTGAACTGGGTGAACCTTACCTAATGAATCAACATAATAAGGAACAGGAGTAGTTGAGGTATCTTTAAAAGGTACTGTTATGGATATCGGCTCTTCAAATTGTGTTACTTCACCTGTATCCAAAACCAATACAAATCCATTTTGTGTTCCATCTTCTGATTCCAACTCGCCTTCGTTATACCCTAAAAAGACATTTATATCTTTAGACAGTGCCCCTGCCGGAAATTTAACTATCACACCATCGATAGGCGTTCCGCTGTTTGCCGCTTGAATCGTACCTCCATCTGCACCAATGATCTTAGAATTAACTATTACGTTCTCTCCGGCCTTATATTTTGTTCCACCACCGCTGCTGCAGCCAACAGCCAGCAGAAACATCATCACAAAAAAATAAAATGGAAACAGCTTTAATATTCTCCTGCTATTCATAGTCAATCCTTTGTTCATGGCGCGCTTCGCTCAACAAAAAATATCACTGGCTTTACACTCGTTCAGCCAAGTCTTTTCGACTTGTCTCGTATGCCGTACCCAGCTTATCAGTTTACTGCCTA
>MTKX01001517.1_pt1 | contig 18102 bp, 13 predicted proteins | sample 1042771 | NCBI WGS metagenome assembly MTKX01 (sample SAMN06212183, study PRJNA360534) | anaerobic digester metagenome | biome: Wastewater treatment plant; material: sludge; isolation source: anaerobic digester fed with sludge from wastewater treatment plant | place: Denmark: WWTP Randers ... | reverse complement strand
CCGCCACGATAAAGGCGAGGATGCTCTTGCCCTGCAGCCCGAAAACGCGCAGGGGGCGGTCCAGGATGAAGGCGACGCGCGCGATGTAGCCAATGTCCTCCAGGGCGGCCACGAAGAGGAACATGAAGAAAATAAGCGGCACAAAACTCATGACGCCGCCCACACCGCCAATGATGCCCGCATCCAGCAGGGAGTGCAACATGGGTGCGTGGGTTTCCAGGGGCGTGAGCATCCCGGACAGAAAGTCAAAAAGGAGGGAGACCAGGCTGGTGGGGCTTTGAAAGCCGCCGGGCCAGGGGACCCATGCCCACTCGTCGGATACTTTAAAGACCCAGAAAAACAATGCCGCCACCACCGCCACCAGGATGATCGGGCCGAAAAGCCGGTTGCAGACCACCATGTCAATATGATCGGTCACGTCCCGCCGTGCCTCCGCCGTGAAGGTCACGCACGACTTGACCACGCCGGAAGCGATTCCGTAGCGGTGTTCGGCCATGATCGTGGCGGCGTCGGTATTAAAATGACGCTCCATGCGGGACGCCGCCTTGTCGGCCAGGGCAAGCAGCGGGGCCAGGTCTTCCTTCGCAGCGGCGTGCGCCCCGGCCAGGGCGGCTTCATCCTTTTCAAGCAGCTTCGCGGCCATCCAGCCCGGCGCATATTGCCTCGCCAGGTCCGCATGTCCGCCGATGGCCTCCACAAGCGCGAGAATTTCTTCATCCACGGCATGGCCGTAAGTGACGGGCGCGGGCATGGCGGATATTTTCCCCTCAATGACCGCAACGCACATCTCCCGCAACTCGGGGATGCCCCGGCCGCGGCTGGCCACCGTCGCAATGACGGGAACGCCAAGCAACGCGGACACCTTCTCCGCGTCCACCTTGTATCCGCGCCGTCNNCGCTCGAAATTTGACGCATCCACGACATTGACAATCAGTGCGGGCTTACTTTCCACGATGTAATTGCGCGCCACCAGTTCCTCCTGGCTGTAGGCCGTCAGGGAATAGGTGCCCGGCAGGTCCACCACCGTGTAGGATTGTCCGCCATGGCGCATCTGGGCGCATACGAACTCCACCGTGACGCCGGGATAATTGCTGACCTGCTGCACTGCGCCGGTAAGCCGGTTATATACGCTGGTCTTGCCCGCGTTCGGATTGCCCGCTATGACGATTTCACCGGTGTTCATCTACGCAATACTATTTCCCATCCCCCCAAAAAATGCGGGCACCGTGGCCTGCGCTTATCACTCCACCGCATTCAGGATTCTGCGCCGGCAGTTTCCGCAGTGCCGATCGGTTCCACTTCGATAGTGCGCGCTTCGCTGAGCCGTACGGCGAGGCGGTACCCTTTCACGAATATCTGCACCGGGTCTCCCAGGGGGGCGTGGCGTTCCACGCGCAACACGGCCCCTTTCGTAATGCCCATGTCAAGAAGACGGCGCCGCAGGCTCAAGGAAGTCTTGTCCTGTATGCGCACGATACGGGCGACATCGCCCATATCCAGATCGTACAGCGTTGTAGGCACCTTATATTTACTACTCCCGCATATTTTTCAAGGCATGCGTTCCTGGGTTCCGGCGCTGTTCTTATCCGCAGTGTGTTCGGCCGCGCACTGGCCGCGCTCGGATTCCGGCAGGAGGCAAGTATCACAGGTGCAACAGGGTGGTTTCCGGCCGCGAAGCGTCCTCACCAGGTGCACGGTAAATGCCACCGCCGCCACCGCGACGATGCCGCAAATCAGCAATAACTCCATGAACACACCTTTGTAAAACCGTCCTTACGTGCGCTGCTTTTTCTTTGTAGGTTAAATAAGGCTTTCATAAGTTAAGTATACTATACAAAAAGGAAAGAAAGCAACTTCCGGGCCGGAAATGTTCCCGGGGCATTTATGGCGCGGGCGGAGCATCGGCAAAGCGCAGGTTCCCCCGGGGATCCGCCATGAGCCAGCGCAGGAACCAGTCGCCCCGGTTATTGATGACCTTGACCACGACTGCATTCCAGCCGGTCTTCAGGGCGAGGGGGGCATATATGAACCCTCCCGGCGCGCCGAAGTTTTGCCCCGATTCCACGAGTGCGCCGTTAAGATAGGCCTGGGCGAAATTGTCCGCATACACTGCGGCGTGGGTTGTTTGGTCTTCAGGACTGTACACAAAGAAGGCGTTGTAGGCTGCAGCGAGGTCCATCGTTCCCAGAATGGCGTTGTGGTTGAGGAGCCCGTTGCCGTCCGAGGCTGCGGGTCGCCAGGTAATGCCGCCTTCGTAGCGCGCCTCCGGAGCATAGCCGTCTTCCGGCCCCAGGCGTTTATAGAGGTTCGGATTGGCCGCAGCCGGATCGGCCTTAATCCGTGAGGTGTCGATGGGACCTACAGGGAACGGGCCCGCCACCTGCCACTTGGGAACATCACGCCACGCGGAGATCGGATACAGGGGTGCCGCATTCATTTCCGCCATGGGCATGGATTCTTTTTCAAGCCACTGGCCGTCATACCGCACCGCCCAACGGACGGCGGGCGGTGTGGAAACGGCGGATGCAGGCGCGATGAACGGCATCGGAACACGCTGTTCCCGGCCCGGCTCCAGGGAAATCTCAACCGAGTAGATGTCACCGGAGGCTTCAGGGTGGAAAGAGCTTTCACCCGGCAGTGCCCAACCGCATTCGTGCATCGGCCCTACGGACAAACGAACGGTTATCGGTTTCTCAAAAGGATTGGCCATCAGGGCGGCGGCATTTATGCGTACCTCCGGAGTGTTCAGCCCGTTCGGAGTCTCCGCGTCCAGGCGTACTACCCGCCGGTTAATGGCTTCGCGAAAGGAGGCTGGCGCCGTATCCACAGGGAAGAGACTGCCGCCCGGCTCCATAACCGCCATCTGAACACCGCGGCGGTTCACGGTGACATGAGCGAAGGCATGAAACCCGCCGAAGGCACGCACCCCGCTTTCCCGTACCCCGGCGCCTGTTGCATTCATAATAATCAGGGGGTTACCGTCCTGGTACGACGTGCTCAGGTAATGCTCATGCCCGGCGATGGCGGTATAACGCCGGTCGCCCAGGGCAGCGGTGAGCCGTTTCCACTCCCCGGCGAAACGCGGGTCGGCCCACATGGGTTTGTGGAAAAACAAGAAGGTATGACGCACCTGCCCGTGTTCCCGCAGCGCCGCTTCCGCGAAGGCCATCATGGCTTCCCAGACCGGGCCCCGGCCGTCAAAACGTTCCTCCTCGGTGTTCAACACCAGAAACAGGCAGTTCCCGTAGAGGAAGAAAAAATAAGTTGCGCCGAAATCCTCCTGCCAGAATTCGTAACAGTGCGTGTTGGCGATGTCATGGTTGCCCGGGATCAGTACCAGCGGGCATTCCAGATTTCCGGCGTGTTCCAAATACTCCGTCCATTCGGCATCCCACTGCGCCCGCTCCTCCATATGCCCGGGAATCTGGTCGCCCGTGGTAATCACAAAATCCGGCGCCAGCAGGTTGATCTCGTTCACTGCCCGGTCGAATATGGGCCATTTGCCTTCCCCGCCGCTGGTCTTGTCGCCCAGGATAGCAAAGGAAAAGGAATCACATTCCTGTTGCCAACCCATCCCAATCACCGGCGCCCGTTCCGGAACGAACGCGGGCGCCGCCGCTTCCGGAAATGCGAAGGACGGGCTGAAGGCCAATGCCGCCAGTAGTATGAGAGACGTCTTCATGACGGACTCCTTGTTTTTTTGAATTACGGGGCTTTACAGGCGGATGCAGGCGCCCTGAAAACAAAAAAGCCCGCAACGCTTTTGTATCCAAGGGTTGCGGACTCTGGTATTTTAAAACTGGTACCGGGGCTGGGGGTCGAACCCAGGACCTCTGGATCCACAATCCAGCGCTCTGACCAACTGAGCTACCCCGGCGCATGGAGTAAAGTATACCTTTTAGCCGCCGCATGTTTCAAGGCGAATTCTTCGGCGGCGGTGTCGTTGCCCTGAGATGTCAGGCCTTGCGCGCGTTGTTTCCGCGGACTGCGGCCCAGGCGAGCGCGGCGGCCAGAATGCCCAGTACCACGATACCGGAAACGGGCATGTTTGTCGCGGCCACCACTTCCAGCACGAACGGTGGGCTTTCGTACAGGCCCTTGCTTTCATCCGTCACGAGAAGCTTGTATTCTCCCGCATCGTCCGGCGTTACGCTGCTGATATGGTATTCCGTGCCGGTCTGTCCGTCCAGCGCAACACCGTCCTTGTACCAGGCAATCGTGACCGTGCCCACCATGTACGACAGGAAGGCGCTGAGGGTAACCGCATCCCCTTCTTTTACTTTCTGGCTGCCGATGATAAGCGCCTGGCCGGAACCGGTGCTTCCCGGATAGACGGCCGGATTCAGAGCATAGGTCACATACGCCTCTGACCCGTATTGGTAGTAGGCTTCGTATTCTTCGCGGTTGGTGGCGCCGTCACCGTCGGCATCGCCGTCGGCGGACAGAAACTCCGGCAGGCGCGTATACTGTTCGAGATGCAGCGTACCCACATATTGCACCTCGTTGATAATGTCCATCAGGCCCGTAATAAATCCGATGGAGCCTTCGTCACCCAGGGTCATGTATACCGCGACGACTTCCAGCAGCCCGGGGGCCAGACCGTTCACAAGCGTTGCATTGGTCTCACCGATGTCCGCTACGATTTGCAGCCGGTTATTCCGGTTTGCCTGAAATACCTGCTCGTACTGGACGCCGCCCGTACCGCTTAAATCAAGGGTGGGCGTATCCAGAATCCGCCGCAGCACGCCCATCTCATAGGCGCAGTCCAGCATACCATTGCCATTGAACGTCATGGTTTCCGGGTCTGATTCCCCGTTCAAATCGGCTGTTTCCGGGTCGAGCAGGTCGAACAAGGCAATGGCGAAAGGCGGCAGCAGGCTGCGCAGCAGTTCGTTGGTGTAGATGCCTCCAAGTTTCTCACAATAGTATCCTTCATAGACCACCGGGGCTTCGCCCTCGGTCTCCCCCTCCGCGATTTGGGGCCGGTTCTGTGCGATAAAAGGCGCGCTCTGGGTAATGGTCAGGGCGTTATGCGCTTCATCCGGGTCGCCCACGGGCACGCCCGTCGGCGTACCCATATAGCTAATGTCCGGATTGGAAAAATAGGGAATCCGCGTGCCGGGCGCATAGGACATGACGGTCCGTTTCAACTTGCCGTCTTCAGCGGCGTAAAAGCGCCAGCCCCGGGCATAACTGTAAAGCCGGTAACCCTCGGCGGTGATGTTCTCCTGGTCATGGTCACAGCCCATGTTATGGCCCAGTTCATGGGGAAAGGTAAGGCTGCCCAGGGAATAGTAGGTGGTGATGCTGAAGGCGCGCTGTGCCATGGCGGCATCCAATGCGGTCAGGATCCAGCCGATGCCCGCCACATCGCCGCCGGACGCGATAAGGGATACCATGTCGGCCTCATAGGTATCCCGCAGATCGTGCACCTCGTCCATGACGCCATCATTGTCGAAGGTCAGTTTCGCCAGTGCCAGCGCCAGGGAATAATCCTCCACATACTCCACCTCGGCCATGTGCGCCACCGTCAGGGTCAGAGGGATGGTGCTGTTCGCATACGATACATTTGCCATGTCGGCGGCATTGAGAATCATGGTTTCCATGGCGGCCTCGCTGCCCGCCAGCGTCCGCGAAGCCGGTGTGTACACCACCNNTGACGTCTATGTTTACGGGACCGTCTTTTTCCGCCTTGCCGGATATCGCTGCCGGACGTTCACCGGAAACACGAAACGCTTCCGGATGCCGGCAGGCGCCGCATTCGGGGCGCGCCGTCTCATCTATCTCTTCCAGCACATAGCCGTCCGGCGAATTGGATACGCGCAGCCAGCCACGCTTGTCGTCATGCACGGAAATGGTGGCATTTCCCTTGTGCACGGTCAGAATAAAATGTCCGTCACCGTCACCGGCCAGAGGGCCCGCAAGGGAAAAAGAAGCCGGGCCATGGCCGCGTTCCCAGTCGGGCGCCCCGAGCACGTCGCCCGAAAATGTGGGGAAACGCAACAGGCCGCCTTGTGCCTTTCCTTCCAGCTGGAACAGGTCCGGGGAAAGCGTTACCCCGACGCGCCGCACGATTTCCCGGTCATCCTTCGGATGATTTTGTCCGGAGGACGTTATCTGATACATGGGGATTGGCGCCACCTCGGCCCCGGCAAACCAGGATACAGCGATGCAACTTCCCAAAACTAAGATAAAGCAGACTCCCCGGGCGTGATGGTTAAACAGCATAACTGGATTCCTTGAGCGAGATGCTTCTTACATGGTAATCAACGGCGTTGCTTGCTTTTTTTCTTAAGGCGTGTTTTGTACGGTATGATTTTAGCACGCTAGGATTTCCGTGTGGCCTGTGGGCTTCCGTAATCCTTTCAAAGGACCGGGTAAAACGCCGCAACATTTGTATGTGTAATTTTACTCCTCTCCACGCGTCTTAATCCACCAGCGGGGGAGTTGAAAATTATTCCTTTTAGGAATTGCATATGTGATATACTTATTCTATAGAGGTATGTGCGGTCTGCACACATAGAAAGCGTAGATTTAAATAGGATGAAAGAAGGAGCGAGGCGGGGTTGGTATAGTATTATGTTTTTAACCGAGCGGGAGGCTATGGCCTTTATGACGAGAAAGGGCTTTACACTCATTGAATTGTTGGTTGTCATTGCCATCATCGGAATTTTGGCGGCCATTTTGCTGCCTGCACTGGCCCGTGCGCGGGAAGCGGCCCGGCGCAAGTCCTGTCAGAACAACCTGAAACAATGGGGCACCATTTTTAAACTGTATGCGGATGAGCAGAAAGATTATTGGCCGCCGATGCAGTGTACGAACATACACGCCGAGGATTGGCCGGACCTCGACTTCAGCGGCGAGGGGGCTAAAAAAATAGGCTATGAACTGTCTACTATGCCGCTAATATCCGCGTGGTACCCCAATTACAATAGTGATCCTTCCATTTTGGCATGTCCCTCCAGTGGGGAGTTAGACGAAGATGATTTAAAGGATGCTAATGGGGATTGGAATTTCTGGAGGCCGTGGAAGCATAGCTACGAACCCGAACCCCGCGGTCCCAAAAAGTATCGCGTTACCAGTTATGCGTATCTCGGCTGGATGTTTGATCTGCTTGACAAACCTTATCTACCGCCGACTGCGCTTCCCGAGACCTCCATACTTTCCGGCGCGGTAGCCATGCTTGGTTACGATCTTCCCAGTGGAGGGTTGGTGACCCAACAGTTTGGCGCCGCAATAGATGCTCTTTTCACCGCAGTAATGATTGACGCCCTTCCCTACGGCTTACAGGGAACGTTGGGCATTGGGCTGCTTAAGGTGGCCAATATGAATTTTCGCGTGACACCCGGGCTAGGCAATGGCGGCGGTGATACCCTGTACAGGTTGAAGGAAGGCAATGAGCGGTTCATCATCACCGACGTGAACAATCCCCAGACCTCGGCCATGGCGCAAAGCAGCCTGTTCGCCATGATGGACCAGTTTGGCAATATAAGCAGCATTANNTCATGTGGATTGGATTCCGTATGTGCCGCCAGCCCCGGGAACGGATGGCACCGCTGCCATGGACCTGGGCGCCATACAACCGGTATTACCGAGCATGGCCAATATTATCGGCCTGTTTCAGTCAGAAGGCTGAAACGTTGCGTGGAAGACGCCTATACCGCCGGAATCGCTCAAGCCTGAATTATTGACGGTCCGGCTTTATGCGGGAATCCAGGGCCGCCTCACTGTAAGTAAGGGGAGGAGCGGCGTCTTCATCCCGTGTGCCCGTCTGTGGAGCGCAAATTGCGGGGGTGGCGTGCTTATATTCTTCCCTGTTGCTGAATCCGTCGCCGTCGGCGTCTCCTTCCGGAAGAAAGGCCGCCAGGGTCACATAATCTTCGCACTGGAGACCGGGATTGGCGAATCCACTGCCGATTTCCCGGGCCAACATGGTGTTCAGCGTGGCAAACAGGGCCGCCACCAGCCCGAACGACCCGTTTCCTGAGGCAATAACCGGTGCATCGGGGGTTTCCGGGGAAGGCGCTGAAGTCACGGTGAATTTCCCGTCGCCCAGTGTGAGAAACCCGGCCAGGACCGGTTTCAAGCCGGGCACAACGGCTTCCACCAGTGCGGCTGCGGGACCGATGTCCCGGTCCAGCTGCGCCAGGTTTGTCCGCCAGGCGGCCAGAGCGGTTTCGTGGTCCGGTACCGCGCTTCCTGCCGCGAGTGAAACCGATTCCGGACCATTCAGGAAACGGGCGAGCAGCCCCAGCTCATTGGCGGCATCCGGCACACCATTGCCTTTAATCTCAATTTTCAGCTTCCCGCCGGAGGTATTTACGTCAAAGGTGCCGTTCAGGTCGGCGGTGGCGGGATTCAGTAGTTCCACAAAGGCGGCGAACTCCGGATCGAGTCCCTGCAGCAGGGGGTTTTCATGCACTTGCGTGAAGGCCTGGCAAAAATCGACCACGGCGGTCCCGGAGGCTTTTTCTTCCTCAGGTTCCGTTTCTCCTTCCTCCTCCTGTTCCCCTTCCGCGGCATCGGGCATGTGTGTTTTGATTGCGGCGCAAATCCGGTCCATTTCGGTCATGCAGTCTGTTGTGATTTCCAGACCGCGCCGATAATACATCGCGGCTTGGGTTCCATCGCAGTCGAGGTACATGGCCAGAACCGGTGGAATGGCCGCGTGTATTTCCTCCTCGCCCGACTGCAGTTGTCTGCCCAGGGTGGCGGCCAACGATTTGTAGCCCCGCACCGCCATCCGGATATCGGTCTCCGCTTTCTCCCGGCTGAGTCCGGGCACACGGGCGGCGAGTTCAGCGGCATAAGCGTCCACCAGGGCCTGTTCGTGCGCTTCGCCCGAAGCCTTGGCCGCCCGTTCAATCAGGGCGCCCCAGGACGGCCCCAGCAGCAGCCGTATCTGAATATCCACGCACATCTCAATGACATCTTCCGCCTGGGAAACGGTGATTCCGAATTCATCGCTTAATTGGCGGAATTTCCGGACGGAATACTCGTCCGGGGGAGTTTTACTGTAAATCGAATGGGCGTAGTAATCCGCCCCCCATTCCGCATTGTGGGTCATAAAACCGGTTTTCAAGGCGGAAGGGACGAGCCGGTCAAAGTCACGATGCCCGAGGGTTTTCAGCGCAGACGCCTCGGCGGCATTTTCACGAATGACGGCATTGCAGTCGGGCAGCATGGCGCCGAACAAAACACTGAGATTGCGTCCCCCGGTCACACAGGACGCGATGTAGGCGTGCGTGGACGGTCCCCAGGCCATCGCGCCGGGCATGGCCAGCATTAGGGCAATGGAGAAAAGGCTGCATGGTTTCCTGTACATGTTTCTATGCATGGTTGTATCCTCCGGTTCAGATGTTCAGGGGGGGCACGTTCCGGAAACCTTCATCCGTGCGTTGACTTCACGCAGGGCCTCCAACTGCCAGGCACGCTGATTGGACGGGGTAACATTGCAGGAATCGTCCTGCCACGAGAAATCATATACCCAAAGGGCAGCCAATGCAACCCCAGAAGTTTCTATGGCCGTGAGCAGGGATTCGAATTCCTTGCGGGCGGCTGCAGCATCCTCTTCTTTCTCGACGCTACCCTGCCCGAACTCCCCGATGAACACGGCTTTGCCGGCGGTGCGCGCAGCTTCTTCAAGGATGTTCAGGTGTTTTTCCCAGGAACAGGTTTCCATGCCAAAGTACCGGGCATCCTTGTTCGGGTAGATATGGACCGAGATAAGGTCATAGGGGGCCGGATGGGCCCGCAACAGTTCCCGCTGGAATTCGTCCGCCGTATCAATGGTCCACGTGCCTTCGATGCGCTGGTGATACTTGGAAGGCCGGGGCAGGGCATGGCCCGTTGTGACAGGCCGGTATGGGTCCAGGTTGCGCACCGTGTCGCCGAACGTGCGCATGGCCTTCATCACCATGGCGCTGGTGACGGCATCCCGAGCCGTTCTTTTTCCGGGCGTACCCTTGCCTGGTATGACAGGCGGCAAATGTTCCATGGCATTGGGCAGGTCCGCGGCAAGGTTGTATTCGTTGCCGAATTCCCATGCCCAGATGGCCGGATGATTTCCATACCGGCGCACCACGTCTTCCGTATATTCGCGGATAAAGGCGTGGGTGTTACTGTCGGGGTTGCCCAGCTGGTCCATGGGTTCGCCCACGAGGTCCGGCACGCCCGGGTACCACCAGAACAGGCTTGGAATCAATCCGACGCCATTTTTGTGCGCGCTGTCAACCACCTCGTCGAGGGCGGCGAAACAGGCCTCGCGATTATTGAGACAGTACCGCCACTCTGAAGCATAAAAGCCGCCGCACATGAAGCGGACGAAGGGGATGTTGTAGCGGGCGAGTGCGGCGAAGCCTTCCCGGCTGGAGTGGTCTTCCGGATTGTGAAGGCGCCTGCTGAACGCATCGAAATAATTGACGCCGAATCCGCGAAAAGGCTTCCCGTCAAGCAGCAATTCGCCGGTCCCGGTAACACGCAACCGGGCCGCGCTACCGGGGGGCGTATTCTCCGCCGTACCGGCGTTCCAGGCTGTCATTGTAAGTGCCACGAATAGATAAACGACTTTCAGGTGAATAGCATGCATTCCATAAACCGCCTTATACCTGTTTCCTGTCCACGATTTTAGGATTTCCGGGAAGGGCATTATATCGTACTGGGCACGCCCGAATCGGAATGCCTGAAATGGTCAAGTTGAACCTTTTCAGAGCCCTCATATATGATGGCTGGATTATAATCAATCTGGAAGACAGCCGTTCCGCGGCAAAAACCAAACCGGCACCGGACCACTGTCCTTGATCTTTTTAAGAGGAATTCCGTTTGTGAATACCATTTGTGTCGTGGGCCTGGGATATATCGGCCTGCCCACGGCTACCATACTTTCCGTAAACGATGCGAAAGTCATCGGTGTCGATTTGCGCCGGGATATCGTTGAGGGTATCAACCGGGGCGAAATCGCCATCGAAGAACCCGGACTGGCTGCCCTGCTGAAAACCGCCGTCAAGTCCGGAAACCTGCGGGCATCGATGACGGCGGCGCCAGCGGATGTCTTCATTATCGCCGTGCCCACGCCGATAACGGAGACAAACGGGGCCGACATGCGTTGCGTGGTGGAAGCGGCGGAATCCATTGTGCCGTATCTGCGCCCCGGGAACCTGGTCATTCTCGAATCCACTTCGCCGCCCGGCACCTGCCGCGACCTTCTGGGGCCCATCCTTGAGCAAAGCGGCCTGAAGGTGGGGACGGACCTCTTCCTGGCCTATTGCGCGGAACGGGTCCTGCCCGGCAGGATACTGGAAGAACTGGTAAGCAATGACCGGGTAGTGGGCGGCGTCACCCCGGAAAGCGCGCAAAAGGCCCGGGACATCTACGCGCGCTTTGTCCAGGGCGAAATCGTGCTGACCTCCGCAACCACCGCCGAAATGATCAAGATTGTGGAGAACACCTTCCGGGATGTAAACATTGCGCTGGCGAACGAAATCGCCCTGCTCTGTGAACGTCTGGGCATTGACTTCTGGGAAGTGGCCCGGCATGCGAACCGCCATCCCAGGGTCAACGTCCACCAGGCGGGGCCCGGGGTGGGCGGCCACTGCATCGCGGTAGATCCCTGGTTTTTGGTGGAGGCCTTCCCAAAAACGGCCGGCCTCGTGCGCCGCGCGCGCGAACGTAACGATGCCATGCCCGCCCATGTGGCGGACACCATTACCGCCCTGCTCGCTGACGTGGAATCGCCCCGGGTGGCCGTGCTGGGCCTGGCCTACAAGGCCGGCGTGGACGATATCCGTGAAAGCCCCGCCGTGAAGGTGACTTCCATGCTCGACAAACAAGGTATTACGGTCCGCTGCTGCGACCCTCATGTGCACACGGCGCCCTTGCCCCTGTGTTCCGTGGAAACCTGTTTGTCAGGCGCGGACCTTGCCGTTCTGATGACCGATCATGCCGAGTTCAAAGTTCTGGATCCGGAAACGGCGGGGGCGGCCATGCGGCATCGCCGCCTCTATGACACGCGCAACGCCCTAGACCGGGACGCCTGGACCAGGGCCGGATTTGAAGTGACCGTGCTGGGCGCCGGCCCCGCCCCGGAGCGCCTCCCATGAAAGGCGGCCACCTCATCGCGCTGGTGGCGGGCACCCGGCCGGAAGCCATCAAGCTCGCCCCGGTGTACAGGCATCTTGGGGAAAAGGCCGGCCGCTTTGAAGCACAACTCTGGGTGACGGGACAGCACCGGCATCTGCTGGACCAGGTGCTGGAAACCTTTGCGTTGAAGCCCCACCGTGATTTGAATCTCATGCGTCCCGGCCAGAGCCTGGCGGATATTACCTGCGCCGTATTGACCGGACTGCAAACGGCGTTTTCCGAGAAACGTCCAGACATGATCATGGTGCAGGGCGATACTACCACGGCCTTTGCCGCGGCGCTCGCCGGGTTCTACGCGGGAATAAAGGTCGCCCATGTGGAAGCCGGCTTGCGTACCTGGAACCGTTTTGCCCCCTATCCGGAAGAGGTGAACCGGCAGATGGTATCCTGCCTGGCGGACTTCCATTTCGCGCCGACGGCGCAGGCGCAAAAAAACCTGGAGCGCCAGGGTATTCCAGCGGACCGGATCTGGGTGACGGGTAATACGGTCATCGATGCCCTGGATATCATGGTGAAGCAGGTGCGCCGTGCTGCCCCCGTCTTTCCCCCCGATTTCCCTGTGGACAGTCTTGCCGATGGGCGGCGCATGATTCTCATCACGGGCCACCGCCGCGAAAATTTCGGAAGCGGGTTCGAATCCATCTGCCGCGCCATCGCGCTCCTGGCCGGGCGCTACCCGGAATATGCGTTTATTTATCCCGTTCACCTTAACCCGAACGTGCGGGAACCCGTTTCGCGCCTGTTGCAGGGGAAGGCTAATGTGCATCTCATCGAACCCCTGCCCTACGAGCCCTTTGTCTGGGCCATGGACCGAGCCTACCTGCTGCTTACGGATTCCGGCGGCGTCCAGGAAGAGGCGCCTCACCTCGGCAAGCCGGTGCTGGTCTTGCGCGACACGACGGAACGCCCCGAAGCGCTGGAAGCCGGGACCGCCCTGCTCGTGGGCACGGATGTGGAAAAGATTGTTGCAACTTGCACCAACCTGATGAATGATACCTCAGCGTATGCCGCCATGAGCCGCGCCGTCAACCCCTTCGGTGACGGCCATGCCGCCGAACGCATCGTGGCGGCGCTGGAATCTGTTTTTGTGAACCGCAATACGGAGAATACATAGAACGGGACTTCGGAAACGAAAAACAGCCGACCCCGCCGTATAATACCAGGTTCCATAGGACGTATAGGTCCTATGGATTCTTTACAGTAAGGCGATACCTCTATTATCCTATTGGAGACTCCACCATGCCTTTCCCCCAGTTTGACCGCCATCAACTTGCAATTAAGCCCTTGTCGGAACGCAAGGACAAGGTATATATTGAACGCGATCATGTGCCGGTAAATGCGCCCGTCACCCATCCTTTGTCCCCATCCGGACAGAAAGTCATGGACGAACTGGTGGAACGCCTTGCCCGGGCTAGGGAGAACGGGAAGTCGCGCATGCTGACTTTTGGCGCCCATGCCATCAAAAACGGTCTCGCCCCAGTCTTCATTAAACTGATTGAAGATGGTTGGATTACCCATCTCGCCACGAATGGCGCCGGTATCATCCATGACTGGGAATTTGCCTTTCAGGGTCACAGCAGCGAAGATGTCCGCGCCAACGTGTCCCGGGGCGAGTTCGGCACCTGGCAGGAAACCGGATTCTATCTCAATTTGGCCATCGTGGTCGGCGCGTGGCGCGGCATGGGCTACGGCGAATCCGTCGGCGCTTTCGTTGAAGAGGAAGGGCTTGCAATTCCATCGGAAGCGCAACTGCTTGATGAAATCACGGGCAAAGCCGCTTCGGACCCACAACAGGCCGCCGCAGCCGCGGATCTGCTCGACCGGATCAAGACTTTCAAGCTGCCCACGGGGTGGATGGCCGTGCCACACCCCTTTAAAAAATACGGACTCCAGGCGGCGGCCTATAGGCTTGGCGTCTCTTTCACGAGCCATCCCATGATCGGCCACGACATCATTTACACCCATCCGATGAACCACTGCGCCGCCATCGGCCGCGCCGCCCAGCGCGACTTCCTCATCTACGCGAACCAGGTGATGAATCTGGACGGCGGCGTTTACATCAGCATCGGCTCCGCCGTCATGTCGCCCATGATCTTTGAAAAGAGCCTGTCCATGTCCCAGAACCTGCATATCCAGCAGGGCCGTCATATCGACAACCATTTCATGGTCATCGTGGATCTCCAGGAATCCCACTGGGACTGGAGCCAGGGTGAACCGCCCATGGACAACCCCGACTACTACCTGCGTTACAACAAGAGCTTCAACCGTATGGGCGGCCAGATGCGCTACGTGATGGCGGACAACCGGGACTTCCTTCTGACGCTGGTGCAAGGGTTGGGGTTACGAGCCTGATTGCGGTATAGTGGTTTACCGCACATCTTGATGGAAAGACTTCAGAAAGGTTACGTACTATTCAATAAGGTTTATACCTTATGCAGTATGACGTGGATAATATTATAACCATTCATTGGATAAAAAAATGTGTACTCGCAAGTGAGTATCTGATATCGAAGCATGCGGAAGATGAACGAAAAAACGACAATCTCTCGCTTTCAGATATCGAAAGCGTATTGCTGAATGGTGATACAATCGAACACTATTCTGATACGGGCCGCGGTCCTTCGTGTTTGGTTTGCGGCACTGTAAACCATAAACCGATCCATGTTGTCTGTGGCAAAAATAAACATTCCTGGTTGATAATTATCACGGTGTATCGTCCGGCATGGCCCAAGTGGAATGCGCCCAACCGAAAGGAACCGGTAATGGAACCTTATGGTGATTGTATCTATTGCGGCGGAGAAGTTATTGAACGCGTGCAACGTGTGGATTACCGGCTTCATGGGCAGCTTTATATATTGGAGGGGGTCCCGGCGGGCGTTTGCCAACAGTGCGGCGAACTGTTTTTTACCGCGGAAGTGGCCCGGCGGATGGAATCCGTGGTAGCCGAAGCGACCGGCCCCGTGGAAACGCTTCCCATCCCCGTCATTGCAGTAAAGTAAATCCAAGTAAGAGAATAGCTCTTTGATGTAACCGCCCACGGATAAACCCGACTACTACCTCCGCTACAACAAGTCCTTCAATTGCATGGGCGGCTAGATGCGCTATGTAGCCGCGGACAACCGGGACTTCCTCCTGACGCTGGTGCAAGGGTTGGAAAAATAGACTTCTTTGGGGTGGGAAAACCCGGTAGCCGGGGGTTATTCCCGGTCAGTGACAATCGGCCAGCCCATCCATTCGTCCTGAAACGCCACGGGGATCCCGTGTTTTTGGCATACCCGGATGGTATGCCCCGTACCGCCCTTCATCGGATCTTCCCGGTTCACATAGAAAAATGCCATGGTCGCCTGGGACAATGCGGTTTCCGCCGCGCCGATGACCTTCATGGTATCGCGGAGCAAATACCTGGCCTTTGCCTGCATTTGCGGGCCGGCGTTTCGATTTGCCAGCAGTTCTTTATACTGCGGCGAAGATTGTACTGTACGATCGGCGGCGCGTTCTTCCACCGCGTCCGGCATGTCTGTCAACGCGATCTGGAAGGAATGTACGTCTATGCTTTTCTGCCGGTGACGCGCATAGGGCAGCACGTACTGCAGACGCGAAGGATCCACCTCCCTGATACCCTTCGCAAAGGCCTCATCACTCCCTTTGGCGTTACCCGTCCTGAAGACCGCATGTGGATACAGCGTTGCCAGCCGCGCGGCGAATTTCACCAGGAGGTCCACGTCCGATTCAGGAAGATTGCGCGTTCCCTCCACCAAGATGACGGGTTGGGAAGTTTCTTCGACAAGTTCACGGAAGGTAGGATAATCCATAGTTTCTTTCTAGTTGGGTTTTGTTTCTGTAAAATTATATATTAAAGGCCGCCAAAGAAACACGGCCTGAATAAATGCATTGCGGGTCGGGTTCATATTTGAACTATGATAAGTCATCCGTCCTCCATGTCAGGGAAAGCAATCATGAACATTCTTGTCGCTGCAAACTTTATGGTTCTTCTCGTCCTACAGGTACAGGCAACACCCGTCCAGGAATTCCCCCTGAGTCAGGTGCGCTTGTTGGACGGACCTTTTAAAGAAAACATGGACCGCAACGCGGCGTGGCTGCTGTCACTGGACGCGGACCGGCTGCTGGCGGGATTCCGCGAGTCTGCCGGGCTGGAACCCAAGGCACCGCGGTACGGCGGCTGGGNNCAGGGCGTTGCCGGCCATTCGCTGGGGCACCACCTGTCGGCCTGCGCCGCCATGAGCGCCCAGGGCGACGCGCGCTTTACGGAACGGGTGAGCTACATAGTCCATGAACTGGCCTTGTGCCAGGAGGCGGGCGGCGACGGGTATGTCGGGGCCATCCCGGACGGACGCCGCGCATTTTCCGAAATCGCCCGGGGCGACATCCGCGCGGAGAATTTCAACCTGAACGGCGTGTGGGTGCCGTGGTACACCATGCACAAGGTCATGGCCGGGCTGCGCGACGCGTGGCGCCACACCGGGAACGAGGAGGCCCTGGCCGTGTACCGGCGATTGGGTGACTGGGCATTGCAGGTGACGGACGCGCTCACCCCGGAACAGTTGCAGACCATGCTCAGCTGTGAACACGGCGGCATGAACGAAGTCACCGCGGACCTGTTCGACGCTACGGGTGAGGACACGTATTTGAAACTGGCCCGGCGCTTCAACCACAAGGCGGTGCTGGACCCCCCGGCGAATCATCAGGACGCGTTGAACGGGCTGCATGCGAACACCCAATTTCCAAAATTCATCGGCCTTGCGCGGCAGTATGAACTTGCCGGCGATGCACAAGCAGGCGATGCAGCACGGTTCTTCTGGGAAACGGTGGTGCGCCATCACAGTTATGTCACCGGCGGCAACAGCGACCATGAGCATTTCGGCCCGCCGGACCAGTTGTCGGAGCGGCTCAGCGACCAGACCACGGAAAGCTGCAACACCTACAACATGCTCAAACTGACGCACCGCTTGTTCATGCAGGCGCCCAAACCCGAATACGCCGAGTTTTATGAGCGCGCATTGTTTAACCACATCCTGGGTTCCCAGGACCCGGATACAAACCGGGTCACCTATTATGTGCCCCTGAAATCGGGTCTGGAAAAGACGTACCAGACCCTGGATGACACCTTCTCCTGTTGCGTGGGCACGGGCATGGAAAACCATACGCAATATGGATCCAGCATTTATTTTCATGGTGATGACGCCCTGTACGTCAACCTGTTCATCGCCTCCGAACTTTCCTGGCCTGAAAAGGGGCTTAGCCTGACGCAGGAAACCCGCTGTCCGGAAGAAGCTACTTCACGAATCCGATTTACCTGCGCACAGCCGGTTAAATTAACAGTCTACCTGCGGTATCCCGCCTGGGCGAAAAGCGGTGTTGAACTTAAGATCAATGATGAGCCACAAAACGTGACCGCCACACCGGGCAGTTTCATTCCCCTGGACCGGGAATGGAAAGACGGCGACGTGCTGTCCGTGCGGTACCCCATGGCCTTGCGGACGGAAACCATGCCCGATAATGCCGCCCGGCTTGCCTTTTTCTACGGCCCCGTGCTGTTGGCGGGCGCGCTCGGCAAGGAAGAACGCCCCCCGGCCGACATGCCCGTGCTGATCGCCAATGAAAAGCCCCTGGAACAGTGCCTGGAACCCGTGCCCGGCGAATCGCTTACATTCAAGACTTCCGGCATCGGCCATCCCGAAGACCTGACCCTGATTCCTTTCTACCGCATGCATCATCAGCGCCACATCGTCTATTGGGACTTGTTTACCCGGGAACAGTGGGAAGAACGGCAGACGGCATACCGCGCGGAGCAGGAGCGGCTGCGCCGGCTTGAAGCACGCACCCTGGATTTCGTGCAGCCGGGCGAAATGCAGCCCGAACGGGACCATGACTTTGAAGGTGTAAACAGCCGCCACGGATCGCACCTGGACCGCAAGTGGCGCGATGCCGCCGACGGCGGCTGGT
>MTKX01011887.1_pt1 | contig 18142 bp, 17 predicted proteins | sample 1042771 | NCBI WGS metagenome assembly MTKX01 (sample SAMN06212183, study PRJNA360534) | anaerobic digester metagenome | biome: Wastewater treatment plant; material: sludge; isolation source: anaerobic digester fed with sludge from wastewater treatment plant | place: Denmark: WWTP Randers ... | reverse complement strand
CCAACCGCCTCCCTGACTCTTGAACCTACAGCGACAGTAACAGAGGTTTTAGAGGCTGGAGAAATTAGTACTGAAAGAAAACAGGAAATTGTTGATCGAGTGAATGCGTTTATAAACGCTGAAGGGCAGTATAGTGATGAAGAATTAAGAAAAGACCTGACTTGGTTTGATTTGGATACTGATGAGAGTAAACCCTTACCTTTAGGGATGTTGAGCCCCGTTTATTTTCAAGGGATATTGGTAGAACATGACTTAATCAATAATAATCACCACCTGTTTATGGGAACATTACTAAGAACAGGGGAAAGAGCGGTGTTTGATTATTCATATTCTGGTGATTATGTTGGTGGTTATATTTGGAAAATGTCTGGGCTACCTAATTTTTCCGGTGGAAATTTCACACAATTTAACAATATTGAGGAACGAAATCTTTTTCTCGATAGTGTTATTGGAAAACCTCTTTCGTTTTCTTTTATGATAAATCTAGAAGAACCAAACCCGGTGGATGAGAATATGAGATTATTAACTACAAGCGCCTGTCAAGAGTATATGACTGATTTATATAATTTGGTACCTATTGTTGAGGAATATAATTTCAATAGACCAAATGATAATGAACAAAGCGCTTTATATTTTACCAAAGATAATTTATTAGGATTAGATGATTTTGATGGGATAAAAAATAATGTATTATGTGGTATTGCACCATTCACAATTAGGAAGCCATAGTGTAAACCTATCGTTTTATCTTCCTTATCTGATTTCGCCGGTATCCTAACCCGGCAAGGCTTTTGACCGACAGGTCTCCCTCCTAAGGACCATAGTTACCGGATAGGGGTAACCCTATCGACTAGTCGTTTCGGTCGAGGCAGGCCATCGACCCTACGAGACTTAATTGAGACAAGATCGCCGTAGGGAACAGGCCTGCCTGTTCCTCGTTTTAATTAGTCAAAGTATTTTTGGCAAGTAAGGCGTCCCATAAGTAGAGGCGACGCATGCGTCGCCTCTACCAATAAAGCTTGCTATCTGGACATCTGAATTGTGATATACTCTCCTCACAAACACGATGGCAGAGCATCGGTCATCCGCCAGAGAGCAGCCGCCTGGCTGAAAGGCTGCAAGCGCCCGCGGAGCGCCTTAGACCCCACTCACCTGCCCCTCCCCCCGGAGCGTGGCTGCGGTGATTTCCTTTAGCCGCAGACGGTCAGACCCGTTATCGCCTCCATGAGCTGCCCATCCTCGTGATGGGAAGCAGGGTGGTACCGCGAAAGCAATTTCGTCCCTGCATGCAGGGATTTTTTATTTAACAGGAGCAAAACATGATGGACCCAACCGCAATACCGACTTATCGACCCGAAGAAATCGAGCCAAAGTGGCAGGCACGCTGGGAGGCAGACAAGCTCTACCAGCCCGAACACGATCCAAATAAGACAAAACACTACGCGCTTACCATGCTGCCCTACCCTTCCGGCGACCTTCACATCGGTCACTGGTATGCCATGACGCCTCCTGATGCCCGCGTCCGCTTCAAGCGCATGCAGGGCTACAACGTCTTCTTCCCAATGGGTTTTGACGCCTTTGGTCTGCCGGCAGAAAACGCCGCCATCAAGCACAAGATCCACCCAAAAACGTGGACTTATGCCAACATAGAACGCATGCGCGGACAACTCCGCTCCATGGGCAATTCCTTCGACTGGCGCTCTGAGATCATCTCCGCGGATCCGAAATATTATCGCTGGACGCAGTGGTTCTTCGAGCAGTTCTACAAGAATGACCTGGCTTACCAGAAGATGTCCCCCGTGGACTTCTGCCCCAATTGCAACACGACCCTGGCGCGTGAGCAGGTGCATGGCGATGACCGCCACTGCGAACGCTGCGGCACGCCCGTGATCCGCAAAGACCTGAAACAGTGGTTCTTCAAGACCTCCGCGTACGCCGAGGAACTGCTGAACTACGAAGGGCTCGACTGGCCGGAGTTCATCAAGACCCTGCAGCAAAAGTGGATTGGGAAGTCGCAAGGCGCCTCCATCACCTTCAAAACCGAATCTGGCGACCCGATCGAGGTCTTCACCACCCGCCCCGACACGCTCTGGGGTGTGACCTTCATGGTGCTGTCCCCCGAGCACCCGCTGGTGGAAAAGATCACGACATCTGCTCAACTGGACGAGGTCCGTGCCTACCAGGAGCAAGCCAAACGTCAATCTGATATTCAACGCGAGTCCGTCACGCGCGAGAAAACCGGTGTTTTCACAGGTGGTTATGCCATCAACCCGGCTTCCGGGCAACACATCCCGATCTGGATCGCGGACTACGTGCTGATGGGCTACGGAACCGGTGCCATTATGGCGGTGCCGGCTCATGACCAGCGTGACTATGAATTCGCGCGTCAGTACAACCTGCCAATCAAGGTCGTGATCCATTCGAACGGGGATGACCTGATTGACCCCGATGAGATGACCACAGCGGTCGAAGCCCACGGCTCGATGGTTAATTCCGGCCCGCTAACCGGCACCCCCGAATCCGAATCCATGGCTGCGGCTATTCGCTTTGCTGAGGAAAACGACTTTGGTCACGGCACCACCAGCTACCGCCTGCACGACTGGCTGATCAGCCGCCAGCGATACTGGGGCGCGCCTATTCCCATGATCTACTGCCCCACTTGCGGCACCGTGCCTGTGCCTGAAGATCAGCTGCCTGTGCTACTGCCGGATGACGTGGAGTGGCTGCCCACCGGCGAAAGCCCACTCAAGTTGCACCCCACCTGGCGCTTCGCCACCTGCCCGGTTTGCGGCGGCGCTGCCGAACGCGAAACCGACACCATGGACACCTTCATGTGCTCCAGCTGGTATCACCTGCGCTACCTCAGCCCGGATTTTGCCGAGGCTCCTTTCGATCCTGCCCAGTACAACTACTGGATGCCGGTGGACACCTACACCGGCGGCTCCGAGCACGCCACCATGCACCTGATCTACACCCGCTTCTTCCACAAAGCCGCCCGCGATTGCGGCATTACCACCGGGAATGAGCCCATGCTCCAACTGCGCAACCAGGGCATGGTGCTGGGCGAAGACNNAGCAAGAGCCGCGGAAACGTGATCAACCCGGATGACCTGGTCGCGCGATACGGCGCGGATACAGTACGGGCTTACATCATCTTCTTCTGCCGTTGGGAACTGGGCGGACCGTGGTCCAGCAGCGGCATCGAGGGCAACAGCCGCTGGCTTCGGCGGGTCTGGTACATGCTGATGGAGCCCACCGAAGGGACAGCCGACCCTCAGATTCTACGTGCCCTGCGCCGCAAGACCCACCAGACGCTTAAGCGGGTGACCTACGATTTCGAGAATTTCGAATTCAACACCATCGTCTCCAGCCTGATGGAACTGCTCAACGAAATGGGTCGCGCCAAGAATGCCGGCGCGTTTGGTACGGAAGAATGGAACGAAGCGGCGGATATCTACCTGCGCATGCTAGCGCCGGTCTGCCCGCACATCGCCGAAGAACTATGGGAACGCCTGGGTAAGCCCTACTCGATTCACACCCAACTCTGGCCTCAGGTGGACGAAGAAGCCGCCAAAGACGAGATGATCACCCTGATCGTCCAGGTCAACGGCAAACTGCGCGACCGCATACTGGTAGAGCCGGGTATCAGCGATGAAGACGCCCAACAGCTCGCGCTGGCGAGCGACGGCGTCCAGCAATCCCTGGAAGGCCGCCCCATTCGCAAGGTGATCGTGGTGCCGGGTCGGTTGGTCAACATCGTAGGGTAACCACAAAATCCAAGCCGGGTGCAAAAGACCACCCGGCTTTTTATTTCATTGGGTCAGCTGGAATAACTGCAAAATTCCCATAGTGATACAAAACCAGCGCAAAAAAAATGAGGGTGGAAATTTTCAGGTAAACTTAATGAGTAATCGATCTGCCTGCAAGTTTGGCAGATTACCCATGGAACTCGGGTCTCTACCCATCCGGTCAGACAACTAACAGGAGTGAGTATGAAAACCATCGTAGCTGGTGCCTTGGGGGAATGTGTTCACGTCGCAGGGGTAACAAATTTTCTTCGATTAGCGGAATTAGCTGGCTGGAGGACTGTTTTTCTTGGTCCAGCTGTGCCCATCGAAACTTTGATTGAGGCTGCCGTCCGCGAAAACGCGGACCTGGTCGGCGTCTCTTATCGCCTCACGCCCGAAACCGGCGAACTCCTTCTGGCTGAGTTTGCTGAAGCCGCCGCTGATTTGCACGAGCAGGGCGTGCGCTTTGCTTTTGGCGGCACCCCACCCGTTTCCCGCAAGGCTGAAGCCCTGAAAGGCTTTTTTGAACAGATCTTTGATGGCAGTCAAAGCCGCGAAGAAATCCTTGCCTGGTTGCGCGGAGAAGATCTCCAGTCGCCTGGAGAGTCAAGTTATCCGCAAAACACGATCGAGCGCATTCGCTGGAAGCAGCCCTTCCCGCTGCTGCGCCACCATTTCGGCTTGCCGACCATGCAAGCCAGCGTTGAGGGCATCCGAGCAATTGCTGAAGCTAAAGCGCTGGATGTGATCTCGCTCGGCATCGACCAGGACGCCCAGGCGAACTTCTTCCACCCCGAAAGGCAAAACCCGCGCACCACAGGCGCTGGCGGAGTGCCAGTGCGCAGCGCTGAGGATTACCGCCAACTCTACCAGGCTTCGCGCGCTGGCAACTACCCCCTCATGCGCACGTATTCCGGTACGGACGACTTTATCCGCCTGGCGGAGATGTACGTTGAGACCATCAACATCGCCTGGTGCGCCATTCCCCTCTTCTGGTTCAACCTGATGGATGGACGCGGACCCCTCACGCTGGAAGAATCGATTCGCGACCATCAGCAGGTGATGGCATGGTATGGGCAGCGCGGCATCCCGGTGGAACTGAACGAACCCCACCATTGGGGCATGCGCGACGCGTCGGATGTGGTCTTCGTGACTTCCGCCTTCCTCTCAGCGTATAACGCCAAAGCCTTTGGCGTCCGGGACTACATCGCCCAGATGATGTTCAACAGTCCGCCCAACCTTTCGGACGCCATGGACCTGGCTAAGATGCTCGCGATCCTGGAAATGGTCGCCCCCCTGGAAAATGATAACTTCCACGTCTGGCGGCAGACGCGTACGGGTCTGCTCAGCTATCCCCTGGAAGATAACGCCGCGCGCGCCCACCTGGCAACCAGCATCTACCTACAGATGGCATTACGACCGCATATCATTCACATCGTCGGTCACACCGAAGCCGACCATGCCGCGACTGCCTCTGACGTCATTGCCGCCAGCCTGGCTGCCCGGCGCAGCATCGAAAATGCCCTGGCAGGTCAACCAGATATGACCGTGGACCCGAACATCCAGGCGCGCAAGCAGCACCTGATCGCACAAACCGAGATTACTTTGCAGGCAATCAGGAATCTGGCTGGTAAGAGTGTGAGAGATCCACTCACAGACCCGGCTACCCTAACAAAAGCTGTCAACCTGGGCATCCTGGACGCGCCTCAACTCAAGAACAACCCCTTCGCCCCTGGCGCCATCCGTACACGAGTACTGGAGGGCGCGTGTGAAGCTGTAAACGAAAATGGGGAGATCATTGACGAACGGGACCGACTGCAAGACTATTTTTAAGGAGTATCGATGAAAAAAGAATATGTGTTTGGCGTTATTGGGGCTGGCAATGGTGGAAAAGCCATGGCAGCCTACCTGGCATTGCTTGGCAAGAAAGTGCTGCTCTATAACCGCACCTTTTCGCATGTGGAAGTCATCGCGGAACGCCAGGGCATTGACCTGATCAATCCGGGTGGTTTGGAGGGTTATGGAAAACTGGAAATGGTGACAGACCATATTGGCGATTTGTTGGCTGAGGCTCAGGTCATCATGGTGGTCACGCCTTCCACGGCTCACAGGGATATCGCCACGGCTGCCACGCCTTTCCTGCGCGATGACCACATCGTCATCCTGCATCCTGGCCGAACGGGCGGCGCTTTGGAATTTGCTGAGACACTTCGGCAAAACGGCTGCGCAACTACCCCCATCATCTCAGAAGCAGAGACTTTCATCTTTGCCAGCAGGTCCGAAGGACCCNNTAAACAACATGGGGGCTGTCTTCCATCCCGCGCTTGCCATGCTCAATGCGGGTTGGATCGAAGCCACCCATGGAAATTTTGAGTTCTACGTGGACGGTGTCACGCCCTCGGTGGCCAAGGTTTTGGAGGTGATTGACCGGGAAAGAGTTACTGTTGCGTCGGCAATTGGATTACGGGCGCGCACAGGAATGGAATGGCTTGAGCTGGCATATGACGCACGGGGTGAAAACCTGTATGAAGCCATGCACAACCAGACCGGATATTACGGGATCAAGGCACCACCGACACTCAATCACCGTTATATTTTTGAAGAACTGCCCATGAGCCTGGTGCCAATTGCTTCGATCGGTGAACGCTACGGCGTCTCGGTCAACTGTATCCGCAGTATCATCAGCCTTGGCTGTGTTCTTCATAATACGGATTATTGGCGCAAGGGTAGAACCATAGAAAAACTTGGGATCAAAGAGCTGAGCGTCGGCGAGCTGACCCACTACGTGGAAACAGGTGAACGGGACTAGTTCGCGGGATTTCATACTCTGCCTCTTGAGGAAGTTGTAAAATGACGCTTATGCAAAACGCGTTGGATTTGTTGAACCAGGACACTTATCTCAATTACCCGCTCATTTATGCTCTCAGGCATGGCGCGGAATTGATTGCGGCCAACGAGCACGGCGTGGCAATTTATAGGTATCGTCCTGACTTCATGCTGCTGGCGGGGCCAAACCCGCTCGACCTGGTGATGGATCTCCCCAAACCCGATCTGATTGAGCTCATCGGCAGCCACAGCCTCAGGGCAGTTGCCGAACATTTCGACCTCGCGGAAAACTTCGAATGCTATCAGTATTATTACCCGTACCAAACCATTGAATCTGACCTGCAACTCGAACCCATCACCCAGGCTGACCGTGATTTTGTCCTGGAACATTATGACCGGCTGGAGCCTGAGGAAGTTCACCAGGCCATTCACGAAGACCGGATTTTTGGGTTGCGTGACCAAGGCAAGCTTTTTGCGTTCATTGGTCTTCACGAAGATCACTCGATGGGCATGCTGTTCATTTTGCCGGAACATCGACGGCAGCGTTGGGGAGAACGCCTCGAGCGCGCTCTAATCGCCAAAGTCCTTGCCATGGGAGAACTGCCATATGGGCAGGTGTTCACTGGTAACGATACCTCCATGCGTTTGCAGGAGAAGCTTGGGTTTGTGCGGTGCAGCGACAAAGTTTACTGGATGTGGAGAGGCGAATGACAAGGTAACCATCATTGTCCTGCGACAGAATCGTGATGAAAAACTGATCCGTCAATATCAATTTAATAAAAAACCACCCAATTAGAGGGTGGTTTTCCTTGTAATCGCTCAACCACTAATCTTGCAGAACGTACATTGCCACTTCGTTGGTCTCGCGGTTGGTGGCTACGATCAGACGCTTGCCATCCTGCTCAAAGTAGGTCACATTCGCCGGACCTCTGTCGCTATCCAATAGTTGGAAGTGATAGTCTCTGACTTCGTGATCCCAGGTGAGGGCTAGCAATTCCCTTCTTCCCTTGCGATTGCCCAAGAGGATGGTCGGCTTACCCTTGATCTGCCCTGACCAAATCGCGTGCAGAAATTCCACAGGCTCCGGATGAGCGTAGTCCAACGCGTATTTGCCATCCACCATGCGCCAGATGCGCAGGATGTCGCCGTGGAAAGGCGCAAAGGTCAGCAACTCAGGCAGACCATCGCCATCCAGATCAATCAAGGTACCATCGCTGCAAGCTTCATCAAGCAGTTTCTCAAACTTCCAGGCTGGCTGCTCAGGGCTTGGAGGGGTGACTTTGAACACGCCGTTCTCTGCGCTGACCAGCGAAAAAGGTCTGCCATTTTCATAGCAGCGGTAGTAGCCGTGGTTTCGGGTGAGCCCCTCTGCCAACACAGCCAATTCTAGCCTGGCGTCCTCAGCCAGCAGATCCTCAGGCAGTTCAGCGATAAAAATCTTACCTGGATGGGTCCAGTCTTCCTTATATTCATGCCCGGATTTGAGCGTGCAGGCGATCAGATAGTTCTTCTCAGGGGTCACCAGCACGTCAAAACGGTGCACAAAAGGCAGCTCTGCCACGGTCTTCACCTGCCATTTTCCATCCGCAAGGTAAGCCAGCACGATGCGCGCGTTGAGCGAGTCATTTGGTCCGTAGAACTCCTGGGTGGAAAGGAATTGGTCCTGCCTCCCGGGGACAGGCACGAGTGACATCACGCCGCCCGGGTCCTGCCAGATCTGCTCCACCAACCTGCCTTCCAGGTCAAAGAAGAAGCATCCGCCGGACTTCTCAGTCGCGATCAGGAAACCTTTGGTGCCCCGCAGTGTGGTCGGGCAAACCGAATAACACTTTTCCAACTCAGCAATTGCCTTTTTCGTAAACTTGATCTCATTCATCTCAGTCTCTCTTAATGAAACGCGCCTGCCCGGATTCGGGCAGGCGCTGGCATATTACTTTTTCACAGCCATCGCTTGCTTTTGTTCGCGTTTCGCGACTTCGGCTTTGAGGAAGGCTTCAACATCCGCCTGGGTGTCCATGTTCATCACTTTTTCCGCAATCTCTTCAGTCTCAGCAAGTGTAAAGAGTGAGAGCGTGCGTTTGACATGCGCGACATTGGATGCGTTCATGCTGAACTTGCGCAGACCAAGCCCAAATAGAACAATCGCTGCCAGCGGTTCGCCCGCCAGTTCACCACAAACAGAGACCGGCTTGCCGGCTTCGTTGTATTCCTTGAAGATCTTACCAAGGATGCGGAACATGGCTGGGGATGAACTCTGGTAGTAATTGGTGAGCTTGGGGTTCATGCGGTCGACAGCATGCAAGTATTGGGTCAGGTCATTTGTACCCACACTGGCAAAGTCAGTCTCCTTTGCAGCCAGATCAGCAATCATGGCTATCGATGGGATCTCGATCATGATGCCGATGTTGATTTTCTCGTCAAAGGGAATTCCTTCAGCCAGCAACTCTGCTTTTACTTCGTCAACCACCGCGTTGCCCGCCCGGATGTCATCGATCGTTCCCACCATTGGGAACATGATTTGCATGGGGCCAAATACAGAGGCGCGCAAGGCTGCCCGGAGCTGAGTTCTGAACATATCCGGCATGTCCAGGCATAGTCGCAGCGCCCGGTTGCCGAGGAAAGGATTGTCTTCTTTGGGGAGCACAAGGTAACGCAGAGACTTGTCTCCTCCGATGTCGAGGGTTCTCAGCGTCACAGGGTTGCCCATCGCGTTGGCGAGCACTTTCTTGTATGCCGCGAATTGTTCATCTTCGGTGGGCATATGCTCGCTTTCCATGTAAAGAAATTCCGTGCGGAAGAGACCGATGAAGTCAACGTACCTAAAGCCGTCATCCGGCTCGGTCGAACCAATGTTCAGACCTACGCTAAAGCGTTCGCCGCTGGCAACCAAAGGGATCCGATCGAGGTATTCAGCTGTTTGCTTCTCGCTTTTAAGGAACTCTTCCAGCTTGATTTCGAACTCGCTGATGGTCGCTCGCTCGGGTTCCAACAAGACCTGTCCTTTGATCGCATCCAAAACGACCATGTCGCCATTTTGCATGATTTCAGTCGCATCCGGAACTCCAAGTATCGCCGGGATCTTGTAACTTCGGGCGATGATCGCTGTGTGCGAGGTGGCTCCGCCGACTTCCGTCACAATGCCCATCACGTGCGAACGGTCAAGCGTGGCTGTATCACTTGGAAGCAAGTCATGCGCCACGACCACCACTTTTTCGCGCAAATTGGCCAGGTTTTGCTCCTTTTCTCCCTTCAGGATGCGCAAAACACGGTTGCGAACGTCGCGCAAGTCCGCGGCGCGGGCAGCAATCAGCTGATCCTTTGCTTTTTCGAGCAGAATGGCAAACTCCGTGAAGACCATGTCTACAGCGTAGTCCGGCATTGCCCGGCTGGACATGATCATATCCTTTACTTCTTCAGCCACTTCTTCATCGTTCAGAATTTCTATATGAGCAGTAAAAATTTTGGCTTTTTCGGGAGATTCCACAGATAAGGATGCTACGATCGTATCGAGCTCAGCTTCTGCCGCAGCAAGCGCGTCAGTAAATTGCTTGAACTTCGCGGCTTCTTGCCCAGCCTCAAAATAAGACTCGTGGACATCGGCTTTAAACGCCTTATAAACATAAACTTTAGCCAGGGCAATACCCCTGGAAACTGGATTACCCTTTAGAATCCTCATCTGTACTCCTTTCAGGTGACTGCTTTTTGCTTTTAGTCTTCGCCAAACTTAGAGTCGACCAACTCTACCAACTTTTCAACCGCGGCTTGCTCGTCTGGTCCATCGGCACTGATCTCGATAGGAGTATTCACCGAAAGCCCTTGCGCAAGGATCTTGATGATGGATTTGGCGTTGGCTTCGGGGGCATCGTCAACGTCGAGCCTTCGCACAGTCACCTTCGACTCAAAAGATTTCGCGCAGGCGACGAATTCCGAAGCTGGGCGGGCATGCAGACCTGTCAGGTTTTTTAATACGGTTTGTTTGGAATACATTGTTGATCTCCTTTTTATGATTAAGAACTGGCTATTGCCGTTTCAATTTGATTTCGTAAAAATTTCGAGGAAGTAACGAGACTGGATTCGATCTCACTCTTCCCATCATACCAGAACTCACCGGTAAACATGCGCACACCCATGCCCCAAAGCACCTGGATGCACTCCAGATATTGGGTATGCCCGGTGCCAAAGACCATGTTTCGATAGACACCTGGAACAGTTTCTTTCAGGTGGGCAGCATAGGTATGACCCCGACCGAGTTCAAGGTCAGCCAGGAGGTCCGAGCCATACAGCACGGCAGCATTCTTCAGGTTGCCGATGTCCGGATAGACCCCCAGGTAAGGCGAATTGACCAGGTGCACATAGGCCATTGCCTTACCGACTGTATCCATGAAAGGTGTTTCCATCGTTTCAAAGCCGAGCAATACGCCAGCTTTGGCAGCCATTTCAGTGGAGACAGCGAGATTCTCCGCAAACCAGGCACGGGTATCGGCGTCGCCAGTCTCATAGTAAACGTCATAGCCTGCCAGCTGGATGATCGCGATGCCGAGTTCCGCCGCAAAACTGACGGCCTTGCGCATGATCTCGAGCGACCTTTCCCGGATAACAGGATCATGAGAACCTAAGGGGTACTTGCGATGGCCGCTCAAGCACATCGTGCGGATCAGGACGCCGCTGTCATCCACCATGCGTTTCAGATCGCGCACCTGGGACCATTGCCAGTCGAGCCGTGCCAGGCGCATGTCGCTCTCATCGACGCTCAACTCAAGGCGGTCAAAGCCTGTACGCGCGGTGAGATCGAGCATTTGCCGAAAGCTCAAGCCATCCGGCATTGCCTTTTCGTAAAGCCCCAGGGAGTATTGCGTCATGGCGTTACTTCCCCTGCCCATAGTAAGCGTTCGCACCGTGTTTGCGCAGATAGTGCTTATCCAGCAGCTCCTGCTGCATCGCTGGTAATTCTCCGTTGCTGAGTGAGAGGTTGTGCCATGCCATAAACGCAACCTCCTCCAGCACCACGGCGTTGTGGACTGCTTCCATGGCGTCCTTGCCCCAGGCGAAGGGTCCGTGGCTATACACCACCACCGCAGGCACGGCCAGCGGATCCAAACCAGCGAAGCGTTCGATGATCACCGTGCCGGTTTCTTTTTCATACTGACCAGTAATCTCAGCCGGCGTCATTTTGCGCGTGCAAGGGATTTCACCATAAAAGTAGTCGGCATGCGTGGTGCCAAATGCCGGCACCCCACGCCCTTGTTGGGCAAAGATTGTTGCCCAGCGCGAGTGGGTGTGGACGATACCACCCAGGCCTGCGAAGGCTTTGTAGAGCTCCAGGTGGGTGGGGGTATCGGAAGATGGTTTGAGGTGCCCTTCAACAACCCTGCCCGCCATATCCACGACCACCATGTCCTCGAGAGTCATCACATCATACTCAACCCCGGAAGGTTTGATAACCACCAACCCTGCCTCACGGTCGATCCCCGAGACGTTGCCCCAGGTGAATGTGATCAAGCCATACTTCGACAGCGCGAGGTTCGCCTTTAAAACTTCAGCTTTCAATAGCTCAAGCATATTTTCTCCTCAACCGCTCCAAATCTACTGATTTGCTACAAGCAAGCCCGAGGATTTTTGGAGCATGATCCTACAACAGCAAGGCCTCAATTGCCCTGGCGACACCAGCACGATCGTTCGTGCCGGTTACATACAAAGCCTTACTCTTCAATTCTTCGTGCGCGTTAGCCATCGCCACCGTCAGACCAGCCTCATTAAACATGGCAAGGTCATTGATGTAATCTCCAAAGACACAGACCTGATCCTTTTCGAGACCCAGCAACTTCCGCACTTCCGCCACGGCTGTTCCCTTATTCGTTCCTGCCGCCATGATATCCAACAAACCCTCATCCGAACTGGTGTAGCTGATTTCAGGCAAGCTGTCCAAGAAGGCAGTAACCAACGTAAAATCTTCCTCAGGGATCTGGTAGAGCAGCATCTTCAAAATTTCATTGTCAATGCCGGTATAGCTGCGACCGTCAAAGTATTCCAGCCGCATCGCCTTAAGACCACCAGCTTCCGCAATTTCGTTGTAACGTTCAAAACGCTTTATTCGCAGGCTGTTGCCGGAAAAATAACTGACCTGACCAGTCAGGGCAGAATAGTCGTAATCCCTTTCCCTGGCATAATCAAGAATTTTGACGGCGGCTTCCCGGGGGATTGGATGATTTGAAAGAAGTTGGCCAGTTTTGCCGTCCACGATTGCCGCGCCATTGGTCGTAATGACAGGACCCTGAATGTCCAAAGCATGGGCGTACACTTCCAACATGGTAAAAATCCGTCCGGAGCAGATTGTGAAGAAAATGCCTTTAGCTTCTGCCGCACGGATCGCTGCCAGGTTCTCAGCAGAGAGGGTCGCATCCGAATTTAACAATGTCTGGTCCAGATCGCTCACGACCATTCTGATCTTTTGACCAAGCTTCCTCAATTCGGAATGTTCCAATGCCTTCCCTGCTCCTCTCCGGCTTGCCGTGAAACCTTATTTTTTCTGGTATTTCTGGTCGAGACCAAGCTCGAGGATATTCCTTTTGACCTCATCAGCCGACATGACATTCTTGAGACCAATTACCGGGATGCCCTTCTGTGCGGCAGCGTCGAACATATTGGTAAAAGGCAATGGGCAGAACACGATATCGTATCCGATTGCCGCGCTTTTTCCTTCAGAGATGGAGCAGTGGTGAATGCGCGTGATGTCCATGTTGAGCTCTTTAGTTACTTTCTCAACCGCCATTTTCAACAGGAGGCTTGAACCAGCTCCGTTTGCACATGAAACTAAAATTGTTGCCATATTTTCCCTTTCTTGTCTTGCTTGACCTTCCGTCAGGGACCTTTCGATCCCTGACGGATATTTCAACTAATTATATAGGTTTATTTACAGCTCCGAAACTTATTTTTCTGCTTTGAGCGCTTTGTAAGCTTCGTAGTCCTCGGTCACGAGGAAGTAACCCTTCTTGTCCATGAGGTACTGGATCTGGGGGACAGCGAACAGGAAGATCGCAACCAGTGCCACACCAAAGTAGCTCAGGTACTTCATCAGGACGGTGAATACTGGCCAGACAACTGCCCAGTCCCACATACCAAGGTAACCGCCGAACGCTGCCAGACCAACCCAGCCAGCTATCAGGGCTGAACCAAATACCTGCATGAGACCCGCAACGAACGGCCAGAGCATGGCAGCCTTCAGACCGCCCTTGTTGTTGGCAAAGACAGCGATGGTCGCATTATCAAAGAACACCGGAACGAAGCCAGCGATGACCAGCGTGGGGCTTTTGAGCAGGATCAGAATGGCGATTGCCAGGAACTGGCCAATGGCGCCAAAGAGGAAGCCGATGGTCACAGCATTGGGGGAACCAAATCCATAGGCTACAGCACAATCCACACCCGGCACTGCACCCTTGAGGAGTCTCTGAGAAATACCCTGGAAGGATTGGGTCAACTCACCAACGAAGGTGCGAACGCCCAACTGCAGGATAGCCAGGTAAACTGCAAAGTTCAGACAGGTGGTCAGGATGTAGAAGAGGAAGGACTTTCCCTCAGCCAGGAATTTGGCTTCGATCAAATAGGGCTTGCCCAAAAGCAGCAGAATTGCACCGAAGAAGATGGTCATAAGGATGGAAGTGGCGACCATGTTTTCGTTGAAAATGGAAAGGAAACCAGGAAGCTTCATGTCTTCCAGGCGTTTGCTCTCACCCTTGCCGCTCTTTTTCATTTTTTCAGACAGCCAGGAGAAAAGTTTGAGCCCAAACATTTGCTGGTGCGCGATGCTGAAGCCCGCGCCTTCGGTCAGATCCTGCGTGATCTCGACCGTCAGGTTTGTGCCAGCCGCCCAGTAGAGACCGAGCAGCAGTGCCATGATCAACAGAACAGGCGTGTCTCCCAGTGCGGGGAAGGCAAACAAAATCAGCCAGAAGGCGGTTGATGCCTGCTGCACCTGGACGTGACCAGTGGTGAAAATAGCGCGGAACTTGGTCCACTTCTTCAAAGCAACCAGAACAATGTTGAAGATAAAGGCGATCAGAACGAGGATCATGACCTGACCAAAAGTCCGACCAAAAACCTCTTCCACACCTGCGGTCACAGCATTCTGACCAAAATATGGGTCAATCACCATGGCGTCCAGGTTGAAGCGGTCTTTCAGACCCACCAGAACCGGGCGGAAGTTGTTGACCAGACCGCCCGAACCGACGATCAGGATAAGATACCCGACAACGGCCTTGATCGTGCCAGCCAACACGTCATACCAGGGCTTTCTCAGCAAGATATAACCGAGCAGAACGATCAAACCAATAAAGTAAGCGGGTTGGGTAATGATGTTACTGACGATAAAGGTCCAAATTGTGTTTAAGATTTCCATTCGTGACTCCTTTTTCTGTATAATTGTTTTTTTGAACTTCTGCGCGGTGGAGCTTTTGAGATCGTCAGCTCACTGTCCACCGCGCAGAAGCGCTTGACTGAGGTTTTTCGATTACAAGATCGAGCGGAACGGAGTGTTGGGTTCGTTGTCGAAGCAATCCGTGAATCCGCGCGGGTGGTGGTACTCCCGCTTGCCCAGGGCGTTCGGGTAGACATACTTGCCGCCCACTTCCCAGATGAAGGGTTCAAAGGAATATTGCAGGCGGTACTTGCGCATATCATAAAGCGCCAGGATTTCCTTCGTGTCCGCCATGAAGTTGGTCCAAACATCATAGTGGATCGGGATCACGACCTTGCAGCGCAGAGCTTCAGCCATACGCAGGATGTCGATTGAGGTCATCTTGTCAGCTATGCCGATGGGATTTTCGCCATAAGAACCAAAAGCCACGTCAATGTCATAATCCTTGCCATGCTTGGCGAAGTAGATGGAGTAGTGCGAGTCACCGCTGTGATAGATGTTGCCGCCAGGGGTCTTGATGATGTAATTGACAGCTTTATCGTCCATATCGGTCGGGCAAATGCCGCGAATATCCTGGTAGCCATCGGTAGTCACCAGGCAGGTTCGGTCAAAGGAATCAACCGCAATGATTTCAAGATCTTTGATTTTGATCGAATCGCCCGGGCGCACAGTGATGCAGCGTTCCGCGGGAACACCCCATTTGAGCCACATATCCACAGACTTTTTCGGACCGATGAAAGGAATTGGCTCTTCAACATTCTTTAGAATAGCTGCGGCATAGTTCACGTCGATGTGATCGTTGTGGTAATGAGTTGAGAGGACCGCATCCACCTTCCTGACCGCGAAGGGGTCCATCACAAATGGGCTGGCACGCAGGTTGGGCTGCAGCAGGCGGCAACCGCACATATTTGCCATCTGGTGCCCAGCGACCATGTTCTTGGACTTCTTGGTGCGCTTTCCGTTGCCCAGCCAAAAATCGATGCTGATGTTGGCATCACCCGGGGTTTTGATCCACAAACCGGTGCATCCCAACCACCACATTGCCACTGTGCCGGGTGCTACAACTTCTTCCTCAATTTCTTCATTAAGCCAGGTTCCCCATTCGGGAAAAGTGCTCAAAACCCAGGATTCGCGTGTGACTTCATCAATTTTGCTCATAGATCTCCTTTTCGATTTTTAATGGTCTTCCCTTGTGGGAAGTTATTTGGAATAAGGAAAAGCACCTTTCGGGCTTCCATTGACAAGAGGGCGATTCGCAGCCCTCGTAGCACCTTATTTACGTTCGTCGGCTTCCTGCTTCTCAAGCCGGATGATCTCACGCGCACAAGCCAGGTCTGTCACTAAAACGTTAATGATGCCAGTCCTCAGAGCGCCCAGAATCGCAGCCCCTTTGCGCGCTCCGCCGGAAATCGAGACGACCTTTTTTGACCGTTTCAATTCCTCGAGTGTCAGGCTGACTACCCGCTGGTTGAATTCTGGACAGCAGGGCTTACCGTGGATATCAAAAGCCTGGGCACAAATGAAGCCTACCGCTCCATGCTCCCGGAGAGGTTGAAACTCTCGGTCCGTGTCAATCCCCGACCAAAGGTAGCTTAGGGTGTCTTTGTTAACGCCGCCAACGCCAGTCAGGATCAAATCTGCCTTGCGGGCCTTATCGAGCGCGAAGGCAATTGCTGGCTGCTGTTTGATGAGCCGGCAGGCTTCGGGGCTATCCAGCAGAAGCGGGGCATTCAAAGCGACGCCTGTAGCGCCAAACTTCTCCACCATTGTTCCCAGGAGTCTTGGGATATTGATGACCGGATTTTGCACCAAAATGCCACCGATCACCTGCACCACCTCAAGGTTAAGGTAAGGGGCTGGTTTCAGCGCTGCGATGGTCTGTTCCATCGATTTTCCCCAGGATATGCCAACTGTCTGGCGTGGTTTCAGCTGCTTATTGATGTAGTTGGCAGCCATCTCACCCATCAGGGTTCGCATCTGAGCTTCATCGTGACCGTCTGAATTGAGGATGAAAATATCGTCAAGCTGATACTTGCGTTTGAACATTTGTTCAAACTCGAAACATCTTTCACCGAAATGCTTGATATTGAAGGAGATTACGCCCTCTTCCCGAGCCATCGTCAACAGACGTGAGACCCTGGAACGAGAGATAAAAAACTTCTCCGCGATTTCTGCCTGGGTCATTTCCTGCTCGTAGTAGAGCGAGCAGACTTCCGCCAGCAACTCAAGTTGTTGGGCTTTTCTGAGTTCAAGAACTTCTTCTGGTGTGAGCAAAGTTCCGCCTTTCAAAAAAATGTCTGCAGGATTAACTACACATATAGCATAGCAACTTTGTGCAGTATTCACAATATTAATTGTGTTTTTTGCACAATTGTGCAATGTTTTGATTCACGCTGGTTATTTTGGGAAAAAATAAAAAAGCTTAACCAATATCGGTTAAGGAATCAGTGAATATCTTCAGGATTCCCCCTGGTGGTTACACCTTGCTGATTACAGCTCTTTTTGAGGTTGCTTGATTGCGGCTTGTTTGGCTTTTTTAGCACGGATTTGTTTCACTCGCGGGCTTTCCGGCTTGACCAGGAGCCACAGGTGGCGGAATGCCGCCCCTGGCGCGCGCGTAAGCATTCTGGGTCCGGCATACCGCATAACTTCGCGCACCTGTTGGCGGTAGTGCGGCTTATAGCAGTGCACCGGGCATTTGGCACAGACAGGCTTCTCGGGCAAAAAATGGCAGTGTTCCAGCCGCTGGTGCGCATAAGCCTCCAGTTGTCTGCAATCCTCACACAACCCCTCTTTCTGCCCATGCTTGTTATGGCAATACAAAAAAAGCATGAGGGAGATTGTTTGTTTCTCGGTGTTCAAAACCTTCGCTTTTTCCATGAGGCAACAATTTTAGCTCATCTTTAAAAATTTTGCCCCGTGTAGATCGGGGCAAAATTCTTTTCCTTTTTCAATGGGAATGAGGCTACGAGACTAATTCTGCCTCGAGCGAGATCTCCACGCCGCCAAGGGCTCTTGAAACCGGGCAGCCAAGCTTGGTCGCCTGGGCGATTTCCTGGAACTTCTCAACGGATATCCCGGGCACGTTTGCCTTGCTCACCAGGTGGCTGCGGGTGATC
>MTKX01018476.1_pt1 | contig 18152 bp, 9 predicted proteins | sample 1042771 | NCBI WGS metagenome assembly MTKX01 (sample SAMN06212183, study PRJNA360534) | anaerobic digester metagenome | biome: Wastewater treatment plant; material: sludge; isolation source: anaerobic digester fed with sludge from wastewater treatment plant | place: Denmark: WWTP Randers ... | reverse complement strand
GGGCGTTGCCACCCTCTACGGCTCGTGGGCGCCGGTGCCGGCACTGCCTGCCGGCGACCCGGCACCGGGCACCGATCCGCCGGTGGGCAACGTCAAGCTCTGGCTCTGGTCCAGGACGCCCTTTGACTATACGCGGCACACAGGCCGCGCCTGGGACGAGTGGTTCACCGATCGCTTTAGCGACTATCCCTGCATCCCGGAGCCGCCCGATCGGGAGATCTGCTGCGATTTCGAGGACCTGGCGCCCGGCGACACCATCAAGTCGCCCTACATCTGCCGCGACCGGCGCCAGTTCGTGATCGTCGTGTTCGAATCCGCCTTCGAGGTCGCTGCCTTGCAGCCGCCCGTCGCCGGCAAGACGCGCGCGCTGTGTCCCACGGGCCAGAGCTACGTCGATATCCTGCTCGGGACACCGGCCGAATGGGTCGAAGTGACGGTCGTGCCCCACGACACGGGCGCAGCCGAGCGGACGTGCATAGACTTTCGCGACCGGGAACAGGGCAGAGGCCCCAACCCGCTCGAGGTGGACGGTGCCCGCTTCCTCGTGCTGAACCACAATGGGCAGCCGCAGCAGGTGACACAGATCCAGGACATGGGCCTGGGCCGCGGGCTGAACCTGGGCTTTGGAACGCACGTCGCCCTGCCGTGCCCGGCCACGGACGTGCGACTGCGGCTGTCGCGGCACGGGTCCGGGGTGGCGATCAAGGCCCTCGACGCCGGCGGAAACGCGGTCGACAGCGCGGACCTCCCCCCGGCCTCCGGCAGCATCACGACCGTTGCCCTCGAAGGGCAGGGGATCGTCCGCCTGGAGTTCGACGTGCCGGGGAACGAGACCCTGTTGCAGGAGATGTGCTTTGTCTGCGAGGAGACCGAAGCGGGCGACATCGTCGCCGTCGGGTTCGACGCGCAGAATCAGCAGTTCGGCCCCTTTGTCGCCCACGACAACGTCGTGGAGGTGGAGGGCGATGCCCTGCGCCGGGTGCGGGTCTCGGGCAGAGGGCGCCTGTGCCTGGTTCAGATCTGCGCCAACATCGGCCCCGACCCATCAGAGAAGGCGCACCGCGAGGAGATGGCGCAACACCTGGTGGACGAGCTTGCCCACTGGCAAGACGAGGGCGAGGTCCTGGAGCCGCACAGCACCTACCGTTTGAAGATCGCCAGCACGGCCAGCGCCAGCGGCGAGGAGTCGCTGAGCGGCTACTCCCACGACCACGAGTCTGTCGAATACGCCTATTTCCGCACCGAGGGGCCGCCCGGCCTGGCGGCGTTGAGCGTGCCCCAGGGACACCCGAACCCCGACGAGTTCGAGAAGAACAGCGGGCTGAGCGACCTGGCGATCTATGTGAAGCAGACGGTGCCGCCCACCGTCCCGGCGAGTGGCGAGCAGCCCCTCCTGCCGCGGCCGGTGTACCGCGCCTACGACGTGGGTGTGGAGTGGAACGAGGATTACGTCGACCTTATGTACCGCATCGCGTACCGCGACCTGGGCCTGTACCTGTACGACAACAACAAGCGCCCGGTGCGCGACGCCCAGGGCCGCCTGATCGTGCTCAACAACCGCTGGGGCGTGACCGAGGACCTCACCGTGACCGAGAGCGAGGAGCGCTGGATCTCGATCCTCAACGCCAGCGACTGCGCCATGCTCGACCCGACCGTCATTCCCCACGACAAGACGCTCACCGCTTCGGCCGCGGGCCAGGTGCTCGATCCGGACGCGTTGTACGAGGCGAGGCTCATCCCGCTTCTGCTGCACGAGGATTTCAGCGCCTTTAACCTGGGCGACACGGCCACGGGGCCAGCAGGGACGCTGGGAGGCTGGCGGGTCGTCGACGAGGGCGCCAACAGCGGTCCGTCGCAGTGGCGCGTGGGCGAGACGGGCGTTCCCCCCAGCCGCTACGTGGAGCAAACGTCCAACATCTGGGGTGGCTCGACCGAGGCCGATGTCCCGGCCAAGCCGGGGACACTCCTCGTCTATGCCAGCAATCCCGCGCTGCCGGCGGGTCACCCCGACCAGCCGTCAGAGTGGACCGACTATCGCTTCAGCGTCTTCCTCCGGTCCGCCGACGACGACGCCATGGGCGTGGTTTTCCGCTACCAGGACCCGGACAACTACTATCGTTTTTCCATGGACCGCGAGCGCAGCTACAGGCGGCTGGTGCGCTTTGTGGGAGGCGACCCGCTGGTCCTGGCCGAGGACGAAGCCGTGTATCGCCAGGATCAGGACTATCTGATCACGGTGGAGGCCATCGGCGACGACCTGGCCATCTACCAGGACGGCGAGCTCGCGTTCCGGGTAACCGACCCGGCCCTGGACAGGGGCGCCGTTGGCCTCTACTGCTGGGCCAGCGAGGGGGCGCGCTTTACCGACGTCCGCGTCGACGATTATCGCGTCGACGCTGCGCCCGTGGTGTATCGTTTCGAGTTCGTGACCTCCAACTTCTCGCACTTTGTCCACCACCTGCACAGCTACCAGGACGAGACGTGGGGCGTCGAGCTGGACGCCGCTGGTTTGCCCGACGCCGACCTGGCGGCCCTGGTCGCCACGGGCGCGGCTCCGGGCGACGCCACGACGGAGGGCGAGGAGCGCGCGTACACGGCCCTGGCCGAGGCTGCCCTTGGCCCTGCCGCCCACCAGAACCCGGACGAGGTGCGCGCCAGCCGGGTAAACCGCGATGGCGAGACAGTCGCGCTGCTGGTCGAGAGCCCGGAGCCCATCGACTGGAAGCGCACCGACCTGGCGGTGGCGCGCGCGGGCGTCGAAGGCGCGGCGCCGGGGCCGCCCGGCACGCTCAAGATGACGGGCGTCACCTTCGGGAACGGTGTGCCCGCCGACGAATCGGTCTCCCTGCTGCTGCGCGAGGCGGCCGACCTGACGGGGCACCAGGTTCAGCTCCGCAGCCTGCCCGGCGCCCTGGACGAGCCGGCAGGCAATCCGGTCCTGTTCGAAGATAGCTTTGACGACGGCACACGCGGCATGCTGTTCGACGAGACGTTTGGCCCCAACGCCCTCGACCACTATACCATCGTCGACGAGGGCACCACTCCGCCACCATCGAGCTGGCAGATCTTGGGCGGGCACATCCTGCAAACAAGCAACATCTGGGGAGGCAGCACGTCGGCGTCGCCGCTGGCGGCCGCCAAGCCGGGCACGATGGCCATTACCGGCTCGCCGGCCTGGGGGAACGTGCGCGTTACGGCCGGCCTGCGATCGACGGACAATGACGCCATTGGCGTGGTGTTTCGATACCGGGACGCCGACAACTACTACCGCTTCTCCATGGACCGGGAGCGCAGCTACCGCCGCCTGGTCAAAATGGTGGATGGGACGGTGACGGTTCTGTGGGAAGACGGCGTAGCGTACGATCAGGACCACCTGTACGAGCTGGTGATCGAGGCCCACGGCGACCGCTTGCTGGGCTTTCTCGACCAGCGCTTCCTGTTCAGCGTGCAGGACGGCGACCTGGCGAGTGGGCAGGTGGGCCTGTACTGCTGGGCGAACGTCGGCGCGCACTTTGAAAAGCTGCTGGTGGAGGCCCTCGAAACGCTGCCGTTCCTGTGGGAGCCGCAGTTTGCCAACGCCGATGAGCTCACCGTCGTGGACGCTGCCGGCGCGGTCTCGGGGCCGTCGCAATGGGACGCTGCCGGCGGCGTGCTGACCCAGTCGTCCAACATCCACATCCCCGGCAGCGGGCCGGAGCGAGAGGGCACCTATGCCGTGGGCGGCAGCGACGCGTGGGAGGACGTGCAGCTCTGCGTTCGCCTGCGCTCGACGGACGACGATGCCATCGGCGTGATGTTCCGTTACCAGGATGACGACAACTACTATCGCTTTTCCATGGACCGCGAGAGGAGCTATCGCCGGTTGATCAAGAAGGTCGGCGGTGCGGTGACGGTGCTGTGGCAGGACGCCGTCGCCTATACCCAGGGCCACCACTATGATCTGACGATTCGCGCCGAGGGTCACAGCCTGACCGCCTATCTCGACGGGGTCGCGTTGTTCGACCTGGCGGATGGCGATCTGGGCCGCGGCGCGGTGGGCTTTTACTGCTGGGGCAACACGGGCGCCGAGTTCGACCGCGCCATCGTCACGGACAGGACGCGGCGGCTGGGGCCGTGGACCGTGCGCGACGGCGGCACCATATCCCGACCGTCGGTGTGGCGGCAGAAGGGCGGCGCGCTGCTGCAGACGTCCAACATCCACGACGGCTCCGCCCTCGGCGACGTGGCCAAGGCCGGTACGCACGCCCTTGCCGGCAGCAGCGACTGGGCCGACTATCGGCTGACCGTGCGCCTCCGTTCCGACGACGACGATGCCGTGGGCGTGCTGGTGCGCTACGTGGACGACGACAACTACTACCGGCTGTCCCTCGACAGCCAGCGCAACTACCGCCGCCTGGTCAAGAAGGAGAATGGAACCTACAGCACGCTGTGGGAAGACACGGGCGGCCTGGCAGTGGGCGAGCCCTTCACCCTCACACTGGACGTCGCCGGGCCGCGCCTGGCAGGCTACCTGGGAGAGTCGCAGTTGTTCGCCGTGAGCGACAGCGCCCACGCGACAGGGCGGATCGCGCTGTACTGCTGGGGCAACACCGGCCTGCGCGTCGAGCACGTGGAGGTGCGGCGGCTGCCGCAGGAGGCGTACGCCCTGTTCCGCGACCGCTTTGCCCTCGGCGACATGAGCGCCTGGAGCATCGTGGACGAAGGCACCAATTCCGCCCCATCCAACTGGACGATCGCCGGCGGCACGTTGCGCCAGAGCAGCAACATCCATTCGCTGCCCACCGACGCCGCCCACCCGGACAAGAAAGGCAGCCAGATCGTGGCCGGCGATCCCACCTGGACGGACGTCGTGCTGGCTGCCGACCTGCAAGCCCTGGACGACGACGCCATAGGCGTGGTCTTTCGCTATCAGGACACGGACAACTACTACCGGTTCTCCATGGATCGCGAGCGGAGCTACCGGCGGCTGGTCAAGAACGTCAGCGGGACCTTTACGGTGCTCTGGGAAGACGACGTGGCCTACGAGAGCGGGCGCACCTATCGCCTCACCGTCGTGATACTGGGCAGCACCCTGCGCGGTTATATCGACGACGTCCCGGTGTTCCTCGTGGAGGATGCGGACCTGGCTGCGGGGCGCATCGGCCTGTACGTCTGGGCCAACCAGGATGCCAGGTTCTCCAACGTGCAAGTCTACCCCGTCGACCGGCTGTTCGAGGACTGGCAGCTCGATGAGGATTTTGGCGTCGAGGTGCCGGGGCGCTGGCAATTCGTAGACGATGGGGATCAGGGCGGGCCTTCGGCCTGGGCGTTCAGCGGCGGTGAGCTGCGGCAGACGTCCAACATCTGGGGCGGCACGCTGGACGCGGCCGAAGCCGGCAAGCCCGGCACCCACGCGCTGACGGGCGAGGAGACGTGGACCGACTACCGCGTCACCGTCCGCCTCATCTCGGACGACAACGACGCCATTGGCCTCGTCTTCCGTTACCTGGACGAGGACAACCATTACCGCTTCTCCATGGATCGCGAGCGCAGCTACCGGCGCCTGATCAAGAGGGTGGGCGGCGCCGTGACCGTCCTCTGGGAAGACTCCGAGCGCTACGTACAGGGCCGGCCGTATCTCGTCACCGTGGACTGCATCGGTCACCAACTGGCGGTCTACGTGGACGGTGTCGAGTTGGTCACCCTGGAAGACGCCGACCTGCCGTCGGGTGGGGCCGGCCTGTACTGCTGGGGCAACACCGGCGCCCGCTTCACCGAAGTTCGAGTGGCGGAGCCGGTGTGGTCCACCTACTATGTTTTCAGCGGCGAAGAACGCCTGCCGGCCGGTACCCGGCTGCGGCTGTACGCGGGCAACGCCATCGCGGCGCCCCCCGGCGAACCGAACACCGAGCGCCGTTTCGTGGCCTCCCTCGACGAGGGCGGGCGGGCACGCCTTCGAGCGCCAGGCGCGGAGCTGCGCGTGGTCGATGCGGCGGGCAGCGTGGGCCACAGCCGGCGCTTCCTGCCCGACGATGCTTACGAGGACCTGGCCAACGTCGTCAAAGTGCTGCGCAAAGCCGACGGAACCGGGCTCTTCCTGTTCTTGCCTGCCGCGACCCCCGTTGGCTCCCGGCTGTCGCCAGGGCAGGTTCGCCTGGCCTTTACCTACCGCCGGGACAACACCGCCGTGGACGCGGACAGCATCGTGTACCAGGAGGTGGGGAACAGTGAGCCGGAAACGGCAGTGCTGGATCTTCCCTGGGGGTTGGTGAACGGCTGACGCGCGGGCGCGGTCGGGCCCTCAGCGGCCGGCGACGAGGGTGCAGCAGCTCTCCCGGAACGTCGCCTCCAGCCCCAGCGTCGCCGCCAGGCGCACCGTGTCGGGGTGGGGATAGGCCAGGCCGTTGACCCCGGCCCGCAGGGCCAGGGCCTCCATCTCGGCGCCGGCCCGGCCCGCCGGCCGGGCGCAGCCCAGGGTGAGGGGCGTGTGGGGCAGCAGCAGGCGAGCCGTGGCCACCAGGCGGCCCACCTCCTCGGGCGCCGGCGGCCGGGTGCGGGCCATGCGGCTGCCCGGCAAGGGCCGCAGCACGACAATGACGGCCACGTCGGCGCCCACCCGGCGGATCGTCTCCAGGGCGCGCAGCTCGCCGCGAAACTGCCCGAAGTGCAGCCCGGCGACGACGTGGGGCGCCACCGCCAGGCCTGCCTCGCGCAGGAGGGCCAGGCTCCGCTCATAGTCGGCGGCCGTGTAGGGCAGGCCGTAGACCTGGCGGATGGTCTCGTCGTCGCCGATGACGTCGAACAGCGCCTGGTCCACCCCCACCAGGGCCAGGTCGCGGGCGCCGGCCGCGTCCACGAGACCGGTGTGGACGATGACCGCCAGGCCCAGCGCCTTCAGCCCGGCGATGGCCTCCAGGTGAGCGCCGAAGGGAACCTGCCCCCGGGCGTCGGCGCCGCCGCTGATGAGCACCCCCTCGCAGCCCTCATCCACCAGCCGCCGGCCCAGCTCGGCCAGGGCGGCGGGCGTCGTGGCGGGGTACATGGTCTCCAGCAGGCGCCGGCCGCAGTGGGCGCAGTCCAGGGCGCAGGCCCGCCCCGTCAGGCTGATGGTCGCAAAGCGGTGGGGCTCGTTGGCATAGTCTTCCGTGTCATAGCGCCGCGCGCCGGGGACGGCCAGCCCCAGGCGCGGGGCAAAGCCCTCGGTCCGTGCCTGCCACGCCCTGCCCTGGAGCTCGTTCCAGGGCAGGTGAAAGAACGCCTCAGCGCTGGCCGTCGCCAAATCCATCATAGTCCTGGAGCTGGTAGCGGATGAGGGCCACGTCCTCCACGTCGGGCTCGAAGGCATAGTTGCGGATGGGCCGGCCGGAGCGCTCGTTGCCAAAGGGGCGATTGCAGGCCGTGCGCCCGTCGGCGCCCGGGCAGCCGGAGGTCATGAACGGCTCGCCGAAGCGGATGCACTCCTCCAGGACCGCGTCCTCCACACCATAGCCCACGATGCGGCCCTGTGCGTCGAACGACATGGCCTCGCAGCGCCCCAGGCCCCTGTTCACCAGGTAGCGGGCCAACTGCACGCGGCGGTACTGGCCGTAGCTGGGCTGGCCCAGGCCGTCCAGGCTGGTGCCCTCCTCCGGGAAAAAGCTAAAGAGGTGCGTGGCCGCGCCCACGTCGTAGGCCCGCTGGATGGCCTTCACCATCTCCTTCTCGGTCTCGCCCAGGCCGACGATGAGGTGTACCCCGGCCTTGCCCCGGCCAAAGATCTCCACGGCACCCTCCAGCATCTCCCAGAACTGCTCCCAGCGGTGGGGGCCGCCCACGCCCCGGCCCCGGGTGCGCTCGAACAGCTCGGGCGTGGCGGCGTCGATGGCCACGGTGGCCATGTCGGCGCCCGCCTGGCGCGTCGCCACCAGGCGCCCGGGATCGCGGATGGTGGTGGGCGAGATGAGGGCCGAGATGGGCCGTCCGACCTCGGTGTGAAAGCGGTGGATGACCGTGTTCATGTCGTCAAAGGCCCGGGGGTGGGTGATCATGCCCACGCACACGCGCTTGAGCTGGCCACCGTCGTCCCGCGTCCGGGCAATGATGTCGCCGACGGGGTAGGTGGGCCACCGCACGCGGATAAAGGTGCGCTCCGGGTCCGTCACCTCCACGTCGCGGACGCTGTTGAGGCCGCAGTAGGCGCAGCGGCCGGTGCAGCGCTGGTCGTAGGTCAGCAGCAGGTTGAGGCCGCGCAGGAAGGAATTTCGCCGGAAGGTGTTGGGAAAGTAGCCCAACGTCTTGGCCGCCGCCATGCTGGTCTGTACATATTCCGGGCTTTCCACGATTGCTCCTCCTCATTTCCCCACATTGGACAACCGCAAGGGTTGCCCCTACCCCGACCCTGCCCCGGGCTTGGGCCGGCCGTAGGCGGAAAAGGCGATCCAGGTCTCCGCCACGGCGGCGCTCAGGGCCGCCGGGTCCTGGCTCCAGTGGGCGTCCAGGTAGCGCCGGTTGGCCACGGCCTGGCGCATGGGACCGCCCATGGCTTCCCGCCAGCCCGCCGCGTAGCCGTCCAGGGCCGAGAGGTCGCCGCCGGCCGCCGCCCGCGCTGCCGCCTCGCCGGCCATCTGCCCGCTGAGGACCGCCGGGGCAATGCCGCCGCGGGTGACGGGGTGGGCCAGCCCCGCCGCGTCGCCCACCAGCAGCACGTTGCCGGCCCGCAGCCGCGCCACGGGGCCGCCCGTGGGCACAGCGCCCCCCAGCCGCCCGACGACAGAGGCCGCCTGCAGGCCCAGGCTGTCCAGGAGGTGGGCCAGCGCCTCGCCGGGCCGCCCGCCCATGCCCACATTGACCGCCACCCCCACGTTGGCCGTCTCGCCCTTGGGAAAAAGCCAGCCATAGCCCCCGGCATAGGCCGGGTGAAAATAGATCTCGGCGGCGGGCCGGGGCGTGGGCAACACGACCTCCACCTCGGCGCCGTGGACGAAATGCTCCTGGGGCATCCCCACCCAGCGGGCGACGGTGGAGGCCGGCCCATCGGCGCCCACGATGACCCGGGGATGGACCCGCGCCTCGCGCTGCCCGCGCCGCAGGAGCACCACGTTGCCGTCGCGCTCGGCCGCCTTCCAGCCCACCCACAGCTCGGCGCCGGCCCGGTGGGCCAGAACGGCCAGGTGCTTGTCCATGAGCGCCCGCTCCAGGACGTAACCCCGCGAGGACTTGACCACGGCCCGGCCGTCGGGCAGCACGGTGCGCATGGCCTCGATGTCCTGGGCGATGCACCCTCCGGGGATGGGCACGTGCTGGCCGAGCTGCCACGGCACGAACTCGGCGCACTGCACCGGCAGGCCGATCTGCCGGCGCTTTTCCACCAGGATCACCCTCGCGCCCGCGGCGGCGGCGCGCTGGGCGGCGCAGCAGCCGGCCGGCCCGGCCCCGGCGACCAGGACGCCGCAGGCCTCCACCCGGCTCACGGCCCTCTCCCGTTGGGGCTCACCCGCCGCACCACCCGCTCCAGCAGGCCGAGCTTCAGGTAGGTCTGGTTTTCAAAGCGCCCGGCATAGGCCTCCTGCTCCTGGCCCAGGTCGTAACAGGTAGAGCTGTCCACGTCCACCAGGATGCCAGGCAGCCCGATGCGCTCAAAATCGTCGCGGTGCTTGGCGTAAAAGGCCTCGCAGCAACTCCCGACAAAGGACTCGTGGCCCGCGTCGCGCAGGCGCTCGAGCGTCTCTTCCAGGTCCTCGTAGTTCTGGATGCTGACGGGTTGCAGCCCGTAGCGCTCGGCCAGGGCAAAGGCATCGCCGATGCAGCACGCGCCGCACTGGTCGCAGCCGGCCTCGTAGCGATAAGGGCAGCCAGGCATTTTGGCGCAGTAGGGCAGCAACAGGATCGTGCTGCGGCGGATCTCGGAAAGCGGCAGGGCCACGGTATAGATGTCGTTGACCTCTTCGGGCCTGATGTCGTGCCGGATATAGTCCAGCTTGTCCAGGGCCTGGCGGATGGAATACAACACGTCGCCGGGCGTCACCCCCGGGATCTGGATGCCGCTCGTCCGCCAGAAGTCATGGACGATCTCTTCCACGGCGGGCATCCGGGCCGGGGCATTCTTGAGGGCCGCTTCCAGGTCATAGATGGCCCGCCGGGGATAGGCGAAAAAGTCGCCGGTGATGAGGGCGCTGCGGATGCGCCGCCCGTCCGCGTCCACGGTGAGGGCCACGCGCACCAGGCCGCCCTCGCTCTTATAGAGGGCGCGCAGCTCGCGCTGGTGGTCCAGCGAGCGCCGCGGGCCATAGACCCACTCGTCGGACTCGAAGAAGGGCAGCCGCTCGGCCAGCAGGCGCTCTTCGGCCTCGAGCAGGCCCGCCGGCTCGAAAGTCACTCCCAGGGTCTCGGTGAAACCGGCAGCCAGGGCGGCCTTGATCTCGGCCAGGGGCGGCGCGTAGCCCAGCTCCCACTTCAGGCAGGTGACCCGCTCCTTGACCGAGTCGATCTCCTTGTCCTTGAGCTTTTCGGTGGGGATGCGCAGCGCGCGCAGCATGGTGTCCGCGTCAAAATCGACCAGGAGCGAGCCCTGGAACATGAACGAGCCCCCCAGGGCCGTGCCGCCGGTGCCCGAGATTTTGCGGCCGTCGACCTCGATGTCGTTCTGGGGGCGAAAGCTTGCTTCCACCCCCAGGCGGGCCAGCCCGCGCACGGCCGCCCGGCACAGCAGCTCGTACATGGCCTCGACCTGGACCGGAATGCCGGGATGACCCTGCGGGGCATAGATCTCCCAGCCCAGGGCCGTGGCGTCCCAATAGAGCCCGCCGCCGCCCGTCAGGCGGCGGTTGATGTCGATGCCGTGCTCCCGGCAGTAGTCGACGCGGATCTCCTGTTCGACGGCCTGGTGATAACCCACCAGGGTGCAGTGGGGTTGAAACTGCAGGAAGCGCAGCGTGTGGGGCGCCTCTCCCCGGCTGTGGACGGTGAGAACGACCTCGTCGATGGCCATGTTGCGGGCAGCCGAGGAGGGAGGTGTATCCAGCAATCGCCATACTTTGCTCAAACCAGTCTCCTGCCAAGGCCCGACGCCGGCCTGGAATTGTACAGCGGCATAGGGGGATTATACCAGCGGACGCCCGCGCCTGTCAAAGGGGAGCCAGGCTGGAACCCGGAGGCCCTTTTCTTCGTCTTACCTTGGGGCGTCTCTCGACGACGGCCAGCGCCCCTGCGTGGGGCAAAAATGGGCGTCGCGTCTGGCTACTGTTGCCCTTTTATGGTAGAATGGCGTTTCAGACTAGCCGGGCGCCTGCGATGGCGAGGCAGGGTCCGGAGATGGGAGAAGTTGCAGTGCTTGGACGAACAATCCTCCTGTTGCTGTCGGCGGCGGCCATCTGGGCCGGCTCGCTGCTTGCACCCCTCGCCTCGCCCGCCGCCCAGGGCGACCTGCCGGCCGGCCTGTCGATGCAGGCCGATGTCGCCTTTGACGGCTATTTCAAGTACGGCGAATGGCTGCCGGTCTGGGTGGACCTGGAGAACAGCGGCCCCGACCTGGACGTCGAGGTGCGGGTGGGGCTGGCAGGCAGTTGGGGCAAGACGACCTTTGCCGCCCCGGTTGAGCTGCCCACCGGCTCGCGAAAGCGCGTTCCCGTCTATGTCCTGCCCAACAATTATTCCCACGAGCTCCAGGTCGAGCTGGTCTCCGGCGACGAGGTGCTGGGCACGCGCACGGTGCCCGTCTCGCCGCGGGTGAACGTCACCTACCTGGTCGGCCTGGTCACGCCCCAGCGCGGCGCCCTGAACCTGCTCCTGGGCGCGTCGCTCCCCGGCCAGAACCGCATCCTGGACCTGGTGGACGTCTCCCTCGACGAGCTGCCCGAGCGGCCGGAGGCGCTGCGCTCCTTCGACTGCCTGGTGTTCAACGACGTGGACACCTCGTCGCTGACCCCGGAAAAGGCCGCGGCCCTGGAGGCCTGGGTGCAGCAGGGCGGGCGCCTGGTCTTGGGTGGCGGCGCCGGCGCGCGGCGCACGGCCGCGGGCATCCCCGGGTCGCTGCTGCCCGTGGTGCCGCGGGCCGAGGTCGAGCTGGATTCGGTGGCGGCGTTGGCCGAGCTTGCCGGGGGCGAGGCCATCCGCATGCCCGGCCCCTTCCTGGCCGCGACCGGCGATGCCGCCCAGGGCCACAGCCTGGCCGTGGAGGGGGACCTCCCCCTGGTCCGCGAGCGGCTGGTGGGCGCCGGCAGCGTCGACTGGGTGGCCCTGGACCTGTCATCCGCTCCGTTCAACGGCTGGAGCGGCACGACGGCCTTCTGGGAGCGCATCCTGGCTCCCGGCGCGGCCTACCCGCCCTGGCTCGCCCAGGACATGTCGCCACGGCAGATACAGGCCGGCTCCATGAGCTATGCCCTGACCAACCTCCCGGCCCTGGACCTGCCGTCGGTGCAGGGACTGGCGGTGCTGCTGGCCGTCTATATCGCCATCGTGGGCCCGGCCAACTACCTGGTGCTTCGCCGGCTCAAGCGCCTGCACCTGGCGTGGGTCACCATCCCCCTGCTGACGGTCCTGTTCGCCGGCGGCGCCTTCGGGCTGGGCTATGTCATGCGGGGCAGCGACATCATCCTGAACAAGGTAAGCATCGTGGCGCCCCAGGCCGACGGCAACGCCTCCATGCGCAGCTACGTGGGCCTCTTTTCGCCCGCGCAGCACTCCTACGAGCTCCAGATCCCGGGTGCGCACCTGTTGAGTCCCTTGAATCCCGACTATAACCCCTGGGGGCCCGGCGGCCTGTCCACGGCCGGCGAGATAGTCTTTGTCCAGGGCCAATCGGGCGAGGTCCGCGGGTTGGGAGTGAATCAGTGGTCCATGCAGGCCCTCATGGTCGAGGGCACGTGGCCGGGCTTTGGGCAGATCAGCAGCGATCTGCGCCTGGAAGGCGGGTCGTTGACCGGCCGGGTGCGCAACGACACGGGCAATACCGTCGAGGGCGCGGTCCTGATCCTGGGCAACGGGTTCGTCCGCCTGGGCGACCTGTCCCCCGGGCAGGAGGCCACCGTCAAGATGGCGGTCAGCGAGCTGACCTCGCAACCCTTCGGCTCGCCCATCAGCTACCGCCTCTTCGAGGAGGCGTTCAGCCAGCCCGGGCTCAACGGCCCCCCGCGGGAAGCGCAGCTCAAGCAGAGCCTCGTCGACGGCCTGTTCAACCAGGGAGGCAAGTTCGGGTCCATGGCCGGCAGCGCCTGGACGGCGGGCAATCTGCAGGGTGTCTATTTCCTTGGCTGGCTCGACCAGGCGCTGCCCGACGTCCAGGTGGAGGGCCGCGCGCCGGCGCAGCAGGCCATCTCGTTGGTCCACGCTCCCCTGGCCTACGAGCTTCCGGACGAGGGTGCGGTGTCGCTGCCGCCGGGACTCATCGCGGGCTCGCTGCTGGAGGCGCCCCAGGAGGGCGGCTACTGCGGGCCCCCGGGTACGACGGCCGTCTACATCGGGCGCGGCGAGGCAGTGTTCGAGTTCCGCGCGCCCCTGCCCGGCGAGCTGGAGGTCGAGCAGTTGAACCTGACCCTGCGCACCGATGGGGGCTGGTGGCAGTCGCCGGCCGTGGCCATGTACGATTGGACGGCGGGCGACTGGGCCGACATGGGCGAGATGAGCCCCGGCACCGTGGCCCTGGCCGACGCCGGCCACCTGGTTAGCGACGACGGCCGCGTCCGCGTCCGGATGAGCGCCGAGAGCGGCGGTGGCGGCGGCTGCATGTACGTAGACCTGGGCGTGGACGGCACGCGGCGCTAGGAGGAGAGGCGATGCTGGCAGTCGAAACACGAGGGCTCAGCCGCCGCTACGGCAAGCTGCTGGCGGTGGACGACATGAACCTGCAGGTGCCCGCCGGCGCCCTCTTTGGCCTCATCGGGCCCAACGGCGCGGGCAAGACGACGACGTTGCGCATGCTGGCCGGCCTGCTGGAGCCGACGTCCGGCGACATTGTCATCGACGGCCACGTGGCTAACCACGACTGGCGCCTGCTCCGCCGCCAGATCGGCTACATGCCCGACTTTTTCGGGGTGTACGAGGACATGCTGGTCTGGGAATACCTGGACTTTTTCGGGCGCTGCTACGATCTGCCCGCCGCCCGGCGGGGGCAGGTCATCGACGAGCTGCTGGAGTTGGTGGACCTGACCGGCAAGCGCGAGGCCTACGTCCAGACCCTGTCGCGGGGCATGCGCCAACGGCTGTGCCTGGCCCACGCCCTGGTCCACGATCCCCAGGTGCTGCTCCTGGACGAGCCCGCCTCGGGCCTGGACCCGCGGGCCCGGGTGGAGATGCGCGAGCTCTTGCGCGAGTTGGGGGCCATGGGCAAGACGGTCATCGTCAGCTCGCACATCCTGACCGAGCTGGCCGAGCTGTGCGACTCGGTGGGCATCATCGAAAAGGGCCGGCTGGTGGCCAGCGGCCCGGTGGCGCAGATCACCAGGCAGGTGCACGAGGGGCACACGCTGAGCATCCAGGTCCTGTCGGACCTGGACGCGGCCCAGGAAGCCGTGCGCGGCTGGCGGGGGGTGGGGGCCATCTTCTCCGATGGCGACGTCCTGGAGGTCGAGTTCCTGGGAGACGACCAGGCCGCGGCCGACCTCCTGGCGGCCCTGGTGTCGCAGGGAGTCCGCGTGGCCTCCTTTGGCCAGGTAACCAGCGACCTGGAAGAGATCTTTTTGCGGTTGACGAGCGAGTAAAGGTGGACAGGAGGCAACCGGAGTGAAGCTGAACGTGAGCCGTGAGGCCAACCCCATCGTCGTCAAAGAACTCCGCTCGCGGATGAGGGGCTGGCGCGCCTTTGCCGTGCTGACGGGCGTGCTGCTGCTCCTGGGCGCGGTGAGCTATCTCCTCTACCGCATATCCATCGCCACCACCCGTTACAGCAACCTGCCCCTCAGCCCCCAGATCGGGCAGGTGCTCTTCATGGGATTGGTCCTCGTGGAGCTGGTGCTCATCTGCTTTATCACCCCGGCCGTCACCGCCGGGTCCATCAGCAGCGAGCAGGAAAAGCAGACCTACGAGATGCTCCTGACCACGCCCCTGCGCCCGGCGAGCATCCTGTGGGGCAAGATGCTCGCCAGCATGGGCTACGTCTTTCTCCTCATCTTTGCCGCCGTGCCCATGGCCAGCCTCGTGTTTATCTTTGGCGGCATTTCGGCGCGCGACATGGTCAAGGCCCTGGCCGTCCTCGTCGCCCTGGCGGTCACCCTGGGGGTCATCGGCCTCTTTTTCTCGGCGCTCATGGGGCGCACCACACGCGCCATGGTCATGTCCTACCTGGCGGTCCTGGCGTTCGTGGCGGTGCCCATCTTTGCCTACGTCTTTGTGGGGGTGATGCGCCAGGCCCAGCCGCCCGGCTGGCTCCTCATCCCCAACCCCGTCAGCGCCCTATTCTCGACCATGACCGTGGGGCAGACAGGCGCGGGCATCTCTGACTTGATGTGGGGGGTTGCGCGCCTCCTGGGCGGCTCCATGAATCTCGACGGCCGGTCGACCGGCCTCGTCCGGCCGCTGTACCACTATACCCTGGCGCTGTACGGCGCGCTGTCGCTGGTCCTTTACCTCCTCACCACCCGCCTGGTGCAGCCCGTTCGCCGCTGGCGCATCGGGCGCAAGGCCCTCCTGGCGGCCCTGGCCATCCTGCTCCTCTTTGGCGGGGTGGTGGCCGCCGGTTTCCTGCTGACCGCCGGCCGCTACGAGTGGTCTGTGTTCGGGGCGACGCCCACACCATCCATGGCCGACATGCTATCCAGCCGGGCGCCGGCAGCGGTAATGGCCGTGCCCGGGCCCGTGGCCACTGCGGTACCCCGCACAGTGCAGGCGCCCGGCGCCGGCGAGTCGTCCGAACTGACCGTGGACGACGACGACCTGGCCTCGATTTACACCGCGGTGGCGCGCCAGCTCTACGTGGTGGATCACACCTTCGAAAAGGGCCACCAGTCTCCCGCCGTCTATATCCTGGCGACCACCGACGACAGCGTCGGCGATCCCGATGCGCCGCGCGGCGAGGGCCAGGTCATCCCCGAGGGCGTGCGGCAAGCCGTGAGCGATGCGCTGGCAGACGACCCGCAGGTCCCGGCCACCGTGACCTGGGTCGAGAGCCGCGACCAGGTGCCCATGGACGACAAGGACACCGTGGAGGGCGGCGGGGCCATCTTTACCCTGGGCAATCCCCATTTCCAGACCGACGGCACGGTGCACGTGTCAGCCAGCGTCTACTTTGCCAATCTGGGGGCGGGCGGCCGGACTTACATCCTCCAGGAGGTGGATGGCGAGTGGCGAATCATCGGCACCACGGGGGTCGAATGGATGAGCTAGACTTCGGGCAGGGCTATAGCCGGCCGGCGGCCCCGGGCCTGCGCGCCATCCTCGCCCGGGCGGGCCGGTGGCTGCGGCTGCGCGACGGCTGGCTGCTGGCCCAGCGCGCCCTGTGGATCGGCTGCCTGGGCGGCCTCCTAATGCAGTTGGCCGGCCGCCTGTGGCCGGTGGAGCGCCTGTGGCTGTGGACGGCGGCGCCCGTGGCCGCGAGCCTGCTGGCCGTGGCCGCCTATTCGCTCCTGCGCCGGCTTCCCCCCCTCAAGGTGGCGCGGCGGACGGACGAGGAGCTGGGGCTGAAGGAGCGGCTTTCGACGGCGCTGTTGCTGGAAGACTGGCGGCAGGGCCGGGAGACGAGCGCCTTCCAGCCGTCGCTGGTGGCCCTCCAGGAGCGGGACGCCCTGGCGGCGGCCCGCGGCCTCGACCTGCGCCGCGACCTGCCCCTGCCCTGGCTCAAGCGGCCCCTCATGGCCGCGGCCGGGCTGGCCGCCCTGGCCCTGGTGCTGGGCTTCGTGCCCAACCCCATGGACGCGGTCCTGGAAGAGCGCCGGGCCGTGGCCCAGGCCGCCGAGGAACAGGCCGAGGCCATAGAGGAGCTGCGCCAGGAGGTGGAGGAGGCCGAGGAGTTGCGGCCCGAGGAGCGCGAGGAGCTGCTGCGCCGCCTGGAGGAGCTGGCCCGCGAGCTGCGGGCCAACCCCGGCGACCGGGAAGAGGCCCTTGCCGACCTGTCGCGGATGGAGGAAGCCCTGCGCCGGGAGCTGGACCCCGGCCTGGATGCCCGGCAGGCAGCCCTGGAGGCCCTGGCGGCCCAGCTTCAGTCGCTGGCGGGCGAAGAGGCGGGCGAGGAGATGGACCTGGCAGAGGCCGCGGAGGCCCTGGAAAAGCTGGCCGAAGAGGCGGGCGAAGCGGAACCGGCCGAGCAGGAGGCGCTGGCCCGCGCCCTGGCCCGGATGGCGGCCCGCGCCGCCGCCTCGGGCGACCAGGCACTGGCCCAGGCCCTGGCGAGCATGGCCCAGGCCATGCAGGCCGGCGACGCCCAGGCCGCGTCGGAAGCGGCGCAGGCAGCCGGCCAGGCCCTGGCCGAGGCGCAGGGCGACGTGGCCGCCCAGCAGGCCCTGAGGCGGGCCCTGGACCGCGTGCAGGCCAGCCGCCAGGCAGTGGCCCGGGCTGGCGGGGGCCAGGCCATCGCCAGGGAGCCGGGCGAGGGACAGGGCCAGGGAGACGGACAGGGAGAGGGAGAGGGCCAGGGAGACGGACAGGGTCAGGGCCAGGGCCAGGGACAGGGCAACCAGGTCGGCGGCGGCGGAGGCACGCAGGCCGACACGCTGCCCCCGGGGCGGCGCATCGGCGAGGCGGGCCGGCCCGAGAGTGAAGGCCCGGAAGGGCAGCTCGGCGAGCCGGCTTCGCAGGTGTACGTCCCCTGGGAGCGGCGGCCGGGCAGCGGCGAAGAGGTGGTCATCCCCGGGCAGGATAGCGGCCAGGGCGAGACCGAGACGCGCGAGACCGAAAATCCGCTGCCCGGGGCGGCTGGCCAGGCCCTGGTGCCCTACCACGAGGTGTACCAGACCTACCTGGATGCCGCCCAGCAGGCCATGGAATTCGGCACCGTGCCGCCCGGCTTGCAAGAGCTCGTCCGGGAGTACTTTACACAACTAGAGCCCTAGCACGTTCGTAGTGCGCGGTTCACCGCGCCGAAAGCGCGCTGGAAGCGCGCACTACAAACAGGGCCGCCAGGGCGCTCACTGCCGTTCGTAGTGCGCGGTTCACCGCGCCGAAAGCGCGCTGGAAGCGCGCACTACAAACGTGCCCAGGGCGCTCACGACCGTTCGTAGTGCGCGGTTCACCGCGCCGAAAGCGCGCTGGAAGCGCGCACTACAAAC